>ERZ773258.337-NODE-337-length-58796-cov-4.635774_pt1 | contig 58796 bp, 48 predicted proteins | sample MGYA00511962_ERZ773258 | MGnify/ENA primary metagenome ERZ773258 (study PRJEB29015, sample SAMEA2737755) | human gut metagenome | biome: human gut; feature: human-associated habitat; material: faeces | place: China | collected 2012 ... | reverse complement strand
CGGTCATAGGCAAACGGGTGTATTGCAGCTGCCCGGTTTGTCCGGCGTTGGATTGCATAGCGTGATGGGAGACGCAGCAGTCTTTGCAATACGGTTTACTTCCTCTGCATGAAAGGCAAGGCAGTCGCGCAGATGGATCAGTTCCCGGCATTGGCGGCCAATGTAAGAAGGCCAGAAATCATCCTCATGGCTATCGAAAACAAAGGTTACTTGAAACATCTGTTTTTCCTCCCCGTCATAAAAATCGTGATCTCAAACGTGATATATATCTTTGGTGTGTGTGCGATAAATTTCGTACGGTTATGCCTGCAAAAACCAGTGTATAGCTTTCAACAAACTGTGCTCGGCACTGCGGGCATTCCACGGAATAGACACATTCCGTCGACAGGGTAATCACTGTATGAATGTTTCAAAGACTCTTCTGCAGCGTCTCAGAATGGGCACACGTCACCTTTTTGAAAATGAAGTGTTCGTTTGCTTTTGTGATGTAATTTCATTCGTTCAATTCCTCATTTTTTGTTACTATGGTGCTGATCAGCGGCTCACGCTGTCAGCTCATGTACGATCCTGTCCGGTTCCATTTCACTGGTGCGAAAAATCTGCTTGCAGAATGGCGCCAGCGTGAAATCCAGGTGCTTGCCGCGGTCCAAAAGCACTCCGAGTACACTTGCCTTGTGCTCAGCGAGTTTTCCGTGCAGCCAGGTGCAGAATTTGGGATGGACACTGCATACGCCGTCAGTGATAAATACGATGTCCGCACGCTGAACGCATCTTTTGTCGAGCAGTGAAACTGCTTCCGTGAGCGGTGTAACATAATCTGTACCGCCGCCGAAAAACAGTGAGACTGCATGCATCAACTCAGCCCGGCTGCAACTGTCATGGCGGAACACATAGCTTTTGGCGCTTCCGGCCCGCGCGAAGCGGATGATAGCAGCGTTTCTTTTTCGCTGTACTGCATGCTCTACAAGCACGCAGGCGATGGCTTTTGACCAGGCATCCTTATCGTGGGAACGCATGGAGCCAGACTCGTCGATACAGATAATGACATCGCCTTCTCCCAGCGTAACTCTTTCCCGCTTTTTGTATTGCCGCAACAGCCCGCGGGAGAGTTTATCAAAGAGAAGTACTGTGGAAACAGGGTGTGAGAGATAGGCCAGTTCCGATGACAAAGCTCTCCGAAGATCTTTACCAAGAGTGATGTCATATTTTTCGCCGCCATGGTAGGTGTATGCACTGGAAGCGCGTGCCTCAAGCAGCTGACGGTAAGAGCCGAGATATTTGGATATCCGGCAGAGAAGGTCATTGCTGCGAACCTCATCCACGAGAGTGAGATCAATGTCCTGCTCCATGCGTCCACTTGCGCTCATGCCCCATGAATTGTTGATACTGCATAGTTCCTGGGTGCGCTTTTGGGCAGCTTGCGACGCGTCGCGGATAATGTGCTCCCGTCGGCTTTTGTCTCCTGCAAGCATTTCCTCGTTGAGTTTGCGCAGGTTATTGATTTGCTGAGCGGTGTTATAGGCTTTGGCCAGCGCTTTGGAAGCTCGGAGAAACCCATCCCGGGATGGTGCGGCCTCGTATTGCCTGCGCAGTTTTTCCGTGCGAGTCAGCTCCTGCTGTAGTGTCTGCGATTTGTGCTCCAGTATCTGGGCCGCCGGCTTTTCCGGCGCAAGAGATGGGGCAAGTGTGCGCAGATCTGCCAATATGCGGTCCGCGAATTCTAGCACGGCACATCCTGCCAGCTTTGCCCGGCCGCAGCATTCTGCGTGCAGCCTGGCAAAATGCGTTTCATTCCTGAGTACATCGAAAATCGGCAGGCTGACAAACCTTGCGTTCTCCGTAAGATCCTCTGCAGGGCGGCATACCGCCTGCAGTGAATAGAGGCTTTGGAACAGATCGCGCATAATGTTTTCAAAATGAGGGCTCTCGGCCTTACCTCTTTCGATGATGCCCGAAAGTCCCGGCACCTGCCCACAGACGCTTTCATACACGGTATCTTCAAGGGGCAGGCTGTAAAATAGATGGGCACTGAGAGCCAATTTGGGTCGACTGATCATGAGTTGGTTATAGATTGCATAGAATTGGTTCGGATCTTGAAACCATTTTATTTTTCTCATTTTCGCAACTCCTGTAAAACATGGGGCCCTTGATGGGCCCCGTGTGGTTTTTCAGAACGGGAGATCTTCATTTTCGTCGATCACACCGTCATCATCGATTTGTGTCGGCGCAGGTTGGCGGGCGCCTGCCGCTTGGCTACCGTCAGCGGATTTCTCCTTGTCACCCACAAAATTCACTTGGTCTGCGTTGATTTCAAAGCCGTAATATTTCTGTCCATCTTTTTCCCATGTACGCGTGACAAGCGGGCCAAGGACATTGATCCATTTCCCTTTATGGAAGTGCTTGCCGACAAAGTCGGCTCTGCTGTTCCACGCGACTACGTTGATAAAATCAGAATCGGGCCCGTTTTCAGTTTTGAAGCGGCGCGGCACGGCAATGCGAAATGCGCACTTCTGGTTCTGGTTCGCACCTACAACAGTAATCTCCGGATCAGCTACCAGACGACCTGTCATAATAGCAATATTCAGCATATACGGATTCCTCCTTATAGGTCGTTCAGCAGTGCCAGCTCACTCAGCGGCAGATGCGTCAAAGTCGTGCCTTCATGGGCGATACGGTTCTTTTCTTCCATTTCATCCAGCAGATCTGTGATTTTGTTCTGGTCTGCACCGTGTGCCTCGCCCTTGAGTTGGACTGCCGCTTTATAGGCTTCCACCAGTTCACGGCGGAGCTTGATGATTCCTTCCACGGTGCAGCCGTTTGCGCGGTCGTTCTGATAGGCATGATAAGACGCCAGATACTGCTCACGGAGCTTGCCGATCTCAATATCCGTGCGGTCGAGGCAATGTGCGTCGAGGATCTCCTTGATGCCTGGGATATCGGATGGCTCCATCCACAGATAATTGATAAGCTTCAGCAGATCGGTTTTATCCGCTGTTTGGCGACCGTCCAGCCACGCATACGCTTTCACAATGCGGTGGTAACCCAGAAACTTGCGGTCGGAGATAGGATAGCCGGCTGCACGCATGGCGTACATGACGCCGTCCATCACCATGTCAAGCTCCTTGGGGACAGTGACCGTTTTTACTTCTTTCTGCATTTTGCCAAGCTCATCCATTGTGAGCTGTATTTTGAGCGGTGCGTCATATTCGTCCTTTTCCTTTTTTTCCAAAAGAGCAAGACGCTGTTCCCGGTCTTGGATGTATTCTGTTTTGACCTTCAGATCAAAACGATCCAGCAGAGGGAGATATTTGCGATCTTCCGGATCATAAGGATTGGGCATTTCATTGGAGGCACCGAAAAAAGAAATCGTGGGTAGCTTTAGCTCCCGGCCCTCGTTCGCATAAAGCCGTTCGTTGAGTGCAGTCAAAAGAGAGTGGAGCACGCCGCCGTTCGCCTTAAACAGTTCGTCCAACATCACAATATCTGCTTTCGGGATTTTCCCTCGGGTGAGCAGCGACGGAGTGCTGCCGTAAAGGGAGGCAAGCACAGAACGCATCTCGGCCAGGACCTTGCGCTGCTGCGACATTTGGAGCAGCGTTTCCTGTGCCGGGACTTTTTTGTAATCCTCATAAAGTGCTTTCAGCGCATCACGCATCTGTACATAGGTCTGATCGCTTTCCAGCACGTCGCTGGCAACGCCGCCTGGAATCAAACTGGACATGTCCAACCGGCCGAACAGCTTTTCCTCGTCGGTCTCATTGTTGAACTGATAAGAGAAAAAGCGGGAATCCTTCAAGCAATCGGCAAACAGGCGGACGGCCGCCGATTTGGCCTGCCCGTTTTGTCCGAGAATAAACAGGTTGCTTCCTGTGAGCAAGGCAACCGCCATATCCCGCAAAAGCTCGCTCCGTTCGGCCAACCGTTCATTCAGCGAGGTGAGGACTGTGTTCATTTTTTGGTTCAAACTGGTCATTTTTACGCTCCTTTTCTCAAGCCGTCTCTTGGTGCGGCGGAAAATACAACAGGTGCAGCGGCTGCACCCGTTCGATCCTGTGGCGTGCCTGAACCTTTGCGGGCAGCTGCCGGAAACTTTCTCTCGCAACTTCCTCAGATGGAAAGCGGCGTGCGCCACAAAGGTTGCTGTAAGGCAGTATATTTTTGTCATCTTCAAGCGGAAAGCTGGATGCAATGTAATTGCAGTCGCAAGGAGCTGTGAGCCCATCATCCTTTCGGATTACAAAAACTTCATCGGGCACTGTGCAAAGCTCCTTTCGGGATGCTTTTTACTTGTGCCGGGTTCAGTTGAAAGCGGGGATTCCAGTTATACTCTGTGTATTCCCATGTGTGGATTCCGAATTCGGAGTCCGCCTCCAGAACATCACCGCGCTGGAACAGAACATCGACCGCAGCATTTTTTTGAAGGAACTGTAAAGCTTTGTCAAGCTCATGGAATACTTCGTCGGGAGCTTTTCGGACCTCACATACGAATGTGTGGCTGAAGCCGCCGATTGAACCATCCTCATTGATTATCAGCTTTTCCGGCGTGAAACGAAGCAGATAGAGTTTCACGCCTTTGTTGCGTCGGGGGCATTTGGCGGGAATACAATTTCTGCTTTCACGCACCTTAAGTGGGAACGCCCGTTTTGAATACCGGCAATAGGGTTTGCACGGTTTTTTCAGGATGCCGTCTTCATAGGCTGCAATGCTTTTGTCGAAAAATTGCCGTGACGGGCACGACAGACAGCTTTTGATTTCTGTAACCAGCATTAAGCCACCTCCGTGGGGACCCAGCCCATCACATCGCAGATCTTCCGGCAGGCCTCGACCACATAGGCATCGCTGCCGTGTAAATCCGGATCGGCCGCCCAACTGCGGATCAGTTCGGTGAGTATCGCGTATACGTCCTCGCGCCCTTTTCCTTGGCTCAGTTTGCATAAAAACTGGCGCCGTTCCAGAGCGGAATATCCGCCGGTGATGGCGCACAGGTCAATCACATTTTGCGCGACTTTTTCGGCTGGCCGGGGGATGCTGTTCAAGGGTGCCCTTTTGTTGTGTGCATTCATTGTTTGATACCTCCAAGTTTTTATGTTGATAGCAGAGTTCGATCAATCTGACGCACTCTTCCATATTGAAGTTTGCTATATGCGCGGCATATGTCGGCATTTTCATCACGGCTGCCATCCAAGCGTAGCCAGCCGAACGTGTCATGTGATGTGACTGCCAGAAATGATCGAATACCAGATGGGCCTCGATCCGTTTGCTTCGCAGAGCCGCATTGGCAAGCCTGCCCTTGGGACAGCCATCCTTGTCGATGCCGACTGCCGCGTTGCAGTTCGTACACATATAAATATCTCCGACGCCGCGTTTCCCATAGAGTTCAGACGCCGGACAGCGAATCACTTTTCCCCCGCAGTAATCGCACACCGTAGGGATTTTTTTCAATCACATTCCTCCCTGCCATGCAGCGGCCTTGCGGCCTTTTTTGTCGGTTTTGGCCCGTACCGTAAGGTCAATGGGCTGTGTCGGCGTGAGTAAAAAGAGCATTGTATTGTTTTGTATTCGCAGCATACCGTTTGAGGCTACCGAAAGCTGGAGCTGTCCCTCCCCAAACCGGGCGAGCGCCTTCGAAAGAGGGGAAAGAAGATAATAGTTCGCTTTCATCATGGGGGTTGTGGCCTGTGCGGGACATTGTGTTTTACCATTGGCATACATGGCTTTCCCGTCAAACGCAATGTATCCCTGGCATATCTGTATTTGAACAGGAGAGTTGGCGCTTGATAAGCTGGAAAGAGTGCTTAGGCCCTTTGACATGTCCTTGGGCTTGACAAGCGCGACACTTTCCGGCTGGAAAGTCCGCAGCAGGCTGGGCACATCCATATAACTTTCCCGCCCCAGAATACAGCAGACACGAAAGCCTTCCACCTGGAAAACGGCTTCGCCTGCCGCAGTGCCGATGTGGACGTTTTCCTTATCGCTGAAAGCATAGGCCAGGTACTGAGCACTTTCTGAAGGAATCAGAATATGAATGGGGCTGATGATATCACTCTGCGTACCGGCTACAGCCAACCCGAATGTATTCGATGCAGCCAGCGTCAAGGTTGTGCCTTGTGCGTCGATTTTCACTCTGGAATATGCTGGATGCTGGGGATCATGTCCCACCGCGAACAGGCAGCAGCGCAGAAGGTGAGGAAGTGCAGCGATCCGGCATGCGGTTTCAACTTGTGGGAATTGCGGCCGTGGATATTTTTTTGCCGGACGCGTTGCCAGGGTGTATACGGTGCGCCCACAGGCCAACAAGGCGTTTTCCTGCCCCACTGTACGCATTTCCACGAAGTCCTCGCCGAAAAGCTCCAGGATCTTATTCAGAAGCGAACCGTTGAGCACCATACTTCCGGGTTCAAGCACCAATGCGGGAAACTGTATCTCTGCACTGAATAACTCATTTCTTGCGATGGCCGTTACAGAAAAGCCGTCGGGGTTGGTCTCCAGCAGGATTCCGGACAGCTCTGGCATCGCTTCATGGCTGCGCAGAACCGGTGTAAGGCGCTTGACTGCGCTGGCGCCAAGGCCTTTTTCAAACTTGATATACATGGCATCCTCCTTTTGATGCGGTGTTTATGTGGCCCACATGCTCGGTGCATATTCCGGCCGGCCGTTTTGTCCTTTCATCATAGCCGCGTGAGAGTCCAGTTCCTGTACGATTGCCGTAAGGCAGTCGTGTGCTGTTTTCAAATCCCAAAACAACAGAAGCGTTGTTAAGACCTGTCGGAATCCATGAATGAGTTCTTGCTTGGTCATCCGCAACAGCCTTTTTTCGGCTTCCTGGATAGCAAGATTTTCCTCGTAGGGGTCCAGCATGGCAAAATAGTCTGTATATATTTCGTCATAACCCAAAACGGCTTGCTGATACCCCAAAAGAGCAACAGTCATATCATCCCAGCAATCGGGAGGCATACACGCTGTCAATGTTTCCAAAAGTGCGTTCGCACCGGCGGACAGTTCGTCGAACAAAGCTTTATACTCCAGTTCGTAGCCGGTTTCGCCGGCATCATAACCGTACATATCGCCGTTTTCAGAGATCTCGTACAAATACTGGCAGATGTCAGAGTGTGTGAGATCCTGGAGAATGGATTTTTTCCACAAAGGTCTTTCTGTTTGTTTCATAGCATCCTCCTTTATGCACTGAGCTCAAACAGGGAAATCTGTCCAAGCTCTTGTGCGCTTTGTTTGGGGGCAGAACGCAGCCTGCTCACTCCGAATTCAAAATGTCCAGTCTGAGCCGGAGCGTAAGGCTCCATCGGGATATATGCAGCAGTTTGCGGTATAGGTACCGGCACGGCCTGCGGCTGTACGGGTAGCGATGTACCTTGTGTGTAAGCCAGGCTGCTGTCCGCAGCAGCTGGTGATGATACCTGAGGCGATGCCGGTTGGGGAATCTGTGGCGGGCTATCCTGTGTTTTTTTTAACATGGCCATGCGCCGGAAAATATCTGCCATATCGTCAACATGATTTTGGACACCTTGTGCAAGCTCCTTGGCGAGTTGCGCTGAGACATCCCGGCATTCACTGAGTGCCGCAAGGCCCTCGTCCGATATATTTCCCTCGATGATGCCCGCTGCGGCCAGTTTTGTTGCCATCAAATGCAGCGCGCGTTCCTGAACCGTTCCGATATAATAAAAGAAATACACTTCGATTCGCAGAGCGGTCTGGTTGATCCGCCACGATCTGCGGGATGCCTGGCGCAAGGTAAACGGATTGTAGTTCATATTGTAGAAAATGAGTGTCGTAAACATATTGAGATCCATGCCCGTTTCAATAAGAGAGGGATTGGTAACGAGCACCCGCATGCCGTTTGCTGCCTTATTGGCAAGCCATGCTTCCCGTTTTGCAGGGATAACGCTGGGAGTCATGAGTTCTGTGGGGATGCCTTCCTGTTCAAGGTACAGCAGCAGCTTTTTTTGAGTATCAAGACGTGTCCAGCTCGTATAAATTAGGACATTTTCGCCCGCGCGGATTTTTTTGCGGACCAGATCAAGCACCACCAGATCTTTTTCCAGCAGTGTGCCCGCCGTAGCTGTATCCTGGGGACAGAATAACACCTCCCCGGTTTCTGGATGCCGGATCGGTTTGACATCATATGGCTGGTCCGGATATCCTGACAGCAGATTCAACAAAGAAGACCATATTTTATTGCCGAGTTTGGGATCTTTGCGCATGACTTTGACATAGTATTCGCTGCCCTTCTGATACTCTTTTTCGATGGCCGGACTCATTTTTACCGGAATTGGCATTTCCTCGTATTCCGGAAGATGCTTTCCGATGTCGGTCAAAGACAGAAATACCGCCGATTCCATGAGAAAGCGCGAATAGACAAGAGGAGAAATCCCCGGCAAAAGCCGGTCCCTGCGCTTACGGACTGCGGTCGGGCGCTTATCATTGTAGACGTCTAATTCAAGCTCTGTGGACGACTCAACGATCCCGTATTCTTTGGCGAACGCGGATATCTCACGGTATTGCTTGCCGTCCAGCTGCATCGAATGGGGAAACAGGCGGTACAACAGATAGAAAATACCTGTTGCGTACCCATTGATCAGTGTTGCTGTCATACCCACGACCTTTTTTGCTGTTCCGGCAATTTCCGCCATGGCGTCACCCTGGCCGGAGTCATTATTGTACTGATGAAGTTCATCGGCAAGGAGCGCATCGATCCGCCCTTTCATTTGTTTGCGGATATAGGTGCTCAACGGATATTTGCGGGACGAAACGACAGGTGGAAGGGGGTCTCCCTGTTGCGTACACGACAGCTCTTTCAGACGTTCCAAAATCGCCGGGTTATTGGTTTTGTCATAGTAGAGGTCGAGCTGCGGCAGATAGACGTACCCGAAATTCCCAATCTTGGCCCACATTTCCGGCATGGTTCGTTCTGTCAGAGGCGCCCATAAAGATGCACCGCATGAGAGACATTCGTGATTTTTAGTGGTTTTATGCCGGAAAAAGGGAGCCTGGGCGGTGACCCAGTATGTGCTTCCGCCGTCAGAAAGGGGCTCTTCAATGATGGCCCCGCAGTCTGGACAGCGAAATACGGTCTGTCCCATGGACTTGCCGACAGTAACGGCCGGATAACTGAAATACCCATCCCGTGCGCTTTCTTTGGAAATCACCACATAGACATTTGTGTTCCGCAGCATATAATCCCTGTAAACCGCCTTGAACTGCGAAATGTCGCGCACGACGACAGCACGGCTATTGGGGGCGGTCTCCTCGATCTCGCGTATCCACTTAGCAGTCATGTGCGAAGGGCAAAGGACAATGTTGAAATGCTTTCCCCCCTCCGCAAGCTGGCTTGCTGCCAATGCCATCGTACCCATTTTGGTTTTGCCGGCACCGCATTCCGCCACGATAATGGCAGGACGATTTCGGTCGATTTTGCGCTTCACTGCTTCGGCCACCGCCATCTGCGCGTCATACAGATGGTATCCAGTGTGCGACCAAATGCAAGTATCGACCTGCCGGATTTCTTTGCTGAGGCTTTCGGCTGCAGGGTCGAACAGAGGGGTAAAGCGCGATTTGATCTTTTCGGCGATTTGTGTGCCGAATGTGTTTAGGTATTGCGGTATTGTGGCGATGTGTTTGAAGGCATTCCGGTCGCCAACCAATGTGCCGGGAATTCGGATATCGCCTTTCTTCAGACCGCGGTTGAGTATCTCAATCAGAGTTTTTTCATCGCGGTCAAGGGACAGACGCCACACCTCGAACCGCTCGGTCGTGCTGTACACTTCGAGCTGTGTGAGAATGCCATGCCGCTGGGTCTCGCAGAGAACATAGTCTTGAAACTCCGGCAGCATGGGAGCGCACGTTTTCCTTTGAATCTGTCGGAACAAGCTGGTATGATCCCCAACAGCACAGTACAGAAAGTGAACACGGCTTTTGATAAAAGATACTGTGCTTTCTCTGCCGCGAACTTTTTCCTTGCCTTCAATTTCCTCATCTTGAATTGTCAGCAGCGCTTCAGAATAAGGTGCGGCTGCACCATACTGGAGCGAATATTTGTGCTTATCCCCCTGGCAGGTAAATTCGTTCCCATCCACAGTGATACGAAAAGGCGCGCCGGTGCGGAGCACAGTAGCAAGTGCCTGAGTAGCAGCAGGCTCACCTCCGAGGCGGATGCCGATGAGTGTACTGGCCTCATTCCCAATTCCAGGTTCACAGATTATCGTGTCAGCATAGCCAGTCAGAGCAAAGTCTTTACTTTCACAGGCTACAGGATATAGGCGTGGTTGGGACAATCGCATTCCTCCTTTAAGTTCAGATAAACAAAAAACCACAATACCCAATCAAAGGCATTGTGGTTTCCTACTGTATTTTAAAGTGTTCAGTTAAGATTTATATGTTTGACGCAACAGGCGGCCAGGGATGGCGCCGCCGAACTTTCACCTCGAACTGCTTTCACCTAAAATACAATTCCATTATACACTGTTTTTTTATTTTCCGCCATCTACACTTTCGGTCACGATGATTTTCAAAGCGATATCTGTGAGAGTGAGCGGTAACGCTTTACAGCTTAGTTGTGGTATGCGAGGGAGGGAAAAGGGTAGCCCCAGTATCTTCGACGGTGCACAGGAATTCTTCGATTGTCATGTAAAGCCCTTTTTTTATTTACAATAAACCCAGTTTTGGCTTTTTCTCAAATGAGATAAAATTGCAGAAATATGTTGAAACATACCGATTCTTTCTAATTAGGGAAATGGAACTGCTCGCCCCAGAAGTCATTGTATTTTGCGGCTACTATGATGGCGTAGCGGAAAGGCTGTTTCAGCTGGGCGAAGAAGAAAAAGGTGGAACAAGAAATCGCTTCAGACGGAGTGGAACGACAAGGCAGTGACGCTTTGTTATGTTTACCATCCCGCCTATTCAAAGTTTAAGCAGTCCCTGGAAAATATTTGATGAGGATTCCCGCTCAAAATTTTGCTGAGCGGGATTTTCTGTACGTTGTAACCGGAAGTACGGAAAAAGATTGCATTACACAGGAGCAGCGGAATTCGCTAATACATCTAAGTAAAACAGAGGGTTTCTTACCGGCCATCGTGACCGAAAGTGTAGATGGCGCGGCCCCAATTTTTGCGATATAATAAAAATGTATTTTAGGTTAAAGCACATTGAGGTGATAGTACGGCAGTAGGGATGCACTGCGCTGCTGAATCCATAAATTTGTGAAAACTTAAAATACCGGAAGACCGCAACCATTGTTTGATGGGGGTGGTCTTTTTTTATTTCATTTTAAGGAGGATTTTTTATGAGTGATGATTTCTTCGCGGGCTGGACAGATTTGGGCGATGATGCGGACGATCCGTTCAATGCGACATCCGCTGTGGCTCCCCAACAGTTTGTGCAGCCTCCGTCTGCCACGCAAGCGGAACCAACACCGTCACCAGCTCTACAGCAGGTAACCGCCGCACCACAGGCACAGTTTTATCCGGCTCCGCAGCACCCGTCGGTACCGTTGACAGCACCGACGGCAATGCCCACCGCGCCAGTCCCCCAGCAGGCGGCAATCCCCGGAACTGCCCCTTCGGTACTGTCCATGGAGAATATGCAGCATCCCGACGTACCGGTGCAGGCGATGCCCAACATGATACCGCAGTCTGCGCCAACTGGACAGCACCCCATGCCTCCATCGGTACAGCCCGCAATGTCCGGAATGACGGTTAATCCTCTGATGGAAGCGGCGGAACAGGCGGACAATAAAGCGGCACAGGCTATGGCCAAAAGCCTTACGGAACTTCTTCCCGTTTTCTCGTACAACGATTGCGAAGAGGAGATCACCAACCCCAATATGTCCTTTGAAGATTTGCGCCTTGAGAAAATGGTGGATTTTACTGAGATGGAAGACCGTACAAAGGTCAAGTGGTTTGTGAAATACGGTTCTGTGAAAAAGGAAATCACGAAGCCAAAGCAGGAGAGCATCGCAAAAGTCAAGGCAGCCATTGAGGTGTCGGCTGAATTTCTGACGGGGCTGAAAAAGGCAAAAAACAAGAGCCCGCGATGCAAAGTCGAACCAGTCGTCTACACGCAGAAAAAGGGAATCGCCGCATACAAGGGACTGTTTGCGACCCCCGAGGAAGCCGCTGAGTCAGATAAGATGATCTGCATATTCCCCGCGCGTGACGGCAGGGTGTACGAAATGCGGAAAACACAGCTGGGGACTTTTACGGTGCCCCGGGACAATGTTGTGGAACTTTCACAGGTCAGCGCCGGCTTTAAGCCGGCGTTGCCTCTTGTGCCGCATGCGCTTTTTGCGCAGATTCTAGCTTTTTTTAAGTTTTATGCGGATCAAGAAAAACCGCTTGAGACTTTGGTCAATCTCTATTGGGACACAAAAATGAAGCGGTTTCTTCCCGTTATCCCGAGACAGAAGGTAACCGGCGTGGAGATTGAAACCATGGGCGAAGACGGGCTGGATACAGAGCGGTATATCCACTACATGGACCTGCATTCCCACAACATCATGCCCGCATTCTTCAGCGCCACAGACAATGCTGATGAGAAAGCGGCGCGCGTATATATCGTCGTCGGACGCCTGCAGGACACTCAGCCCCAGATCATAGCCCGTATTTCCTGCAGTGGTTACTTTCAGAGCATCCCGCTGGAATCCGTGCTGGAGGTGTATAAAACGGACTTCCCGCAGCACTGGCAAAGCTCTATCATTGCGCGGGCACGAAAAGCCGGTGGGGGTAAAGGCGGTGTCTGGTTTTGAGGTTTTCTGATACACTGTCTGTCAAAATCGTTCTTTTGGGTGCTGGAGGCACTGGCGGGCATATCGCACCACATCTTTACCGGTTGGCATATGCATTGGACCGTGAGGTCGAGATCATCATTGTGGATGGCGATACGGTGGAACGTCCCAATCTTGTGCGTCAAAACTTCTGTGTTACCGATTTAAAGCAAAATAAAGCCCGTGTGATCGCGGAACGGTATTCTGCCGCATTCGGTATGGAGGCAAACTATGTTTCCCATTACATAGAGGACGAACAGGAACTTTCCGACTTGGTGCAGTGCCCCAAAATCTTTCGACCGGGTCGTGCAAGATTCGAAGAGGGATATACCATTTTGATTGGGGCAGTAGATAACGACAAATCCCGGGTCATGTGTCACTCTGTTTTTCGGAACGCCTGCAGACTGATCTACATTGACAGCGGCAACGGGGAGTATCAAGGACAAGTCGTATGTGGGGTAAAGCTCGATGGGCGTACCTTTAACCGCCCATTGATCAGTGTATTTCCTACAGTGATGGAGTCTGAGGATAAGTTTCCCACAGAACTGTCCTGCGAAGAAGCGGCAATTTCCGCGCCACAAAGCATGGCGGCAAATCTTACGGCGGCATCTATTGTCGTGAACTATGTTTACAACATTGTAGCACGCGGTCAGTTGACTGCAAAGTATTCAACATTTTCAACACTTTCACTGACCACACGGACAGTGGGAATCAAAAAGAGGAGAATGGCAGCATGAAAATGTACATATCGAAAAACCAAGTAGTGAAACAGGGGAACGTTACGACGGATAAGCTGGTGGTTCACGGTCAACTCATTGTAGCCGACAAGGTGAAGGCACAAATGGTCAAAGGCCGCGGCAGCATCCAGGCACGAGATATTGTGGCAGAAAAAATCAAGGTGAAGAATCTATCGGCTGAATCACTGACCGCCCTGTATGTGGAAGCGGATCGCATTGATGCCGAGCACGCTAAAATCAAAGGGCATATTTATGGCAGGATATGCCTGCTGGTGCACCATTTGAAGAGCCGCATTGCAGCCAGCCCTCTGTTGGGCTGCGACAAAGTAGAAGCGGACGAATGCCTCGTACTGCCGGTGCGCCGGTATTTCTGGCCGCGTTTTCGTTTCAGCGTATTGGTTCACCGCATCCTTCTGAAATTGCACAGCGGTGTACGGACCAAAAAGAAAACGGAACGGCAGCAAAAGGCGGCCGATGATCTGCGTTTTGCAGAATATGACGCGCAGCTTGCGCAGATGATGCAGCTGATTGAGCAGCAGAAAAAAGTGATTGAGGAACTGCGCCAGGCGGCTCCGCAACCTTCTGATTCTGCAGACCCTGCACCGACAGAACCTGTGGTTCTGCGTTCGGCAGCATGACGCCCATGGATGCAAGACCTTTTGCGGTGGAACAGCTGATAAGTGCCCGGTATGGAATCGAACAGGCCATGCGGGAAATGCCCGCTCTACGGCTGGCTGTCGCGGAAAAAATGGCGGAAGACATTGAAGCTGCACGCCCCTATCATTCTGCTTTGCGCAAAAGCAAGATTGATCTGGTTGAAGCACTGGACAGTGCTGGATCTGCGCTGGAAGAGATGGAGGAGTTCAAACTGGCGCGCGGTGCGCGGATCTTACGGGATTCAGTCAGCTCTTTCAAGCTCATGGCGGTCAGCTATTCAAAGCTGCTGCAGGTCTTGAACCAGTTCTGCAATATGCTGCCCAATGATGAGGGTACTGTGGGACGGGCACTTGGCCGTTTGATGAACCATGCCAAAATGGGATATTTTCCGACAGACCTTACACATATCGGATATCTGCATGAAGCGCTGGATTTCTCGGAATGCTGTATAAATCTGCTAGATCCATGCTGCGGAGAAGGATATGCTCTCAAAGCGCTTGCCCCGTCGGTAAACAGTGTTACCTATGGCGTGGAACTCAGCAACGAGCGGGCGGAAGCAGCCTGCGAACGCCTTGCGCGTGTGGCAATGGGAGACTTTTTTCGCTGTCGTATTTCACGCGGTGTTTTCCATGTCTTGTTCCTGAATCCGCCTTATCTTGCCATTCCGGGTGAAAATGTCCGTGTGAGGGAAGAAAAAAGATTTTTGATTGAGTCCTTGCCCTGCCTGATGCAGGGCGGCATCCTCATTTATATCGTCCCGTACTATCGTGTGACACCGGGCATCGCCCGGTGCCTGTGCGATCATCTTACAGATATTAGCGTTTATCGGTTTGAAGGGAAAGAGTTTGAACGCTTCCGTCAGATTGTCCTCATTGGGAAAAGAACCCGCTCAAGAAACGGTGCCCGGGAGGCGGTTCGTCTCTATAAGCAATGCGAACTGGGGCCGGATTTGCCGGGCCTGTCGGAAATTGGAACGGCACGGTATACGATCCCTAATACTGAATCCTCGGTAGAGGTGTTCTGTGGCAGCATATTCAATGAATTGGAGCTGTACCGGCAGATGAGCCAGTCGGGAAGCGTCAGGGAGCTGTTCGGCAAGGAAAATGAGTTGGACCGACTGGACAAGCGCCCCATGCTGCCGCTGAACGCAGGGCAGATCGGGCTGATCGGAGGTTCCGGTATGCTGGATGGACTGGTAGACTGCGATGTACCGCATGTGATACGCGGGATGATCGCCAAAGATGTCATCACAGATGAACACCCGATAGAATTCCGAAAAGATAAATCAGTAAAAAGGATTCTTCAAACGAATACGGTGACAAACCGGCTGACCTTTCACCTACTAACACCGGATGGCTATAAATGCCTCTATTAAAAAAGAAAGAGTGAAATACAATGAAATTCGATTTAGAGACTTTAATCAAAATACTAGGGAAATCACAACCGGAGAATTCCTCTGGGGAAGTGAAACTCCAGCAGAGCTATTTATATCAGAATGTGTTTTTGCCTATCTCACAGGGAAGAAATGTATTGGTGAAGGATTTGGATTTTTCACAGTTTACATCAAGCGACATCATTAATTTAGATGAATATCTCGATGATATCGACAGCGATTGTACAAGGCTTGTGCAGTATGCGAATCTGCTGCGCAGAGCGCAGCCAGTTGCGCATACAACACCGATGTTTATTTGAGGTAATGCTGTGGATACAGATTATATGGACGACATCCATGCGGCACTGCAAAGTCTGTTGCTTTTGGTCCGAATGGAAGAACTCCGACCGGGGAGCGCCGCAGAATATAGCGGTGCTGGTTTGGATTGGGACATGCAATACGAGTGCATATATGATTTATATAACTGCGCTTTTGACATTTGTGCAATGAGCTATAGTGAAGAATGGTGTGAAGAACGCATTTATGTGAGCGACCACTCCATGGTGGAATTTTACAAATTGTGCCGGGAGCATGCTGTGCTGCTGAAATGTAAATTGGAAGATGAGCCATATTACAAAGAGGCCGAAGAATTTGTGGACAACGTCATGGCTGAAGCAGCAGGCTATGGCTATGCATGGAAACTATATACCAAAGTGAACCATACGGGTGCAAGCGGCCTTTTGATTCGAATGGCTGAAACCTTTTATGAGCAGCGCAGCATGGCACTGGAAGTTAGTGTGATCCCAGAATACTACCGCGATCGGTGTGAAATCCTACGCGGTGAAATTGCCAGATGCAAAGCAGATAAGACCAAGCTTGCGGTAACTGGTTCTAAAAAGAAAAAACGAGTAAGAAGGGCGGCATGAGTATGAAACAAACGGCGCTGACTCTTGAACTTCGGCAGGATAATCCGAACATCATCTGCCGATGGGATGAACATGGGGTTTCCCACCACAAGGAGCTCAGCTTCAAGATGATGGGGACTCTGATCGACCAAGCTGTTCAATATGAACCGATTTTTACAGGCCTGCTTCCACCCAATTGCCTGGCCTATGCGAAGGACAAAAATGGGCAGGAACGGATTGCGCTTCTTGTGGAGATGACCTTTGCGGATATCCGGTATCATGACACCGTGTACTCTCATTTCCCATTGCCTCGGATTTTATATGTGTTTGCCTTTGTGCGGGGACAAAGAATCGATGATGTCAAGATGGCTGTGGTCGATCAAGGCTATTTACGGCCCGCAACAAAACTGTTCTTTTATCCCTTTTCCAATGTGTCAAAGAGCGGACATTTGTGTGTGGGATGCAATACCATGCCAAGATGCAACAGCTTACATACGTTGTCCAGTGTGCCGGCATACATTATGTCGATGCCGAACAACGACGATCATTTTTTAGTGGAACAAAATAAGGAGCAGCTGCCGTTTCGGTCGCTGCTGGCCCGAATGAAAGACAAAGCCCCCGCGGACTATTATACAGAGGTATTGGTTCCACGGGAGGAGACACTGGAGGATTTTATTAAAATAAAATAGCGGAGATTTCTGAAATGAAGCATTATCAGATGATTGTAGGAGCTTGCGCATGCAAGTCGTTTTCACAAGATACCGTTCCCTTTTGGGGCCGGGGCAGTATAAACACACGGATTGGGGGTTGCCCGTGGACCAAACGGTTCCACGGGGAATCGACGCAATGGCAGGATCCATAAAGAATGAAGAACGCTTTAAAGACAGATGAAAGGCGGTTTTCAAATGGCAAAATCATGGGAGCGCATTAAAAGCGAACTCGCAGAGCCGTTCAGCAGCGAGGACGTTGAATGGCGCCTGCAGAATGTCTCAAAAGATAAAACTAGGGGCCTGGCAGTCGCTTACGTGACAGCGCGTGCGATTCAAAACAGGCTGGACGAGGTTGTAGGACCGGAAAACTGGCAGGATGAATATATCTCCTGGCATGGCGGTTCGACACTCAAAGAAGCATCGCAGCTTTGTGTTATCCGCATCTTTGACAAAGAGAAAAACTTTTGGATATCCAAAACAGACGGCGCCGAGAACACGGATATTGAGCCAGTCAAAGGCGGCTTAAGCGATGCATACAAGCGAGCGGCAGTCAAATGGGGGATTGGACGGTATCTGTACGATATGGAAGCCGCATGGGTCGATGTCGACCCGAACTATCCGAAAGTGATTCCGAATAAAGAACTCCCGAAATTGAAAAAAATCCACGATGCCCATGTAAAGAAACTGAAGGAGGAGCAGCCGCATGCTTCTTCCTCCAAAGAAATGCCGGCCGCACTCCAATCGGCACAAAAGCCGTCGGCATCAAAACCGCTGCCCCAATATGTTGTCCGAAAAACGGAAAAACACCGGTTCAGCCATGTGGTACACCAAGTCATTGACCTTGAACAGGAGAACGGCGATGTCATCACCGTTTTTTTGAGCGATGTAAACCAGGAGGTGAAGCCCGGGATTATATTGCAGAACGTGAAAATCGGGGCGCACGAGGGGAAGCAAGACGCAAAGAAAATATTTTATACATTGGACGAATATCAAATTGCCGCGTGACAGGAGGTGTCCGCAATGGATAAGATAACCTATTTCAAAGCAACCAGCTTACGGATGGCAGGATTCAAACATCATGACCAACCTGTTGAATACCAATTCGGCGACATTACGGTGATCTCCGGTGGGAACCGTGTTGGAAAAACGACGGTCGCTGACGCCATTGCTTTTGCCATTACAGGCAAGGGTTATATGGGCGACCGCTTTATTAACCGTTTCTACCATAAGGATGGCCGGGAAATCCGGCTGTCCCTCAGCTATCTGGATCAAACCGGCACGGAACATACCATTGAGCGGCGTCGAAAGGACGACAAGATGGAGATCGCACTTGACGGGCGTTCCATTCTCCAGCGGGATTTGGTCTCAATGTTTGGAGATTTGGATGAATTCCTAGCGCTGTACAATCCGCTGTACTTTATTGAGATCCTGCAAGATGGAGGGCGTAAACTTCTTGAAAAGCACCTGCCTCCCATGCCGCAGGAAAGCATTTTGGCGCAGATGAGCGAAACAATGTGCACTGCTCTGGCGGGATATACGTTTATAAGCCCCGAGGCGGCACTTGTGAATCTTCGCGCGGAGAAAAAGGAGATCGAAGAGGCCCTGCTGGCCTACAGCGGACGGAAGGAAATGGCTGCGGAAGTTGCCATCAGACAGGCGGATGCGAAAAATCTCCTATCAGCAAAAATCGCTGATTTGCAAAAACGTGCTGATCAGTGGGAGGCACGACGGACAGAAGGTCTTGATATGAAAGCTCTGAATCTGGAGCTGATTGAGATGAGCGATCGGCACAATGAGCTTTTACAAGAAAAGCCCAAGCCCTTTGACCCGGCACCGTATCGTGAACGGCAGGCCAAACTTCGGGAGAAAATTGAAGTGCGGCGGCAGGAAATTTACGAAAGCAAGCTGACAGAACAGTTTGCCAAAGTTGAAAAGCCCTTACAGGCGCTGCTCGTCAAATTCAACCAGACGTCCGTTTTTTTGAAGTCTCTGGAGCCGGGGACAGTATGCCCCTTATGCCACCGGGCAGTCACGACCGAAGAGCATATCGCCTGTGAGGTGGCGCTGAAATCAGCTCTGGAAAAGTACAAAGCGAAAGGCACCGAACTTCGACTGCAGCAGAAGGAACTGGAGGTGCTGGAGAAAAAATGTCATGAAACTTTTGAGCAATATAAAAAGGATGATTTGATTGCCCTGCAGCGCGAAAGCGCAGCCATCACGGCAGAGTGTGACCGGGAAAACGACAGAGCACTCAAAGAGCATGAAGAGTATGCGCTGCGGGTACGCGAAACATCTCAAAGGATTGAAGTGCTTCAGGAACAGATTTGGGCCGGAAACCTGTCAAGTGATGAAATGGCGCAGTACGAGGCGGTAAAGAAAGAACTTGGCGAAAAACAGGCCGTCCTTAAAAACATCTCCGAATCACTTCCAAAGGAACAGGAGCAGTCTCAGGATAAAACCTATGAGATGATGACACAGAGCCTGGCGCAGACCGAAGACCGCATTACAGCGGTACTGGATTTTGCTGCCACACGGAACAAAATGCTGTTTGAGCAGCTTCATACACAAAATGTGGCATGTAAGCTGTTTGACATCGTCAAGTCTACCGGTGAGATCAAGGAAACGTGGAAATTTACTTACGAAGGCCGGGACTACCGTTGTCTGTCTCATTCCGAAAAAGTATTGGCCGGCATGGAGATGGTCGAGCTGCTGAAAAAACTGCTGGGCCGCTGTTATCCGGTATTTGCCGATGACACGGAAAGCATCGACAACATTCCCCGCCCGAGCGGACAATCTTTTCTTGCGCGTGTGGCTCGAGGGCAACCGCTGAAGATTACGATTCATAATCAGCAGATTGAGTTGCCGAGAGCTGGGTGAACGGTGTGGCCTATAAAGACTTTCCCATCATAGAAGTCGCGCATCGGCTTGGCATCCATATTGACCGGCGTACTTTGGGACGAAGCGAGGTTGAAGCGTATTGCCCTTTCTGCAATGGCTCAAGGAATCATCTCTTTTTGAATCCTGTGAGCAATCAGTTCTTTTGCCACAAATGCAGGGAAGGTGGAAACAGCGTCACACTCTATGCAAAAATGCACGGGATATCCAACCGTGAAGCTGTAGAGGAGTTGGACGAGGAAGCCAAAGTCTATCCGTTCCCTAATGTCAAAGTGCGGTCGGAGCCAGTAAGTGATAATCTGGCACCCCTGGAGCAGAGGCATGATGTCTACTACGATCTGCTGTGTGCACTCCAGCTGGATGACGCGCATTTACTGGATCTGCTCGGGAGAGGGCTTTCTCTTACTCGAATCGGTCAGAATATGTACCGCTCTATGCCGGGCAGCCAGACGGAAAAGAATAAAATTGCCCAACGCCTGTCCTGTAAGCATGACCTGCGTGGGGTGCCCGGTTTTTATACTGATTTGATATCCGGAGAATGGCGCCTTGCCGGACAGGCCGGCATCCTCGTCCCGTTCTGCACAGCTGCAGGCTACATTCAAGGGATGCAGATCCGTCTGGACAACAAAAACAAGAGGAAATACCGATGGCTGAGTTCCAATCCAAAGCATCGGCGTAAAGACGAAACACAAAAATACCCGAATGGAACAGCGGCACGGACCTGGGTGCATATCACGGGAGATCCCAGCAGCAATACTGCACATATAACGGAAGGAGCCGTGAAAGGTGATGTGTCAAGCTTTTTGGACGGAAATTCTCTGTATATCTGTGTTCCAGGCGTGAGCAGTATTAACCATTTACTGCCGGCGATACGCTCACTGCCCAATATCGAGCGGGTCGAAAGTCTGTTTGATATGGACCAAATTGAGGATGAAAAGTACTCAAAGGCGCTGACGCACATGATTAAAATGCTTAAGTCCATGGGGATTCCTGTGGAACAGCAGCAATGGGACCCCGATTACAATGGGGTTGATGAATACAAAGCATATTGCCGCGCGGCACAGCTGGCGGCATAAAAGAAAAGAGGTTTTTTTATATGAACGGCCCAATCAATTTGAAAGACATTATCACGACCGCAGGACAATCAAACCAAGAGGATCTGTTGGGAAAAATGGTCTATTACAGTTTGTCCGATGTTCTGATTGACCGTGCGGAGTTTGAAAAGATTCGTGCCGCTTGTAACATTGGCGGCCGTGCAGGAACCCGTATTTCCTCTGCCAATGCGTTTCGTGCCGCGACCGGAGACGTTAAAGGCCGTGTGGAGATTGGCGGATACAGCGGAAAAGTCTATTTCCGCGACAACAAGCAGCGAAAGGGCTGGATCAGCCGTGAACTGGTGATGGAGGAACCGGATGACCACACGAACTTGTATACGAAAGTGGCCAATGTCGTTTTCAACCGGAACACGGAGACACTGTGCTTGGAAAATGTAAGCGGGGCATCGCCGGTAAATGCGCAGGACTTTTATGCGCAGGTTTGCAATTTGTATGAAAAATATCGAAGATGCGTCAATCGGCGGCAAGTGGAGACAGTCGCCACAAATATGCTGGCTGAGATGAACGCCATAAAAATTCAGACACATGGACATATGTATTTTGTTCCGCGGGCAAGCATGACCTATGTCAGTATGTTCGAGGACTTTATTGAAACGCTGGACAAGCATACACAGAACGAAGGTTCACTTGTTGTCAACAGTTTGTTTGTGGTCAACGATGAAAAACAGCGTCAGAAGATGACGTCTGATTTTTACGCCGCGATCCGCAAAGAGGTCGAGATGTATGATGAAAGTGTGCGGCATCTGATCGATACCGGCTGTCAAAGTGCAGCCATTATGAACCGCTGGATTGCGAAAATCAAGGCGTTGAATGAAAAACGCCGTATGTACGAGAATCTATTCCGTGATCAACTTAATGAGGTCAACGGGGAATTCAGCACCTTGCAGGGGCTTTCGCAAGAGCTTCAGATTCGTGTCAACAGTAGCTTACTTAAAAAATGCGCATAAAGGAGTCAGAATATGAGAAATACCTGTACCATTGAATTGAAGCACCATATCTATGACAACTGTTTTTTTCGGAAAAGCAGAGATGCGAAAACAGGCACAATGAGCATTCAAGTCTATCGGATCGGAGAAACCGGATATGCGGATCCGTTGCTGACGGTAACGGAAAATCTTGGCCCACAGGCTCCCAGACATGTAGCCATTAAGAATTATGCGGAAAATGAAGGGATTCTTTCTTCCCTGCAAAAACTGGGGATTGTCAAAAAGGTTGTGACGCATATCACAACGGGATATATCTCTTTCCCCGTCTGCGAGATCGACGAGGAAATCTTGAACAAATACGTTGCATAACATTTACAGACTGAAATCGGAGGAACAGATAATGACAAACGAGAAATGTGCCGAGAACGTCCAGCTCAAAGAGCTGCAGAACCTTTATAGCCGTCCGCTAACTGCACAGGAAGCCGACTTTGCGGCACAGCACCTGTCTCTTGTGCGGTGGTTTTTGCATGAACAGGGTTTGGATGAATCGGAGTGGTTTGATGTGGTGATTTTTCGGTATCTGCTTTCAGTGAAGCGATGGCACAGTCAGCCGCATCTGAAAGCTTACAGCTTTTCGACCATTGCTGTGAAGGCGATGCACTCTGCCGTCAGCGGTGAGCGAAGAAAACAGATGCGGCGTGTGGAAACAGTCAGTCTGAATACGCCCATTCCAAGAACAAATGGACTCGTTCTGGAAGATTGTATTGCCGCCTGAGTATTAAAGGTAGGGAACCTTGCTCCTGTACCGATAAGACAGTAATTTGAAAAAATTACGAAATCGGCATCTACCAAACAAGGATCAGACAACAAAACAGGTGACATTCAACTTTGGTTGGATGTCGCCTGTTTTTGTGCGTTTAGGGGGGGCAGAAATCGCTTGTTTTTATAGTAGCGCAAAATGAGCAAATAAAAGAAAGATATTCACCGACTGATTTACCATAGTGGATATAACATATTCTAACGATAGCAGCTGTCTTATCATTAACGTTGACTGCTCAGTCTGACTCCCAATATTAAATACAATATATATTCATCACTTTGTTTATCTGTTCTCGTGTCCATTTTATGGAATCTATATAGCTCCTTATGTAAATAACTATCGAAGAATTCATTGTTTTCGATTCGTTTTTGGGGGGGCGAAAATAAGTGTAGCTCAAACAGTAAATCTGATATTCCGTAAATCACTCCCGGCACCGCAAGCAGATAAAACAGCTCCCCAGTAGAATAACGCATAACAGTATGAACAGCACCGCCAGAGAATCGCAAAACAAACATTGAAAACTTACGAACAAGGTGATGGAATTCCATCACCTTGAAAAGAACAGAGCCACATCCTCTCGAATGGTCCATAATTGTGGTTTTCTATTGATATTTGATAACCAAAAGAGAACTGTAATTGCGTACACTTAAGTTAGAGGTGATACCAATGATCAATATCGGCATGCGGATAAAAGAATTACGTATGGGACGTAACCTGACACAGGCGGCATTGGGCAAAAAAATCAACCGCAGCAAAACTGTAATCAGCAATTATGAAATGGGTATCCGCATGCCTACGGTAGATTCCCTCTGTGAGTTGGCACTATTTTTCGGAGTTTCAGTCGACTATCTTCTGGGGTTGGAGAAACGCCGGATGCTGCCTATCGAGGGACTAAACACACGGCAGGTGGAAATTTTAACGATGCTGGCCTCAGAATTTAAAAATGAAAGCCGTAGTAAAAAGAAATAGTATCAACTTTCGTTCCTGGGTGCCCCTCGTTTGTAATTTGGCCACGAAGTAATGCCGAATTGTGCAGCATTCGTTGTTCTTGTTGGGGGAGCGGTGATGTTGCTTGATACTTCTGAGGGCTTTGGGTTTTCTAAATGAACATTTGCAGCAACTGAGTAAATACCCAGTTGGCATATCGCCGAGCACAAAAATTGTCCAGCTCCAGATACTTGAGAATACATTTCGATTTGTGCTATCATAAAAATGCAAAGAAACGACTTGATGGAAGAGGATTCCGTCGAGCCGTTTTTTTCTTTTAAAAAGGAGCTTTGACATATGGAAATAGAAATAAAAAAATATGTGCTGGAACAACTGAACGGTCAGTGTATACGGCGTAAAAGAATTGATGTCTTGGAATTTGAACTTGAGGCTCTAATGTCCCAGGCGGACGAAAAAGCAAGAGAAGTTATTGAGGCGATGGCGTTCTCTCATGGAGACGGTGAACATGTACAGACCAGTGATATCTCTGACATCACGGCTGATATCGCGATGGGTTACCGCTCGGAAATCACCGATCAAGCGCGGGAATTATATGCGTGGATAAGGAAACTTGAAATCGAGTCGGAACGGCTTGATAAGTATATGGGGTTGCTTAACAGAGAAGAAGCCGCAATACTACGGATGTACCATTTTGAGGGGTACGCTTGGAAAGCTATTGCTAAAAAATGTCACATGAGTGTGCGCACCATGATGCGCGTGCGGGAAACGGCTTATCATACGTTGGAAGAGTGCTATTCGAAAGCTCAGGAATGCGGTATTATATCCATTGAGTAAACGCTTAAGCTTTATCTGAGAAGTAGTTACAAGGAAAGTGCCCGTATTGTAGAATACGGGCATTTTCCCGAAAAAATAATGTTGCGCACGATGGCAAATCTCTATTGTGCAGAAGCCCGGTGGTTGTTAAAATGGTAGTAGGACGTTCTGTACCTTGACAAATTGATGATTTTTCATCATATATGACTGCGCAATGATAAAGGTGTGTGCTATGGTACATTCGAAAAAAGCGCCGGAAGCGGTCAACTTACAGGCAGTGCAGGCTGCTTTGCGCATGCTTCAAATGAACACAACGCAGGAAGGAGTCGAAAACTATTTTGGCAATGAACTGAGTTTACTACTTGCAAAAATGGTAGGGCTCCAGACGAATATCCCACCACCTTTCATCGATAAGGCTTCTCCGTTTGCAAAGCAGACGGAGGTAATTATGCCGAAATACAAATGCAAAAAAAGACGCGCCAATGGCGATGGCAGTTATTCCATACTTCAAAACGGGAAAATCCGATATCAAGCTTTCGCGATGGATGAACAGGAAAATCTGCTCTACTTTGACAAAGACGACAGGCTGACATACCGGGGAAACGGTACCCCCAAGCGGCTCTCCGGAACGGGTGATACCGAGGGGAAAGCAAAAAGTGCTTACCGCGCAAAATGTGTAGCGATTCTGCAAGCGGGATACTACATGAAAACCCGTTCAAAAACCACACAAGAACTTATACGAGAAATACCGACGGTTACATCTCCCCATGATGGCAGGGTCTACCTGTCACCCTCTAACCCCGATGGCGTATGTTACTATTTGATTGAGTGGCTCAAAAAAAATAAAAAGCCTGGTATTCATGTCAAACCAAAGACGTTCGACCATTATATGGAGATCGCTGAGCGGCTCTATCGCTTTTTTGGTGAAACCGATGCGGCTGTGATTAACAGGGATTGCATGCAGGAATTTTTCGACTGGATGAAAACCCCTGCCGCGAGGAAAGACCATAAGGATATGGGGCTGTCAGCCAAAACGATCAACAATACGTATGTTGTGCTATCGGAGTTTTTTGAAGATAACATCGGAAAGTATTTCATAAGCAATCCATGCAGAAAAACCAAGCGCGACAAAGCGATCGTTTCTGAAGCGCGGGTGCTGGAACAGGATGAACAGGAAGTTTTTATCCGGGAAGCTCTTGAAGAACGGCGCTTGGGCCGAGCGATTCTTATTGTTTTGTTTACTGGGCTTCGTTTGGGGGAGATACTGGCGCTTGAGATAAGTGACTTTGATTTTAAAAAGAAGCGGATCCGCGTCAATAAGGACCTTGTACGTATCAAAACCTATGCTGCCACGGGACCAAAAACGAAATTGATTAAGCAGGACACCCCGAAATCCAATACGAGCAATAGATGGATCCCAATGAACGAAGAAGTGGAAACGTTGGCGCAAGCACAGTTCACTACGCTGGAAAGCGAAAACAATTTGAATCCGTTAAACTTGGCATTCCCATCAAAAAATGGGACCTATACTGATCCGCGAACATTGCAGAAACGCGTAGATGAAGTATCAAAGCGGTGCGAGGCAAAGGGGGTGAATGTTCATTCCCTCCGCCATACCTTCGCGACCCGGTTGGATGAAAACAAAGTGCCGCTGACGGTGATACAGTCTCTTTTGGGGCACGCTTCCATCATAACAACTTCCCGATACTCTCATGCGTTAGAGCGCGAAAGACAAAAAGCGGTGGAGACTTTGGAAGGGGCGGTTTTCCCCAAAAAAGAACCTCCAAAACCACAGTTGCACACAAACTGCACACAAATAATTTTTCCATACAAAGGAGCGAATAATTATGAATGATCAATGACATGAAAGTAGAGCGCTTTTTGGAACGGTGATTTTTTCTGACAAAAAAGTACCGCGTCAGAAAAAAGGCTTTCTGACGCAGTTTTTGGTTGCGGGGGCAGGATTTGAACCTGCGGCCTTTGGGTTATGAGCCCAACGAGCTACCGGACTGCTCCACCCCGCGATATGAAATTGTATGCACCACTATGAAAGAGGCTCGTAGAGTTATGAGCCCGACGAGCTACCGGACTGCTCCACCCCGCGATATAAATTGTCTGCGCCTCTTTAAGGTGCTTATCTAGTATATCCAATAATAACGCCGTTGTCAATACTTTTGCGCTTTTTATTTTTTAAATATCGCGTTGGGTTCGAAACACCTTTGCCTGGACAAGGTCCCGGAACATTCTGTCCCAAGCGGCCTGCTGATTTTTGCCGCCCCCTTGCAGATTCGAACAGACGATATTCAGAATGTGCCGGATCGTTTCCTCGTCATACCGGGCGGCGGTTTTCCAGCGGCCTTCCGCATAATGCTGTGTGTAGTCCTTGTAAAACTGTTCCGCAACCGGCTTCAGCTCCCGGCTGGTGGGCAGGCCGCGCGCCAGCCTCCGTGCGTCCCAAAGCGACTCCTGTGCCTGTTCGAAAACCTCCCGGGAGATTTTTTGAATACGGTCCAGCTTTTCCCAAACGTCATCCGCACTTAAAGCCGCCGGCTCCAGATCCAGTGTGTACAGCACGCCGGAACGGGATACGCTGTAAAAGGTATACGTTCCGTCCGGCTCCTCAAGGGAAAAGTAACCGTTTGGCAGGATGTTTTTGCTGCGCAGAAACTGCAGCAAATCAGACGACGGCTCGTGTTTCATTGCCGGCTCCTTTCTTAACGCACGAATGCGGTCTCCGCATCTATCATACTTTGCCCTGCGGCGGATGTAAAGAGGAGCGGTGTGACAAAATCCTGTCTGGCAGCCGCCGTTCTGCACAAGGAAGAACTTTCCACCTCGTACGCCTTTTTCAATGAATATCCGCGGCAAAGATGTCCATATAAGTTATAAAGGGCTCAGGCAGCGTATCCGGCCGCAGGAGCATGAGCGGGACGGAGGGGGAGTGCGGGATGACTATCTGGGATACGATCTTCAAAGCGGTGTTCGTGGTAGCAGTGCCCATCACGCTGGCAGTATATGCCTGTGTGTATGTGGGGGAGCGGGCCGAACATGACGTTGCCCGTCCGCGTCCGCCGCGCCGCCGCCCGCCGGGGCGCTGACGCAGAGGGAGGATCTGTTTCTGGGAATTTGGAAAACGGCGCCGGGATTTGAATATCCCGGTGCCGTTTTCCCTTTATAATACATATTATATAAAGCTACTGTGCAGGATAGCTCCGCGCGCCGAACAGTGCGGTCCCGACGCGGACCAGATTTGCCCCTTCCAAAATAGCGTCTGCAAAATCGGCGCTCATGCCCATGGAAAGGTACTCCATGCTCACGTTGCCGCCCTGCGCGGCCTGCGCCCGCTCGAACAGGCCGCGCATCTGTGCAAAGTAGGGGCGGCTCGCGCCCGGCGCATCCGCAGCAGGCGGGATGGACATCAGGCCGCGCACCCGCAGGGAGGGCAAAGCATGGGCGCATTCCAGAAGCCCGGGCAGCTCTTCGGGCGCGATGCCGCTTTTGCTTGTCTCGGCCCCGATGTTGATCTCGACCAGGATATCCTGCCGGATGCCCTGCTTCTGAGCTTCGGCAGCCACACATTCCAGCAGCCTGTGCGAGCCGACGGATTCTATCATGCACGCACGCCCCACTACCTGGCGCACCTTGTTGGTCTGCAGATGGCCGATAAAATGCAGCGGCTTGCCGCTGTATGCGCCGGCGGCGTATTTTTCACAAAGCTCCTGCACGCGGTTTTCTCCAAACAGGTCGATATCCAGCGCAGCCGCCGCGCGCACGGTCTCGGAATTCTGCGTTTTGCTGGCGGCGCACAGAAGAACCTCCCCGGGGGCGCGCCCGGCTGCGCGGCACGCCCGCTCCATTTCCGCGCGCACCTGTGCGACGCGTTCCTCCATCCGCCTGATCTCTTCTGCCGTCATTTAACGCGGCACCTCCAATTCGTCTGTTTGATATACGGCGCGGCTGCCGCCGATGTATTTCGGCCGCGTGCGCGCGCAAAGAATGCCGGCCTCGCCGATGCGGGCCAGACTGAGCCGCACGGGGACGGCCACAGGCCGCAGATGCATGCCGATGAGTGTGCCGCCGATGTCAATGCCCGCACCCGCGCGGATGTTCTCCACCAGTACGGGGTCCGCCATGTGCGCATATGCGGCGGTGGCAAAGGAACCGCCCGCGTGGGGCTGAGGCACGGCGTTTACCGTTTCCGCCCACGGCGGAAGCGCCGCCCGTTCCACAACGATGGCGCGGTTCAGGTGCTCACAGCACTGCGCGGCCAGATACAATCCGCTTTCCGCAAGCAGGGGCGCGGCGCTTTCCCACACAGCTTGCGCGGCCTCCATGCTGGAGCCGCGCCCAATGCGCTGGCCCACGACCTCGCTGGACGAACAGCCGATGATAAAAATATCTCCCGCGCGCATCCGGGCTGCCGCCAGAAGCTCCGCCACGGCCTGTCGCGTTTGGGCGCGCACGGTCTCCGTCAAAGTCATTTCAATTCCCTCCCGGCCCGCGTGTCGCAGCACACCGGGCGTTTTTCTTTATTGTAATCCTTTTGCGCCCTCCAATACAAGTGCCGCTGGAAATGAGGTGGTTTTAAACACAGTAAAATCATAGGATAACACAGGAAAAGTCTTTTAAAAGATAAAATCACGTAAAAAATAGACTGTTTTATGAAATACTCTTGACGGTCAAAATTTATGAATCTATAATAAAAGAATAAGAGGGGAAGGTGCGCCTCCGACCGTCCGGGACACGCGGAAAATCCGGGAACATTCCCGGAGAAATGCCCGGCGGCCGCAGGGCGCATGTGCAATGGGGGGATGCTGGTGGACCAGGAGCTTGACATGCTGAAGGATGAAAACACCCGTCTGCGCGTGCTGGCGGAGCACGACTGGCTCACCGGCCTGTACAACCGCCGTGCTGCGGAAGCGCATGTGGATGAAGCGCTGCTGAAAAACGGCGGCGGGATGCTTTTGGTTTTGGATATCGACCATTTCAAACAAGTGAACGACCGCTACGGCCATCTCATCGGCGACGCTCTTTTGTGCGAGGCGGCGCGCACGCTGCGGGATATCTTTTTTCCGCGGGATATCATCGGCCGCGTGGGCGGCGATGAGTTCATCATCTACATTCTGGGCGGATGCTCTCAGGAGGCGGTGGACGGCCGTGCGGCGCAATTGGCCGAGCGCCTGCGAAAGGCGGGCCGGCGTTACGGCATGCAGTGGAACCTTTCCTTTACGCTGGGCCTTGCGGAAAAGCAGGCGGGGGACGATTATATTTCCCTGTTTGACCGTGCCGACCAGATGCTCCTGGCCCGCAAAAAAGCCCGCCGCGCCCGCCGTGCAGACAGTGCGGATGCCGGAGGAGAACGCAGCATCTGCACAGACATGGCGCTCATCCGGCGTGAGCTGCGGGAAAAAGACCCGCCCAAAGGCGCGTTCTGTCAGGATTACGAGACCTTCAAACAGATCTACCGTTTTGTGGAGCGCGGCCTCAAGCGCAGCGGGCAGAGCGCATATATTATCCTGATGACCCTTACGGACGCACAGGGGCAGTTTGTGCCGCTGGCCGCGCGCGAGGAGTATATGAGCCGCCTCAGCGACGACCTGCAGGCCAGCCTGCGCAGCGGCGACCTGTTCGCGCCGTACAGCGGCTGCCAATATCTGCTGATGGTGCTGGGCGCGTCCAGCGAGAACGCGGCCGTCATCGCCGGGCGCATCCACACGCGGTTTATGTCGCGCGTTGCGCCCGATGCGGGGCTGCTGCTGCGGTATGACGTTTACCCCATGGGGGAGCTTCCCCTGCAGCCGAAGGGGTGAAAAAGCCATGGTTTTACGCGGTGAAGGGCTGCTGCTTAAAATATTTTCAAAAAAAGTCAGCAAAAAATCGTTTTGTGACCAAGTTGTGACCGGCGACCGTTATACTGAGTATGTAAGATACATTTCCCGCCCCAAGTGGACGATCAACACGCATTCCAAAAGGAGGAAAAACGCATGAAAAACACATCCAACGCTCTGCGTCGCGTCATGAGTGTGGTTCTGGTGTTCGCGATGATGTTCACCAGCATGCCCACAGGCGCGCTCGCTGAGGATGTTGTCGACCCGGTCCCGTCTACGACGGCGGCCGAGCCGGCTGCGTCTGAAACGACAGAGCCAACCACACCGGAGCCTGCAAGCTCGGAGGCGGTGCCTGCCGCGAACAGCGCCGTGCTCCCGGCAAATGACGGGGACCCGGCGCCTGTGACGTTCACCGTCACGTTCGTGGCCAATGGCGAGACGCTTGTCACCCAGACCATTCAACAGGGTGGCAGTGCCGTGGCGCCGGACGCGCCGCTGGTATCCGGCCAGCGTTTTGTACGCTGGGATACGGATTTTACCAACGTGCAGAGCGATTTGACGGTGACGGCCGTTTACGAGGCCATTACCGCCAAAAACATGACGGTGGAGTACCGGTACAGCGACGGCACGCAGGCGGCCCCCTCCCATGTGGAGCAGGCCGTTGTGGGCGAACCGTTCCATAAGACGGTTCCGTCTCCGGCGCTCGACGGCTTTACGCCGGACAAGGCGGAGGTCGTATTTGCGGTCGAGTCGGTCACCGAAGACCTAACGGTCGTTGTTACTTACAGCGGCGCCGCCCGGAATTACACGGTAAAGCACCTGTTCCAGAACGTGGAAGGCACCGCTTATGCGGAAGACGAAGCGCTGCGTGAAACGCTGGAGGGCACCACGGGCCTGGACACCGCCGCACAAGCGAAAACGGTGGAGGGCTTTACGGCTCTGCCCATCACCCAGGTGAAGGTGGCGTCCAGCGGCGAAACGGTCGTGGAAGTAAAATACGACCGCAACAGCTACCTGCTCACGTGGAACACCGACGGCGGCAGCTATATTGAGCCGCAGATGCTGAAATACGGCGCTGCGGTGTCGGCTCCGGCTGACCCCACGAAGGTGGGCTATACGTTCGCCGGGTGGGATTCTGTTCCCGAAACGATGCCTGCCGCCGCCACGACGGTGACGGCGCAGTGGGCGAACGCCACGCAGGCGTCCTACCAGGTCGTATACTGGGGCGAGAACCTGACGGGCGGTTACGACTACCTCTATGCGGACAAAGCGACCGGCGCTGTGGGCGGCAATATCCCATACAGCACGTCCCTGACCGCCAGCCGTATGCCTCAGGGCCTGGAAGCGGCCGGGTTTGAACTCGACAGCGCCAAATCTGCGGGAAATGTGGAAATCACCGCAGACGGCAGCGCGGTCAAGAATGTTTATTTCAGCCGCAAGACGTTTACTGTGACGTTTTATTTGTACGAAAAAAGCGGCTGGTTTGGTGGAGACTGGAAAGAACAGAGCGACCTGACCATCAGCGCAAAATATGGCGAAGATGTATCCGCACAGTGGAATGACAGCGCACACAGCCGCTATATGTGGTACGAGACTTCCAGCCTTAAGACCAGTATAGGCGGAATGAAAGCGATGCCGGCGGAGAATCTTAACCGCTACGGTGATACTACTAGGACAGTAAAGATTTATTACAAAACGCAGACAATCTCTGGCTATGGTTATGACACCTATATGGAGGGTGTTCTTCCAAGCGGATGGACGATCAATGAGGGAGATATCATTGAAATTGAAGGGTTCACCTATGAGCGGATGAACAAGAACGAAAGAACCCTCTATTATACCCGCAACAGCTATAATGTCGTGTTCCAGAATTGTACTGGTGTTTCACAGAAATCTTTGAAATTTGGAACTTCACTTTCCAGTGCAAAACCAGCCGACAGCAGTGTGGGCCGTCCGGTCGGCATGGACAGCGACTATGTGTTCATGGGCTGGTATTTTGACCCCGCATTCCAGACTCCGGTGGACTGGAGCAGCACGATGCCCGCACGGAACCTGCAGGTCTACGCCAAGTGGGCGAAGCCGGATTATACGGTTTCCTTCAACACGCATGGTGCGGATACGGAGACTCCGGCGCCCATCGGCGTGGCGAAATACGACACGATTGAGGACCAGATGCCCGCAGACCCCACCCGTGAGGGCTACGTGTTCGCGGGCTGGTATACGGACGAGGCGTACACCGTTCCGTTCGTGGCCACGCAGCAGATCGTCCGCAACCTGACGCTCCATGCGAAATGGACGCGCACGGACAGCTGCACCTATGTCATCGTGGCGAAGGACACGGAGGGCAATGAGCTCAAACGCGTCGATGGCTCCGAAGTGGAAGTGGGCGCGTCCGTCACTGTAAATGCGCCTGTCATTGACGGTTATCAGGCGCAGCAGAGCAGCCAGAACGTCAAAATTCTGGATGACGGGCAGGAAGTAGTGTTCGTCTATGACAAGCTGCAGAACTGGACGGCCACGGTGCATCATTATATTGAGGGCACCACGGAAAAGGTTGCCGAGGATGTTATCCGCAGCGACCTGACGGTCAACAGCCTGCTGGTATATTCCGCGACGGTCAGCGGTTATGAGTTGGCCGAGGGTACCAGCTATGTTCAGACGGCCACCCGCGAAAACAGCGAGATTACGTTCTATTATAAGAAAATCGCGGATTCGGCGTATACGGTCAACCACTATTACGGCAGCAATGCTTCGCTGACGGAAACTGTTACGGGCACGGCCAAGGCCGGAAGCCTGGTGACGGCGGACGTCATAAACAAAGCCGGGTACACCTGCGTTACATCCGGGGCTGCGCTTTCCGCGTATGTTGCGAAAGACGGCTCTACGGTGATCAACGTGTATTACGCGGCCAACGACCAGACGTACAGCGTTTACTATTATCTGGAAGGCACAGAGACGCCTGTACCCGGCACGACGGCGAAAGAAAACGTGTCCGCGAAGTTTGACGAGACGGTGACGGAAACGGCGCCCGCAGTCACGGGTTATACTGTGGCGGGAGACAGCACCATGTCCATCACGGTCGGTGCGGACAATGCAGCCAACAAAATCGTTTTCTACTACACGGTGAACAGCTATCCGCTGAATATCACCTACAAATATGCCGATGACGTGCCCGACGCAGCACTGCGGGGCCAGAAGGCGGCGGAGCCTGTATCCAGGGATATCGCGTTCGGCGCGCCTTACAGCGTTGCCAGCCCGTTGATTCCGGGTTATACGGCCAGCGTTGCAGCGGTAGCAGGCACAATGGCGGAGAACGGTGTGACCGTGGAGGTCGTTTACCGCGCCGCTACGGACACGGCGTATACCGTCAAGCACATGCTGCAGGATGTGACAGGTGACGGTTATACTGAAGATGCGGCGGCCCGGCAGACCCTGCACGGCACGACCGGGGCGGACACGAACGCTGCGGCGAAGAGCTATGAAGGCTTTACGGCGCAGGCGGTCGTTCAGCAGGCCATCGCCGCGGACGGCAGCACGGTGGTTGAGATCAAATACGACCGCAACAGCTATGAAGTGACCTATGCTTATGTGGGCACGGCGCCCGCAGGCGCGAGCGCGCTGCCGGAAAAGGCGACTGTGAAATACGGTGCGCCTGTGGCGGTGGCGGCGGCCGCCACGGCCCCGGGCTACACGTTCAGCGGCTGGAGCCAGAAAGAGGACTTCACAATGCCCGCCGAAAACGTGACCATTACCGGTTCGTTCACGGCCAACGGCGATACCGCTTATACAGTGGAGCATTATCAGCAGAATCTGGCGGGCGACGGTTACGACCTTGTGGAGGCGGATACCGAACACCTGACAGGCGAGACCGATACCACTGCGACGGCAAACCCGAAGACTTATACAGGCTTTACATTTGACGGGACCGTGGAGGGCACGGTTGCCAGCGGCAATATCGCGGGCGACGGCAGCCTGGTGCTGAAGCTGTACTACACGCGCAACAGCTATGAAGTGAGCTATGCTTACACGGGCACAGTGCCCGCAGGCGCAAGTGCGCTTCCGGCCGCCGCGTCCTACAAATATGGTGCGGATGTAACGGTGGCTCCGCAGGCCACGGCCCCGGGCTACACGTTTAACGGCTGGCTCGAGGACGGCAAGGTAACGGCAAGCTTCAAAATGCCCGCCGGCCCGGTGCAGCTCACAGGTTCCTTTACCGCGAATACCGATACCAGGTACACGGTGGAGCACTGGACGGAGGATCTGGACGGCGAGGGCTATACTCTGCGCGAAACAGAAGCGAACCTGACGGGCGTCACGGATACAACGGCGACGGCGGAGGCAAAGAGCTATGAGGGCTTCCGGTTCGACGAGGGCAATGAAAACAACGTTCTCACAGGCGTGATCACAGGCGACGGAAAGCTGGTTCTGAAAGTTTACTACGCGCGCAACAGCTATGAAGTAAGCTATGATTACGGCGCTGCCCCCACGGGCGCAAGCCAGCTGCCGGGAACTGTTTCCTACAAGTACGGCGCCGAGGTCCGGGTGGCGGATAAGGCCACAGCCCCGGGTTATACTTTCGACGGCTGGAAGAAAGACAATGCCGAGGTCACGAGCTTTACGATGCCTGCCGGCGCCGTGCAGCTCACGGGACGCTTTACAGCCAATACGGACACCGGCTACAAGGTGGAGCACTACCAGCAGAATCTGGCGGGAGACGCTTTCGTCCTGTTTGAGACGGAAGAACAGAACGCCACTACGGATACGCATGTGTCGGCAACGCCGAAGGACTACACGGGCTTTACCTACGACGGCACGGTGGACGGAACTGTCACCGAAGGCAATGTTGCGGGCGACGGCAGCCTGGTGCTGAAGCTGTACTACACGCGCGACAGCTATAAGGTCACCTACCAGTACACGGGCAAGGTGCCCACGGGCGCGAGCGAGCTGCCTGCGGAGACGACCGAGAAATACGGCGCTGCTGTTACAGTGGCAGCGGACGCCACGGCCCCGGGCTACACGTTCAGCGGCTGGAGCCGGGAAGACGGCTTCACGATGCCGGCCGAAAACGTGACCATTACCGGTTCCTTCACGGCCAACGGCGAAACTCCTTATAAGGTGGAGCACTATCAGCAGAACCTTGAGGATGACGGCTATACCCTTGCGGATACCGAAAACCTGACGGGTGAGACCGATACCACTGCGACGGCAAACCCGAAAACCTATACAGGCTTTGCATTCGACGGAACAGCGGAGGGCACAGTTGCCAGCGGCAATATCGCGGGCGACGGCAGCTTGGTGCTGAAGCTGTACTACACGCGCAACAGCTATGACGTGACCTATGCCTATACGGGCACGGTGCCCACGGGTGCAAGCGCGCTGCCGGAAAAGGCGACCGTGAAATACGGCGCGCCTGTAACGGTGGCAGAGGCCGCCACGGCCCCGGGCTATACGTTCAGCGGCTGGAGCCGGAATGACTTCACGATGCCGGCCGAAAACGTGACCATTACCGGTTCGTTCACGGCCAACAGCAACACCGAATACACGGTGCGGCACCACTTCCAGAACATTTTGGACGATGCGTACGATGCCGACACGGCCATGCTCAGCGAAACGCTGAGCGGCACGACGGATACGCTCACGGCTGCTGCTGCGAAGACCGTTGCGGGCTTTACGGCTCAGAGCTTCCAGCAGAAGAACATCGCGGGCGACGGCAGCACGGTGGTTGATATCTACTACAACCGCAACAGCTATACTGTAACGTATGCGGTCACTGGTACCGTGGACCCGAACCCCAACTATAAGCAGGCAGATTACCGCTTCGGCCAGAACGTCGCTGCAGAGGCGGCTGCCGCCAAGGCTGGCTACGACTTCATCGGTTGGGCCAACGAGCCCGCGGTCATGCCTGCGAATGATGTTACGGCGACAGGCTATTTTGTAGCCCGCACGGACACCGCTTATCAGGTGCAGCATTACAAGCAGAACCTTGAGGATGACGGCTTCACTCTTGCGGAGACCGAGGAGCTGACGGGCAAGACCGATACCATCGCAACGGCAAACCCGAAGACTTATACAGGCTTTACATTTGACGGGACCGTGGAGGGCACGGTTGCCAGCGGCAATATCGCGGGCGACGGCAGCCTGGTGCTGAAGCTGTACTACACGCGCAACAGCTACGATGTGACCTATGCCTACACGGGCACAGTGCCTGCGGACGCAAGTGCACTGCCGGAAAAGGCGGCTGTGAAATACGGCGCCTCTGTAACAGTGGCGGAGGCCGCGACCGCAAAGGGCCATACCTTCAGCGGCTGGAGCACCGGCGACTTCACGATGCCTGCACAGGATGTGGAGATCACAGGCTCCTTTACGGCCAACCCGTACAATGTCACGGTCGAATATTACTTCGACAAGGTTCAGGATACGGATATGACCCGGGTGCAGTCTGTCACTTACGGTGAGACATTCACGACTGCGGCGGCCGCAGAAACGGACCGGAACGGCGTACACTATACGCTGGACTGGGTCGAAAACAACGGCCTGACGGTGAGCGACATTGAAGCCGACAACGTGGTCAGGGTGTACTACGCAAAGGATGAAGAGGGCGGCCCGGACGATATCCCCGATTATGCGCAGATCGTATTTACCTATCAGAGTGCGGACGTTCGGAAAGGCACGGTTGATAAGAGTGTGGAAATCCACACCTTTGAACGGCTGAACGGCGAACTGCTCGAAGAGAAGAAAGCCAGCCCGGCCGGTGCAAATGCGGCGGGACGTGAGGGCTATGCATTCGATTACTGGACCGATGGAACCAGGCGCGATGTGACCTCCGGTATGGAGACGCTGAAGAGCGAGGTATACACGGACAATGCAGAATTCACCGCATATTTCGACGTTGATACAAAGGGCACTGACCCCGAAAACCCGGATAAGCCGGACAATGTGCCCGACAAGTATCAGGCGAAAGTGACCTATCAGGCTGTCAATGGCGCAGTTACGCTGGGCGGCAGCACGGGCACGGAGCTGGTCACCTATGTGACTCTGTTCGACGCGGACGGCAAGTGGGCCGAGAACGGCACAGGCAAGCTGGCTGAGGCTCAGGTCCCGACTGCAGCCGCAGCCGCGGATTACGACCCGGCCACCGAACGCTGGACACCGGCCGTACCGGCCGAAGGGGCTGAGATCACGGCTGACGGCGCTGTCTTTACAGTGACGTGGGAGCTGGCGATCTCCGGTTACCAGGTACACTACTACTACGACGGCGTTGAGGATACCGCTTCTGCTGTGAATGCCACCGGCAAGATCGGCGACGCGATTCCCTACGACACCGGCAAGACCACTTTTGACGGCGCGAACTACGTGCTGGAGAATGTGGACGGCGCGGGCAAGCTCATCTCGAAGGATGCGGCTGCGAATATCGTGAACGTCAACTTCACAAAGGATGAGAAGTCCGACCCGACCAAAGACCCCGACCCGGAGGTCCCGGGTGACAACATCCCGGATAAGTATCAGGCAACTGTCACGTTTGAAGCGATCAACGGCGTACTCCAGCCCAAGGGCGGCACGGACGCTCAGAATACGAAGCAGATGACCACGGTCGTGACACTGCTGAACGAGAACGGCGAACCCGCTGAGAACGGTACCGGTTATCTGACTGAAGCACAGATCCCGACAGCGCTGGCGAATCTGGGATACATCGCCAACACGCTGTTCTGGGGCCCGGCGACTCCGACGACCTCTTACGCCATCACAGGCGACATCACCTTTGTGGCGGACTTCAATGCGGAAGGCGTCATTCCGGAAGAACCCCCGGTGCCTCCGGTGACCCCGGTAGGTCCGACGGCGCCGGAAGAAGGCCCGGAGGAAACCATCGACGAGCCTGAAACCCCGCTTGCTCCGGCTGAACCCGAAGCACCCGCGGAAGAGCCCGCCGAAGAGGAGATCGAGGAAGCCGATACGCCGCTCGCTTCCGGCGCCGCATGGGCGCTGCTCAACCTCATCCTGATGCTCTGCACGGCCCTTGTCAGCATCCTGCTGCTCATCGGCTTCCTGGGCAAAAAGAAGAAAGAGGATGAGAACGAAAACGTGGAGTACACGGTGAAGCGCAAAGGCGTGACTCGTGTGCTGAGCCTCATCCCGGCCATTGGCTCCATCATCGCCTTCCTCCTCACGGAGAATATGCGCAATCCGATGGTGTTCGTGGACCGCTGGACATGGCTCATGGTGCTCATCGCTCTGGTGCAGGTCATTGTGTGCATCTTTGCCCGCAAGGAAAAAGAAGAGCCCGATGACAACGCGCAGACCCCGGCTCAGGCGTAAGCACGGAACGCGAACCTCAGGCAAATCCATAACGAAAGCCCCCGAAGGATAATCCCTTCGGGGGCTTTTTGTACATCCTGTAAATTTTGCGGAAAATACGGGACGCGGCGGCAGAGGCTGTGATACAATGAAAAAAACACGTCCTTCGTCCGCATACGGACGGAGGCGAAAGCGGCGGGAAGGGCCGCGGAAAAGGGAGATGCAAAAGCCATGAAGGTAACGTTTATCGGCGCCACGCATGAGGTTACGGGGAGCTGCTCCCTGCTGGAGGTGGGGAACAGCGCTTTCCTGGTGGACTGCGGGATGGAGCAGGGGGAAAACCGGTTCGAGAATATCCCGCTGCCTGTGAACCCGGCAGAACTGAGCTGCGTGCTGCTGACGCACGCCCATATCGACCATTCTGGATATCTGCCCCTGCTGTACAAAAACGGCTTTCGGGGCACCGTGTATGCTACGGAATCCACTGCCAGCCTGTGCCAGATCATGCTGCGCGACAGCGCGCATATTCAGGAGAGCGAGGCGGAGTGGAAAAACCGAAAGGCGCGCAGGGCCGGACGCCCGGAGGCGGAGGCGCTGTACACGATGGCGGACGCAGAGGGCGTTTTATCCCGCTTCCGTCCGTGCCCGTACAACAAGCTGACGGCCGTTGGCGAAGGCGTTGCGGTGCGCTTTACGGATATCGGGCATCTGCTTGGCTCCGCCGCCATTGAGATATGGATGAGCGAGGGCGGCGTTACCAAAAAGATGGTGTTCAGCGGTGACGTGGGGAATACGCATCAGCCCATCCTCAACGACCCGCAGCGGGTGGAGCAGGCAGATTATCTGGTGCTGGAATCCACCTACGGCAACCGGCTGCACGGTGAGCGCCCGGATTATGTGGGCGCGTTGACGGAGATCCTGCAGCAGACCTTTGACCGGGGCGGCACGGTGGTCATTCCCTCCTTTGCTGTGGGCCGCACGCAGGAAATGCTGTATTTTATCCGGGAGATCAAGGAGCAGGGCCGGGTGCACGGGCACGACGGATTCCCTGTTTATGTGGACAGTCCGCTGGCCAATGAGGCAACGAGCATTTTCCTGCAATGCCCCACGGAAAATCTGGACCCTGAGGCGCGGGAACTGGTGCGGAGCGGGGTAAATCCGCTCTGGTTTGAAGGGCTTAGGACCAGCGTGACGAAGGAGGATTCCCAAGCCATCAATGCGAATGCCGTGCCGAAGGTCATCCTTTCTGCCAGCGGAATGTGCGATGCGGGGCGTATCCGGCATCATTTAAAGCATAATCTGTGGCACAGCGAAAATACGGTGCTGTTTGTTGGTTATCAGGCAGAGGGCACGCTGGGGCGCGCGCTGGTGGACGGCGCACCATCGGTAAAAATATTCGACGAAGCGATCGCAGTCAACGCAGAAATCCGCGTGCTGGCGGGCGTGAGCGGGCACGCGGATAAAAACGGGCTCATCCGCTGGCTCCAGGGTGTTTCACCGAAGCCGGCGCAGATATTCGTCAATCATGGCGACGATGAAGCATGTACGGATTTTACCCAGTGCCTGAGAGAAGAATACGGTTACAATGCGATGGCCCCGTACAGCGGAACGTGTTATGATCTGGCCGCCGGGGCGTTTCTGGCCCAGCCCGCCGGAGTGCTGCGCAAAAAGCCGGAGGAGGCCGCGCGCGACCCGCGCGCAATGGCGGCCTTCAGTGAGCTGCAGCGGGCCGTCAAGCAGCTTTCCGCATTGGCCCAGGGGGCGGGAGGAAGACCCAACAAGGAACTCAAGCGCATGGCTGCGCAGGTACAGGCCTTGTACGACGCCTGGCGCGCATGAGCGTATCCTTTGGGGTGTAAAGAGAAAAGAAGTGTCCGCAGAGCCTCAGGAGGCTCTGCGGACGTTTTTTGCCGGAAGCGAGGTCTCACGGCTGCGGCCGCTGCTTTGCGCGGCGCGTACTCCGTTCCGCGCGAGCGGGAGAGGTTGTCAGGCGATAGCTGTCGGAGATCATTTCGCAAAGGTCCTCCGGCGGGACGCCGGCGTTCACCTCCACGGTGTTCCAGTGGGTATGGTTCATATGCCAGCCCGGCGTAACGGCGGGGTAGGCCGCCCGCCAGAAATCGGCTTTCATTGGTTCACATTTCAAATTTACGCATAATTTTCCGTCGCGTTCAAAAACAAGAGCAAACCATTTGCGCCCGGCGGCGTGACGTACCACGACATTGCCGCCGTCCTCAAACGGGCAGTCCACAGCAGCGCCGGGATATGCGGCGCACAGGGCAAGCAGCTCGTCCTTTGTCATTTCCCGGTTCCTCCTTATTCTCAAAGCCCTGCGCGCCGGCACAGGGGCTTGTGCAATGCACACGCGCAGCCGCGCAAGCGGCGGCTTTGAGGTTATTATACCATATTTTTAAGCTCACACTTCGCGTACCGCTCGTGTTCACCAACCGGACATATTTTATACCATATTTCCATTCCCCCGCCCAACGGTGGAAAAGCGCGGCACCGGGCGCGCCCCATGCACCGAACACAGGACACGCCCGCCCGCCGCGCGAAAAAGGGGAGCACCTGTAAAATGCGCCGCAAAAGCTGTCAGCCCTTCACCGCGCCGGCAGTCATCCCCTTAATGATATAGTTCTGCAGGAAGATATAGACCACCAGCACCGGAATCACGACCATCACCACCGCGGCCACCATCAGGCCGTAGTTCGTGCCCGCCTGGCTGGATATCTCGTTCAGCAGGCGCGTGATGGTGAAGAATTTTTTGCTGCGCAGGAAAAACATCTGTAAAAAAAGGTCGTTGTAGCTCCACAGAAACGTGAAGATGCCCACCGTGGCAAAGCTGGGCTTGGCCAGCGGCATGATGATTCGGAAGAATATCTGGTAGACGTTGTAGCCTTCCAGATAAGCGGCTTCCTCCAGATCCACCGGGAGGCTGCGGATGAAGCCCATCAGCACAATGATGGCAAACGACAGGTTGCCCGCAATCTGCGGCAGGACGACCGAGAGCCGCGTCAGCCAAATGCTGCCTGTATTCACGATGCCCCAGGACGACTCCATGCGGAACACCGGGATGATCGTGGAGAACACCGGGAACATCATGCTGGCGATGATCATGGAATGCAGAAAGCCCCGCAGCCGGAAGCTGTACCGCACCATAGCGTAGGCGGCAAGCCCAGCCAGCACCATCACCACCACAGTGACAGCACCGCTGATGACAATGCTGTTGACATAGGCCGTGCCGATGTCAACGCGCTTGAAGGCGGTGACGTAGTTCTCCAGTGTGAATTTGTCGCCGATGGGCAGCGAGAATGTATCGCTGCGGATCAGCCCGCGCGGCTTGAAGGAATTGAGGATGACCCAGATAAAAGGATAGATCGTCGTGAGCGCCCACAGGGACATAAACACATAGAGGAGCGTTTTTCCCACGGGAAAGCGTCTGCGTGTCATAAAAAAGCCCCCCTTAATAATCTTTTTCTTTGAAGATGCGGTTCGCGATCTGGCTGATCACAACACCCAGCACCACGATGAGGATGGCGATGGCCGAGCCGTAGTCCACGTCCTGCAGCACCATAGTCTGGTAGTACATATATGTGCCGGTCAGCCAGGATTTGTCCAGCGGCAGGCCGCCCACAAACATGGTCCACGGCAGGTCGAACACCTTCAGCGAGCCGGTAATGGCCAGCACCAGGCAGGTACACAGCGTGTTGTGCAGCAGCGGCAGGGTGATATACCGGATGCGCCCCAGGCCGCTGGCCCCGTCAATCTCGGCCGCCTCATAAATATCGGTAGAGATATTGTTCAGCCCTGTGACGAGAATAACAAAATAAAACCCCACATACTGCCAGATAACAGGTACCATCATCGTGACGAAAAAGTGGGCGGGGTCCTTCCAGTCGATATTCTCCGCGGCGAGGCCCAGGTTCTGCAGAAGCTGGTTGAGCATGCCGCCGTCGTACAGAAAGATCAGGTTGAACAGAAGGCCCAGCGCTGTGGCGCTGATGACGATGGGAAAAAAATACACGGTGCGGAAGAATTTCGCCCCCACCTTGATATTGTCCACCATCAGCGCCAGCACCAGCGCGATGCCCACCTGAAACACCACGGTCAGAATCATCAGAATCATGGTGTTCTTCAGCGCGGTGCGCATGAGCGGGTCTGTGAACATCTTGACGTAGTTCTCCCATACCGGCTCGTTCAGGCCGCGGCTGCTCTCGCCCAGGCCGCCGATCTTGTTGAGGCTGTTGTAGATATTCATCAAAAACGGATAGTATAAGTACATGGTCAAAAAGAGGAAGGTCGGCACGAGGAACAGCACGAGCGGGCCTTTCTTTTTGTAGATCATCGCATTCATGGCAAGGCTCCCCTTCTTTTCTGCGTTTGTCTGCGGGATGCGGGCGCGCGAAGCGCCGTCGTTTTTCGGACGGACGCGCCGCCGTTCGGTGCGGCGGACGGCCCCGGGGGCGTGCGGCACGGCATGCGCCGCGGCCGAAGGCCCGTTTTTTCAAAAAAGGCCGGAGAGCCGTTTCCAAGCTCTCCGGCCGTATTGGCTGCTTATATCGCTTGCGTCAGGAATCTGCCAGCGGGGTGGCGAGGGCCGTCTCAATGGCCTCCTCCGGCGCCAGGGTGCCCGTCACAACATCCTTGACAGAGGCGAACAGAACGCCGCGGGCAGTCTGGTTCAGCGCATCCTGCACGGCGCTGGCCATGCCTGTCTTGCCGTTGAACATGGTGACGGCCGCCGCGTGCAGGCTGTCGGTATCCGCCGCTTCGGGCAGGCCGGATTTCAGCGCCGTAGGGGCACCGCCCGCGAACTTGTTGACCATATCGTCGGTGGTCATGTATTCCACGAACTGGACGGCCGCATCGCGCTTTTCGGGGTCGCTCCAGGCTTTCTCGGTGATGTAGTAGCCCATGGAAATGCCGCCCACGATGTCCGTGGCCTTGCGGCTGCCGCTGCCCGGCACATAAGTAACGGTGTAATCGTCGATGTTCTCCACGTTGCCTGCGGCGTCCTCGCTGCCGGTGAACCAGCCCACCTTCCACGAGCCGTCAATGGCGAACGCGGCTTTGTTGTCGGCCATCATCTGGAATGTGTCGGCGTCGCCCGCCGTCAGGGTATTTGCGGGGAAATAGCCCTTTTCGTACATCTCTTTGAGGGTGTTCAGGCCCGCGACCCAGCGCTGGCCCGCTTCGTCGGCGCCGGAAGCAGGGACCTCGGCGTGCTTGGCCACGTCGCCCTGGTTCAGGATGCAGAACTCGAACCAGTAGTGCGGCACCTCCTGCAGGGAGCAGGCGATGGGCGTATAGCCCTTGCTTTTAATGGTCTCACACATCTCCATGAACTCGTCCCAGGTCGTATCGGGGCCGGGGACCTCCAGGCCGCAGTCGGCCAGAACGGTTTTGTTCACGAACATGCCTTCCCAATATCCGCTGGACGGAACGGCGTAGGCCTTGGCGTCCACAAAGGAAAGGGGCATGGCCGCATCCAGCATGTTGGATGCATAGTCCGGGTATTCCTTGCGGATCTCCTCGATGGGCACGACCTTGCCGTTCTTGATAAACTCGCTGGCGTCAGTACCCGTGAAGAAGAAGAGCACGTCCGGTTCGCTTCCGGTCTGGAAGTCGGCTTTGACCTGGGCCTTCCACTGCTCGTTTGAGGTGGCGGATTCGTCTACCACAGTGTTGCCCGTGGCCGCTTCGTAGCCCGCCACCGCTTCTTCATAATTGGCGCGGTTGCCGTCGTCGCCGCCGTAGGACGTCACGACGCGGATCTCAACAGGCTTTGCTTCGGGGGCGGAGGAGCCTGTGCTTCCGGCCACGGACGCGGAAGCCGGAGCGCTGGAGCCGGAACCGCCGCAGGCGGCCAGCATGGAAGCGCCGAGGCACAGCGCAAGAATGATCGCGAGTGTCTTTTTCATGTTTCAAACCTCCCATTTTCTGGGGGCATGCGCGGCGTTCACAGCACCGTCCGAATGCCTCCCTGTGCTTATAATGTTATACCAGTTTGCACAAAAACTGAATGAACGAACTTGTTTTTTATTGCATATTATTGCCCGTCTTGTTCAAATTTGATATTCATTCTCGACAGCGTATTCCCTTTTTCAGTGATTGTGACGGAAAGGCCGCTCTCCTGCCCGTAGATGATCTTTACCCGCTCGTGTACGTTGCGGATGCCCAGCGAAGCGCTGCCCGTTCCCTCCGGCAGCGGCTCGTCCGAGAGAAGCGTCTGGATCTTCATCAGGTCGTCGTAGGTGGTTACGCCGTCGTTCTCGATCTCCAGCAGCAGCCTGTCCTGCTCGCGGTAAGCGCGGATGATGATGGTGCCTTTCTGCACGGGATTGATGCCGTGCTCCACGGCGTTTTCCAGCAAAGGCTGCAGCACCAGGCGCGGCACATAGCAGTCCAGCGTTTCGGGGGAGATCTCCTTTTCCACGGTCAGCCGCTTGCCCAACCGCTCCCGGATGATGAACAGGTACGCGTCCACATACATCATTTCCTCGGAGAGGTGGATGAGCGGCCGGTGCTTGCGGTCCATGGCCGCGTTCAGCATCGTGGACAGCGCCTCCAGCATCTGACATACCTTCACGTCGTCGGCCAGGCGCGCTTCCCAGTTGATGATCTCCAGCGTGTTATTCAGAAAATGGGGGTTGATCTGGCTCTGCAGAGCCATGATCTTCGCGTCCCGCAGGGCCAGCTCCTCCTTATAGATGCGCTCGAACTGATTTTTCAGCTTGTCGCTCATGGCGTTGAAGCTGTTGCCCAGATAGGCGAACTCCTTGCTGCCCAGCCGCCCGGCGTCCACCTGAATGCCGAATTCACCCTGCTCGATGTGCGCCGAAGCCCCGCTCAGCGTGACGATGGGCCGGTTTACCTTGCGGTACAGAAACGCGATGACCGCTCCCATCAGCGGCAGCAGCGCGGCCAGCAGCGCGGCCAGCAGCAAAGCCGTGCTGCGCAGCTGGGCGCGCATGGCCGCGGTGTCGGAGTAGACAATGTATTCCAGCGCACAGCCGGGCACTACGCTTTCACTGCCCCAGACGGCGTAGCTGCCCTGCGCGGGCGCGCCGCCCTGGCCGCCCGCACGGATGTTCCCGCGCAGCTCTCCCGCATCCCGCACGCTGCCCGCAACGGTATACTCCGCGTCGCCCAGCCAGACCGTAGCGTCCGTCATCCAGATGACACTGCGCATACTGTCGAACAGCGTGTCGGTGTTCAGCTCCATCACCAGCACGCCGTAGGTGCGGTAGTTGGCGTCCAGCAGATTGCGCATCATGTACAGGCTGCCGTCCGCCGCAAAGAAACCGATGCCGGTGCCCAGCGCTTCGCTGCGGACCAGTACTTCGTCCCGCACATGCTGCTGATATTTGCGTATGGAGGTATACGAGGTGTTGGAGGTATAGATGGGCGCTGCTGGATCGTCCACCAGCGTGACGATGGTATTGCGGAATTTGTCGTCGTAGCGGTACTGCTGGGTGAGAAAGGTCTGCATCTCGTTGTAAAACGTGACGTAATCGCCCGTTTTCGTGTAGGATGCCCAGGCATTGCCCATGGTGGCGATATAACTGGCCTTACGGCTGGCGGCGATCATGGAATCCAGGTTGCGCCCGGTGATGGCCGCGGCGCTTTGTGCGCTGCGCATCATATCACTGCGGTACTGCCGCGTCATGCTGTCCAGAATATATACACCGCCCAGCGTGACGATGAGCACAACGGGCAGCACCCAGCACAGCAGGATAATGCCCAGCATCCCCTGCCGCAGGCCGAGCTGCCGCCTGTGTTTCATTTTCTGCCGTTCCATGCCTCCGCCTCTTTCCCGGCGCGCTTTGCAAGCATCCGCGCGTCCTGCCCGCTATTATAGCAAAAAAGGGGGACAATGTCCCCCTTTCCCCGCTTTTCGGCCGCTTTTCGTTACAGCGACAAAAACTCCGTCAAAATTTTGGCAATTTTTCCCGCATTTTCCATGGTATCCATCTCACAGAACACGCGCAGCAGCGGCTCGGTGCCGGAAAAGCGCGCGATGACCCAGCCGCCGTTTTTGAAGTACACCTTGCAGCCGTCCATGTAGCTGACCTTGGCGATCTCGCAAGGGAATTCCGGCAGCTGTTTGTCCTCCATCAGCAGCTTGAAGATGCGCGTCCTTTCGGCGCTGCTGAAATGAAAATCGTGTTCCGCCATCTCGGCGGCACCGTATTTCTGCGTGATTTCGTCCCACAGCGCGCTGAGCCTGCGGCCTGTTTTGGCAATGGCCTCAACCAGCAGCGCGGCGGCATAAATGCCGTCCTTGCCCTGGATGTGCCCGCGCACCGTCAGCCCGCCGGAGCTTTCGCCGCCGATGATAGCGCCGGTCTCCACCATCTTGGCAGACACATATTTAAAGCCCACGGGCACCTCGTAGCAGGTCTCGCCGAAGTCCTCGGCAATGCGGTCCAGCAGATGGGTGGTGGCCAGGTTCCGCACCGCTGCGCCGCGCCAGCCGCGGTACCGCATCAGATAGTAATACAGCAGCACCAGAATCTTATTGGGATGCAGGAACTCCGCCTTATCGTCAATGACACCCAGGCGGTCCGCGTCGCCGTCGGTGGCGATGCCGATGTCGCAGCCGTGTTCTTCCACATAGTTCGTCAGGCCCGCCAGCGTCTTGAGGTTGGGCGCGGGCAGCCGGCCGCCGAACAGCGTGTCCCTCCGCTCATGGATGACCTCTACGTCGCACCGGGTGGTGAGCAAGATGGTCTGCAGCGCCGTCTTGGACACGCCGTACATGGGGTCCAGCACCACGTGCAGGCCGCGGGACCGGATGGCCTCTGCATCCACCATTTTGAGGATGCTGTCGATGTAGTCGTTCATCGGGTCGATGAGTTGGATACTGCCTGCAGCAAGCCCTTCTTCGTAGGGCACCGTCTCCACAGGCTCGCCTTCCAGCTCGCGGATATAGCCCTCAAAGGCGGCGGTAAGCGTTTCGTCCGCGTCGCGCCCGCCCTCCATAAACACCTTGATGCCGTTGTAGACGGCCGGGTTGTGGCTGGCCGTGATGGCCATGCCGTAGGGCAGGCCATAGGCAGCCACCGTATACATAATAAGAGGCGTGGGGCTTTCCCGGTGGATGATGCGGCACAGGATGCCCTGTCCCGCCATCACCTCAGCGGCCCATCCGGCGGCCTCCTCGCTCAAAAAGCGCCTGTCATAGCCGATGACGAAGCCCTTGTCGGCCCTGCCCTCATCCAGCATTTTACGCGCCAGCGCCAGCGTCAGCAGCTGGACGTTGGCTTTCGTGAAGCCGTCGCCGATGACGGCGCGCCAGCCGCCCGTTCCAAAATGGATCATCGTTTCGCTCTCCTTCCTGCATATCCCCGCCGGGGAACCTGCGGCGCGCGTCAGCCCAGCACCGCCGTCACGCGGCCCGTCGTGCCGGGCGCCAGCAGCGGCAGCCGTTCCACACGCACACCGTCCAGGTACAGCGCCTTTACGCCCTTGCACACATGGGCGGGGTTCCGCACCTCGATCTCATACACCGCGCCCCGGAACCGCCGCACGGCCGTAAAGCCGTCCCAACCGCCGGGGATGCACGGGTCGATGACAAGGCCGTCGAACTCCGGCCGGATGCCCAGCATATAGCGCGTCGCGGCCACATAGCTCCACCCGCCGGAGCCTGTCATGAACGGATGGTGCGCCTCGCCGAATTTCTTGTGGTCGCGCCCGGTGATGAACTGACAGTAGGAATAAGGCTCCGCTTTGCGCGTCTCTATTTTGTCGTTCTGCCAATAGGGACACAGCGCGTCGTAAAACTGCATGGCCCTGTCGCCCCGTCCCAGCACGCATTCCGCCGCCCACGCCCATGGGTTGGGATGGCTGAAAATGGATCCGTTTTCTTTCAGGCCCTTATACACCCGGGTGACAAAACCAATGTCGTCGTCGGGCTTCGAGTAAGCCGGCGCGTTGAGCATCAGGCCCCAGGGCGTGTAGAGGTATTCCTCCACGCTGTCCATGGCCCGCGCGCCCCGCTCCGGCCCTGCCGCGCCGGAGAGAACGGCCCAGGTGTTGCTCTCCAGATGCACCTTGCCCTCCGTATCCGCGTCCGTTCCGATGGGGCGGCCGTTTTTTGTGAAGCCGCGCAGATACCATCTGCCGTCCCACAGCTCTTTTTCACACACGTCCGCCACGCTGCGCCGCACGGCCTCGTAATGCTCCGCGTCTGCCTTTCGGCCCAACCAGCGGGCCAGTGCGGCAAAGTTTCCCAGTGCCCAAACGTGCAGAAAGCTCACCATCGCGCTTTCGCCCCCGCCCAGGTTCAGGCAATCGTTCCAGTCCGCCCGCAGGCCCTGGCAGATCCCATGCGCACCCACCATGCGCTGGGAAAAATCCAGGATCGTCTTCAGGTGGCCGTAAACCGTGGCCGTCCCTTTATCCGCATAGGGCACCGGCATGTCAAGGAACGCGGCGTCCCCAGTCTCCCGTACATAGTCCGCCACGGTGGAAACAAGCCACAGCGCATCGTCGCTGCATGCGTCCGCCAGGCCGTGGATCATACTGCTTTTATCCGGCGTGGGCACAACGGTCGGGCTCTTGAAACTCTGCCGGGGCGTCTCCTCGAACCATTCCGGCTCGAACAGATGCAGGCCGTATCCCTCGCTGACAAGCCCTTTTAAAAGCTGCACGATGCGCTCTTTGCAGCGGGCGGGGTTCGAGTGCAGCACGGTCATCGCGTCCTGGGCGGTGTCGCGGTAGCCCAGCCCGGTGCGGCCGCCCACCTCGATGAAGCTGGCAAAGCGGGAAAACTGCACGTTTATCTCGCTCTGATACAGCGTCCAGATATTGATGAGCGTGTTCATGCCCTCATTGGGCGTGTCGATTTGCAGCGCCGCGCATTTTTCGTCCCAGTAGTCGCGCAGGGCCGCCAGTGCCGCGTCCCGGGCAGCGGGCGGCGCATATTTTTTGCGGATGCGCACGCCTTCGGCCCGCGGCCCCTCCCCCAGGAAAAACGCTTCGCGCAGAACCTCGCCGGACGCGAGGATAAAACGCCTGTGCAGCGACGCGCACTGGTTGCCGCCCAGCTCCGTGCTGCCGGAAAGCGTGCCCCGCTCCACGCCGATGGGGTCTGTCTCGGTACGGTACGGGCCGATGAACGCCTCCCGCACCGTATCGTAGCTGTCCGGCGGGAAAGTGGCCGCAAAATACTGGAAGCCGTTCTCCTCATAGAAAAGGTCCTGTTCGATGATGCCGTCCGCATAGCTGCCGCCCGCGGCATACAGGCTCATCTGAAAGTTGCGGTTGTCCATATCGATATGGTGGAACGACAGCTCGGCGTAGCTGAACACGCTGATGTTCCGCGCCCGGCCGGAGATATTCTCCAACGAAAGGTCCCAGATCTCCACAGCCTCGCCCCGGGGAATGAACAGCGTCTGCACGGCGCGGATGCCGCCGTACTCACATTCGTATTTTGTATAGGACAAGCCGTGGCGGCAGGTATATTTCGCCCAGTCCAGCGGCTTGCCCACGGGCTGCCACGAAACAGACCAGTACTCCCCGGTGTCGTCGTCCCGAAGATAAATGTAATGGCCGGGCCGGTCCATGGGCACGGCGTTGGCGCGAAAACGCGTGATGCGGTGATATTCGGCGCTTTTATGGAACAGGTATCCGCCCGCCGTGTGGTTCACCACGGCGCACATCTCCTCCGTGCCAAGATAATTGGTCCAGCTCGCGGGCAGGTCCACCCTGTCGATGACATATTCCCGGCGGTCGTTGTCGAAGTGGCCGTACTGCATACTGCATCCTCCCTGTACGGGCCGCGCGGAGGGCGCGCCCGGTGTCGTTGCTTTTATTGTACGGCGCGCGGCGCGCGGTGAACAGGGCGGGGCTTGGCATATATTTGCGTTTCTTGCCACGTGGCGCCGGCCATCCCTTTCTCCGGGCGGCGGTGTCTCTGCTCCATGCGGGCCGCACCGGTCATTGGTTTTACGCATCCAAAAAGTCATTTGATTTTTATCGTCATTTTTATATTGACTTCGCCTCGTAAAAAGTCTGTCAAATGCGTGCAGATTTTTTCGACTTGTGACCATGTTGTGACCAGACGGTGGTATACTGAGTATAAATCAGTCACAGAAAGCCCGAAATTCGATACACTCAGGAGGAATACGATGGAAACGAACCGGATGATGTCTCCCGCCGCCAGGCGGCTTGCGGCAGTTGTGCTGGCCGCGCTGCTTTGTCTCTCGCTGTTCTGGCCCAGGGGCGGCTCGCTGACAGCCGTGCTGTGCGGCGCTCCATTGGCCTCCGTAAACGGGCGGCCCGCCGCGCAGGTGATGGCGGTGCAGGCGGAGCAATAGCCTTTTACGCAGAAATGCCGGCGGCGGAAATTTCCGCTGCCGGCATTTTTGATTCTTTTCCCTTTTTCGCCCTGGCTCACCGCCGTTTTTCCATCACGAAGTTGGTGAGCGCCACGCCCTGCCGTTCCACCTGCTGCTCCCGGATGACCCGATACCCTCTTTTTTCAAAAAAAGGCTTCGCCGTAATCGATGCGTGGGTGCTGATAACGCCCGCGCACACCTGCTCCAGCCTGTCGCAAAGGGCGGTTGCCACGCCCTTGCCCTGATGGCACCGGTGGACGTACAAACGGTCCAGATATCCCGAGCCGTCGATATCCCCAAACCCGATGACCGCACCGTCCTCCAAAGCGACAAGGGTATGGTGTTCCCGGAACGAGCGGTCCCAGGCCTCCAGATCCACATGGCCCGTCGCCCACGCGTCCAGCTGCTCCTTTGTATAATCCCCGGCATTGACCGTATGGACCGTGTCGTAGAACAGCTCCGCCAATTCCCGGCAATCCGACGGCCTGTATTTTCTGATCTGCATGCTTATCCTCCGCATCACGGCGCCTCACAGCGCGTACTCCATCTGGCAGTCAAACGGCTCCGACGCCACATGGGCCTCATTGTACTCCCGGGCCTCCACGCAGCCCATCGCCGCGTAAAACGCCTGTGTCTCCACCGCCGAATGGGCCGACAGATACAGCTTTTTTCCGCCGTGCGCACGGGCCCACTGCGCCGCCCGGGTAAAAAGCTCCCGCCCGATGCCTCTGCCCCGCAGCTCAGCCGAAACGTGCAGGCACGTCAGGTCCCGGTAATCCCCCGCTTTGCCCAGCGGGGCGCTTTCCACCGAGGCAAAGCCCTTGAGCGCGCCGTCCGCAAAGGCCCCCAGCACAACGCCGCCCGTGGCCAGCGTATTTTGCAGGCATTGCACAAGAAACGCATAATCCGCTTCGCTCCAGTCGTCGATGAACGGCGCGTCCCGCACGACCCATACGCCGTTTTCCCTGCGGCGGCACTTCGTCACTTCCTGGCGCCGTTCAAAATGCCGGAACAGCGCCCGGTCCAGCTCGCCGGGTGCGATCTCGCGGTATTCCATATCCATTCTCCTTCTATGCGGCCGCCGCGCGCCGCTCAAAACACCTGGAACAGGTAAAACTTCAGATAATTCGTCTCGTCCACACCCCACAGGATGGGATGGTCCGGCGATTGCTGGCGCGCCTCGATCTGGCGCAGCTGCACGCCCGCGTCACGGGCCGCGTCTGCCAGCATGGCGCGGAACATCCCGTCCGTGGCAAAATGGCTGCAGCTGCAGGTGGCAAGATACCCGCCCCGGGGCAGCAGCTTCATGGCGCGGTAATTGATCTCCTTATATCCCCGCAGTGCGCCCGGCACTGTCTTGCGGGATTTCGTAAACGCGGGCGGATCCAGAATGATGAAATCATACTTTTTGCCGCCCTCCTCCGCCAGACGGGGCAGCAGGTCGAACACATTGGCCGCCACGCAGTCCATTCTGTCCGACACTCCGTTGATATCCGCATTGCGGCGCGCCATCTCCACGGCGGCCTCGGAGACGTCCACCGCCGTCACATGGGCCGCGCCGCCCTTGGCTGCGTTCAGTGCAAAGGAGCCGGTGTGCGTGAAGCAGTCCAGCACCGTCCTGCCCTGCGCAAGCCGCGCCACAGCCTGCCGGTTGAACCTCTGGTCCAGAAAAAAACCCGTTTTCTGGCCATTTTCCACGTCCACAGTATAGCGGACCCCGTTTTCCACAATTTCCGTCAGACAGGTGTCCGGCCGGGGCAGGTCCAGCGCCGAAAGGTCAAACCAGCCCTTGTTTTCCTCCAGCCCCTCCCGGGCGCGGATGGCAACGTCGTTGCGCTCGTACAGGCCGTCGATCTGCTGGCCGTCGTCCCGCAGCAGCTTTACCAGCAGCGGAAAGAGCATGGGCTTGATGCGCTCGATGCCCACAGAGAGCGTCTGTGCCACCAGATACCGGCCGAAACGGTCCACCGTCAGGCCGGGGAACAGGTCGGCCTCGCCGAAGATGACACGGCAACTCGAAACCTCCCCGCTCAGCACTGTTTTGCGGTACTCCCACGCGTGGGACAATCGGCGCAGGTAAAACGCCTCGTCGAAGACATCATTGGCATTGCGTGAAAGGATGCGCACACGGATCTTGCTGTGCAGGCTGATGAAGCCCGTGCCCAGATACCGTCCCTTTGCGCTGATCACGTCCACCAGCGCGCCGTTTTCCGCGGGCTGCGCGTCCGCCACTTCCGTATCGTACACCCACGGATGTCCACCCGTCAGCCCTCGTTCGGCCTTGGGGGTAACGGTCACCCGGGGATATCCTCTTTGCTGCTTCATGGTCTTTCCGCCTTTTCTTTTGGGTGCGCGCGTTTGCGCCCGTCCGGGCTTTTTACAAAGCGCCCGGCATTTTTGACTTGTCGGATACACACTATTATAATGGTCTTACGAAAAAAAAGATAGTGGGGTGTTAAAATGGAGATCGAACGCAAGTGGCTCATCGACGGGTTCCCCGCCGGTCTCCCGCTGCTGAAAGAGGCCCGGGTGCGCCAGGGATATATCTCGACAGCCCCCGTGGTGCGCATCCGGGAGAGCGCGAACGCCGACGGCTGCCGCTGTGTGCTGTGCTTCAAGGGCGAAGGCACGCTGGCGCGGGAGGAGGTTGAAACGGATATTTCTGCGGAATTGTTCCGGCGGCTCACAGCCTTCACCGGGCAGGACCTTGTGACCAAGGATTACAGGGTATATGCGCTGCCCGGGGGCGAGCGGCTGGAGGTGAGCCTGGTGGACGCGGGCCGGCCCACGGCGTTTTTCTACGCGGAGGTGGAGTTCCCCACCGTGGAGGCCGCCCGCGCCTTTGTTCCGCCGCCCTTCCTGGGCGAAGAAAAGACCGAGAGCGGCGATTTTTCCATGAGCGCCTACTGGCACGCTACCCGCGGCTCCGGCCGGGAGGGATAGCCATGCACACGGGCCGCCTGTTCGAGATCGTATATCTGCTGCAAAGCCGTCCCCGCATGACGGCGCGGGAGTTGGCCAAACGCTTTGAAGTGAGCGTGCGCACGATTTACCGGGACATCGACGCGCTTTCGGCCGCGGGCGTCCCTGTGTACGCGGCGCGGGGCGGAGGCGGAGGCGTGGGGCTGCTGCCCGGCTATGTGCTGGACCGCTCGCTGCTGACGGACGGCGAGCAGGACGAGATCCTATATGCCCTGCGGGCCATGGCTGCCGCAGGTATGGGAGGCGCGGCGCTGGAAAAGCTGGCCGGGCTGTTCCAGAAAAGCGGCGACGGCTGGCTGGAGGTGGATTTTTCTCCCTGGGGCTCCGGCCCGGCGGAAAAACGCGTGTTCGCCACACTGAAAACAGCCATCCTTTCGCGCCGTGAGATCGCCTTCGATTATTACAGCGCGCGCGGCGAAAAAAGCCGCCGCACGGCCCAGCCCGTGAAACTGGTTTATAAAGATGCCGCTTGGTACCTGCAGGCGTACTGCCTGGCACGACAGGCGCTGCGTGTGTTCAAACTGTGCCGCATGCTGGACGTGACGCTGCTGGACGCCGTTTTCACGCCCGGCCCGCAGCACACGCCCCAGCCGATGGACCCGGTGGAGGCCCCCGGTCCGCTTTTGCATCTGGAGTTGATGTTCACGCCCGCCGCCGCGTACCGCGTTTACGATATGTTTCCGCCGGAGTGGGTGACACAGCTGCCGGACGGACGCTTCTTCGTGTCCGCCTTTTACCCCGAAAGCCCGTGGATATACGGTTTTTTGCTGAGCTTCGGAGCCGATGTGGCTGTGCTGTCTCCGCCGCAGGTGCAGCAGGCCCTGCGCGAGGCCGGGCAGAAAGTGGCGGCGCTGTACGGCGCGCCGGAGTGACCCTTTGGCGCGCGGCCGGCTGCGGAAAATTTATTTTTTCTTTTGAATATGACGCAGGATGTCATCTTCCCCGGTTTATACTGAAGGTACAACAACCGAAAGGGGAATGCAACATGGAAAACCAGAACGTCAAGCGCTTTTGCCAGAGCTGCGGCATGCCGCTGCAAAACGAGGCCGACTATGGCACCGAAGCCAGAGGCGCCAGGTCGGAGGAATACTGCACCTACTGTTATCAGAACGGCGGTTTCACGGCGGACTGCACGATGGACGAGATGATCGATTTCTGCATCCGCTTCGAACAGCAGCAGAACCCGGGGCTGGACGCCGAGGACGCCCGCCGCGCCATGCGCGCGTGGTACCCCACGCTCAAGCGCTGGAAGCAGGCGCAGGGCTGACGCGTATGCGGCGCGTCGCTCCGGCCCGCGCGGGGGAGGGCACTGTACGGGAAAACACCGCGCCGCCAAGGCCGCACGAACTCCACACGACGCCTCTTGGCGCCGCGCGTCTGTGCAAAAATCTCGGGTTTGCACCCCAGGACGTCATGCGGCAGTGCATACGGTGCATCGCACAGCCAGATGCGGTTTATCAGCGCAGGGGCAAAAACTGGTATATCACATCTGCGGACTGCGAATTTGTGGTCAACGCGGGCAGCGGGACGGTCATTACCGCACACCGCCGCCCGCCGCCGCAAAACGGCTCTTGACAAACCGTTTCCGCTTTGCTATCTTAAAAAACAGCAGCTACGCTGCTGTTTTTTACGCGCATCCAGGCACTTTGTGCCCGGGCGCTTGAGATCTTAAGACCATGGGCCGGGACGGCCCACATGGCTGCTTTTTATAGCTTTGCACGGCAAAGCTATAAAAAAAATAGCTGCGGGCTATTTTTTCGGCTGTGCGGCCCGTCCCCGGGCGCGGCCATCAAGATCGTTTTTTATTGGGAGCAATAAAAAAAATCGAACAGACGGGAGATGGAAGGATGCGCATTTGACCTGCTTTTTGTACGTGCACAAACCTGCGGCGCCGCGTTTTCGCGCGCTGCTGTGGTTTGGTGCGCCTTCCACAAAGCGGGAAAATGCGTTTCGTTCCGGCTCCTTCCGTGTGTAAGGAAGGGCAGGGCCGCCTTTGTGCGGTGCCTGCCTTTTTCAGGGTTTCCGGCGCTTCAGCCCGATTCTGGACACATGGTGGAAAAAGCCGCGGGCGCGTTCCCGCGGCCTTTTTCGATTGGAGTTGAAGTATATGTCCCAAATCACCGTTTCCCATCTTACCTTCGCCTATGACGGCGCCTGCGACAACGTGTTCGAGGACGTCTCTTTCGTGCTGGACACCGACTGGCGGCTCGGCTTTACCGGCCGCAACGGGCGCGGCAAAACCACATTTCTGAAGCTGCTGGACGGCACGCTGGATTCCCGCGGCGCCGTGCGTGCCGGCGTACCCGTGCTGTATTTCCCATTCCCTGTGGAATATCCGGAGGACGATACGCAAGCCGTGCTGGAACGGCTGCTCCCGGATTGCCCGGCCTGGCGCATCTTGCGGGAACTGAAACTGCTGGGTGTGGAGCAAGACGTATTATATCGCCCATTTTATACAATGAGTAATGGAGAGCAAACCAAGATCCTGCTGGCCAGCCTGTTTTTGCACGATGGCGCATTCCTGCTCATCGACGAGCCGACAAACCATCTGGATGCCGGAGGACGCCGCCTTCTGGGTGAATATCTGGCGCAGAAAAGGGGATATATCCTGGTTTCCCACGACAGAGACCTGCTGGACCGCTGCGCCGACCATATGCTGGTACTGAATCGCCGTGACATCACCGTGATGCAGGGGAATTTCACCGTCTGGGAGGAAAACAAACGCGTGCAGGACGACCGCGAACGCGCGGAAAACGAACGGCTGGAAAAGGACATCGCCCGGCTGGGTGAGGCCGCGCGCCGCACCGAGCGCTGGAGCGGCAGGGCCGAGCAGGAAAAGCACGCCCGCAACAGCGGCCTGCGGCCGGACCGGGGCTTTCTGGGCCACAAGGCGGCCAAACTGATGAAGCGGGCCAAAGTCACCGAAGCGCGCCAACAGGCGGCCATCGCAGAGAAAAAAACACTGCTGCGCAATGTGGACGAGGCCGACGGCCTGAAGCTGCACCCGCTGGCCTGGGGCAAAAGCGGACCGCTGGTGCGCGCCGAAGGCCTGAGCCTTTCCTACGGCGGGCGCACGGTGTGCGCAGGCCTGACGTTCACGCTTCGCCCCGGCGAGCGCATGGCTGTCACCGGCCCCAACGGCTGCGGTAAAAGCACGCTGCTGAAAAAGCTGTGCGGTCAGGACGTCGCCGCCTGCGGTACGCTGGCGCTCGGCGCGGGGCTTATTGTGTCTTATGTGCCCCAGGACGCATCATTTCTGCACGGCGGCGCACGAGACTACGCCCGGAACGCGGGCGTGGACGAGACGATGTTCCTGACGCTGCTGCGCAAGCTTGGCTTTGAACGGGTGCAGTTTGAAAAGGATATGGCGGATTACAGCGCCGGACAGAAAAAGAAAGTGCTGCTGGCCCGCAGCCTTTGCGAAAGCGCTCATCTTTACCTGTGGGACGAACCCCTGAATTATATCGACGTACTGTCCCGCATGCAGATCGAGCAGCTTTTGCTGGACTACCGGCCCACAATGCTGTTTGTGGAGCATGACGCGGCCTTTGTGCGCCGGGCCGCCACCGGGACGCTGGCGCTGTAAGCAGGTGCCCCATCACAGGAAAGAAGGAAATTTTATGGAGCTTACCATCCGGGCGGACGTTTCCGCCCATATGCGGGAATTGAAGCAATGGCTTGCACAGACGCGGGATGAGCCCGCCGAGGATATGAACGGCTTTTTCGCCGCCCGCGTGGACACCTATGAAGCGCACATGTCCGTGTGGGACAAAGCATATGGCCGTGTGGCCGAGCTGACGCCCGGAGACTGCGGCCCCCTGCTGGACCTCGGCTGCGGCACCGGGCTGGAGCTGGACCGCATCTTTGCCCGCTGGCCGGAGCTTGCCGTCACGGGAGTGGACCTGTGCGCGGCCATGCTGGAAAAGCTGCGTGCGAAGCATGCCGGGCGGCGGCTTGAGCTGCGGTGCGCGGATTATCTGGCGATGGACCTGGGCGCGGAGCAATACGGCGCGGTCGTTTCCGTAGAGAGCCTGCACCATTTTACCCCGGAGCAAAAGCTGGAGCTGTACAAAAAAATTCATGCCGCCCTGCGGCCCGGCGGCTTTTTTCTGGAGGCGGACTACATCGCCTGCTGCGAGGAAGAGGAGGCTTTGCTGCGGGCGGAAAGCGCGCGCCGCCGGGCTCGCGCGAACATCCCGGCGGATGTGTTCATCCACTTCGACACGCCGCTGACGCTGGAGCACGAGCTTGCCCTGCTGCGGGCCGCGGGCTTTTCGTACTGCGAGGCCGTGGACAGCATCGCGGGGGCCACGTTCCTGCGCGGCCGCAAATAAGACCGGTAACAAAAAAGCCTTACAAAAGAGTAAGAAAGCTGTAAGCCCTGTTCCGGTTGCGCGCGGCGCACAGCCATGATACAATAATATATCCTTATTTTTGCTGCAAAGGAGGCCGCGCCCGGTGCAGTTCACATCCCTTGCCTATCTCGGCTTTTTCGCCGCCGTGTTCGCCGTACACTGGGCCGTGCCGCAGAAAGCGCGCTGGGCCGTTTGCCTGGCCGCGTCGGCCGGTTTTTATGCGCTGCTGGGCGCGCCCATGCTTGCCGTGCTGGCGCTGTGCATCGCCGTCTCTTATCTGGGCGGCCTGTGGCTGCAGCGGCGGCGGGGCCGCAGGCCCGCGCTG
>ERZ773258.321-NODE-321-length-60582-cov-6.110166_pt1 | contig 60582 bp, 49 predicted proteins | sample MGYA00511962_ERZ773258 | MGnify/ENA primary metagenome ERZ773258 (study PRJEB29015, sample SAMEA2737755) | human gut metagenome | biome: human gut; feature: human-associated habitat; material: faeces | place: China | collected 2012 ... | reverse complement strand
ACATCAGTGACCGCCCCGCCGGCTTATGCATCTTTTACCATGAATTACAATTTCGGACCGGCAGCAACCAGCTTCTTACCAGCTTCGTTGCCAGTGAACTTGTTGAAGTTCTTGATAAAGCGTTCTGCCAAATCTTTGGCTTTAGCATCCCAATCTGCAGCGTTAGCATAAGTATCGCGAGGATCGAGGATCTTCGGATCTACGCCAGGCAGTTCGGTCGGAACCTTGAAGTCAAAGTATGGGATCATCTTGGTCGGAGCCTTGTCGATTGAGCCATCGAGGATAGCGTCGATAATTCCCCTGGTATCTTTGATTGAGATACGTTTACCAGTACCATTCCAACCGGTGTTTACGAGGTAAGCGGTAGCGCCGCTCTTCTGCATCTTCTTAACCAGCTCCTCACCGTATTTGGTTGGGTGCAATGACAGGAAGGCTGCACCGAAGCAAGCTGAGAAGGTCGGGGTCGGTTCGGTAATACCACGCTCGGTACCTGCCAATTTAGCGGTAAAGCCAGAGAGGAAGTAGTACTGAGTCTGCTCAGGAGTCAGGATTGAAACCGGAGGCAGTACACCGAATGCATCAGCAGACAGGAAGATCACTTTCTCTGCAGGACCTGCTTTCGAAACCGGTTTAACGATGTTGTTGATGTGATAGATCGGGTAAGATACACGGGTGTTCTCGGTAACCGATTTATCAGCGAAGTCAACTGAACCATCCTCACGTACGGTTACGTTCTCCAACAGAGCGTCACGTTTGATAGCGTTCCAAATATCGGGTTCGCTCTCTTTGTCGAGGTTGATAACTTTAGCGTAGCAACCACCTTCGAAGTTGAAGACGCCTTCGTCATCCCAACCGTGCTCGTCATCACCGATCAACAGACGTTTCGGATCGGTAGACAGCGTAGTTTTACCGGTACCAGACAGACCGAAGAAAATAGCGGTATTTTTACCCTCTTTATCGGTGTTTGCAGAGCAGTGCATTGAAGCGATGCCTTTCAGCGGGAGCAGGTAGTTCATGTAAGAGAACATACCTTTCTTCATCTCACCACCATACCAAGTATTGATAATAACCTGCATTTTCTCGGTAAGGTTGAATACGACTGCAGTCTCTGAGTTCAGACCCAGCTCTTTGTAGTTCTCAACCTTAGCTTTAGAAGCGTTCAATACAACGAAATCAGGTTCGCCATAATTTGCCAGCTCCTCAGCGGTCGGACGGATGAACATGTTGGTTACGAAGTGAGCCTGCCATGCAACCTCCATGATGAAACGGATCTTCAGGCGGGTATTTTCGTTAGCACCGCAGAAAGTATCGACAACAAAAAGACGTTTGTTAGACAGCTCTTTGTCAGCCAAATCTTTCAGCACTTTCCAGCTCTCCTGGCTCAGAGGTTTGTTATCGTTTTTGTACTCTTCAGAGGTCCACCAGATAGTATCTTTGGTGGTATCATCCATTACGAAGAATTTGTCTTTAGGTGAACGGCCGGTATAAACACCAGTCATCACGTTTACTGCACCCATATCGGTCAGGGTACCTTTTTCAAAGCCTTCCAGACCGGCTTTGGTCTCTTCTTTGAACAGCTCTTCGTAAGAAGGGTTGTGTACGATCTCAGTCACACCGGTGATACCGTACTTGCTCAAATCAATTGCCATAATGTTGTATTTTTTAAGTTAACACATCCATATTTTTGATCCAATCCCAGCAACTCTTTTGGGGAGCAGATCGGTTGACCGATTCCAACGACTCTTTCAACCGCCGCAAAGATAGTAACTTTTTGGATTGTTACAAAAATAACAATGCAAAATATTAAAATTTCATAAAAATTATTTCGCAGCTATCAATCAAGAGGTTAAACCTGAAATTTCAGGATTCAAACAGGTTATTTCGGCACCTGCAACCTCTTTTTAATCAAATTATTAATCAAAGGCGCAATCAGAGCCCCACATAACGCACCGCAACTGTTTGCCGCAAAATCGATCAAATCTTTGGAACGATAGCCCAATGCTCCTTGTACTAGCTCGATTCCTCCGGAACACAAAATCACGCCGATTACTACAGCTCCGCGGTGCCAACCTTGGGGATTGAATCGCAACAACAGCAAGAGCGTCTCACCGAAATAAAACCCCCAGTGCACCACTTTATCAAAGTAGGGAATCCAGTCAAACCACCCGGCAGAGGGCATATCATCGCCCGGGGCCAAAGAGCCGTACAATACTCCGACTGTCCACAGACCAAGCAGCACATTCAACACTGTCGTATATTTGCACCTTCTCTTACGCATAAATCACTATCTTTGCAGCCGTTATCAATAATGTGATGTTCCCAGGAGGCCATCCAGCTATCCCCCAATGATACCGTGACGGGATCCTGAATCGGGCACGAATTTAACGTTTTTCAATCAGACAGGTAAGCCAACGCAAATATCACTCCAATTCGCGTAACCTCCTTTCCTGATCACCCGCAAAGGGGAACGAATCGTCAGAGACAATAGGCCTCTGCGGACCACACTCCATACAAACGGGGAGAACACTGATCCTGTTTTAGAATAACGTTCAATGATCGCATACAGTATTACGACCTGATAAAAAACGTTTTTATTGATAATTGATAAAAGATTTAATGTCAATACGCATTGCAATCCGTGAATCGTATTGTTTCTAAATCTGAATAGGTTCCACATAACCTCATGTAATCGTATGGCCGGCATCTACATACATATTCCTTTTTGCAAAAGTCGCTGTTATTATTGCGACTTCTTTTCGGGAACATCACTCACCCGCCGCAACGAGTTATTGGAGATGCTTCACCACGAATTACGGATGCGTCTCGAGCGACACGATTGCAGCCCCTCTAAAACTGATTCTCAAACCGATTTTTCACAAAGAGGCGTTTTACAAACAGCAGCGCCCTTTTCTTGTCCCTCATGCGACGACTCGTCTGAATTGGAGAGACAACCAAACAACTCGCTGATCTCATTACCCGCAACGGCCTGTATCGAGACCCTATATTTCGGTGGCGGCACCCCCAGCCTATTAACTCCTGAGGAATTGGGAGACTTTATTCGCCAGATACGACAGCAATGGCACAACGCTCCACTCGAAGAGATAACCGTCGAGGCCAATCCCGATGATCTCTCTTTGGATTATCTGACAGCTTTACGTCAGGAGGGGGTCAATCGACTCAGCATCGGCATTCAATCGTTCCACGACCGCGATCTGCAATGGATGCACCGTCGCCACACCGCCCGTAGTGCCTTCGAGGCTGTTCAGGCAGCACGTCAAGCCGGATTCGACAATCTGAGTATTGATCTGATTTACGGCCTACCCCACATGACTCTGGAAGAGTGGCGCGATAATTTGCAACAAGCACTCTCACTGCGCCCCGAACACATATCAGCCTACCACCTGACTATTGAACCGCAAACACCTTTCGGCAGGGCCAAAGCACGTGGCACGCTGCAGGAGATCGATTCCGAGAGCAGTCTGGCACAATACAAACTCTTACGGTCAATCCTTTGTGAGGCCGGCTACGAACATTACGAAATATCCAATTTCGCACTGCCCGGGCGCCGGGCTCGCCATAACAGTCTTTACTGGCACGATGTACCCTATCTCGGCATCGGACCCTCCGCACACTCTTTTGACGGCAAGCGGCGGCAATGGAATATCGCCCATTTGGGACGATACCTTGAGCGCACTCCAACAGCAGCACAGGCCGAAAGCGAGATTTTAACACCCGAGATGCAGTACGATGAGCATATCATGACCCATTTACGAACAGCAGACGGTGTACACACGGCAGAGCTGGCCGCCCGATTTGGAACAGAGCGACTACGCTATTTCATACGGCAAGCGGAACGGCATCTCGTTTCTGGTGACTTGATTCTCGCTGCCGAACGTTTCGGGAACCACGCCTCACCCGTAAAAACAGAAATAGCGACGAACCCTGACACCGTTTTGCAACAGGTATCAGATAAAGCTCAACCACATATCGACCAGCCAGAAGAGGCACCAGATTTGTGTTATCGGATTCCTGCTGAACGATGGTTCGTTTCGGATAGCATCATTTCTGATCTTTTTGTCGGATAACGAACGCTCTAACGTCAAAAAATGTATATTTGTAAGGCTTGTTGTCGTTCGACACAAAAAAGATTTTTTTCAGGAGCAATAAGGCTCGGCATTTGAATTACAACAACGGCTGATTGTCTGCAACATTGCGGCAGCAATCACGACATCGTTTAAATTAAGAAAACACAACTGCGAAAAACAGAAAATATGTCAACGAAAGAGATTCATTTAAATCCGGATTACCTGTTCGAGGTAAGTTGGGAAGTTTGCAACAAGGTCGGTGGCATTCATACAGTCATCGCCACCAAGGCCCTGACCGTTACAGAGCAATTGCATGATCATTATATGCTTATCGGACCGGACATTCACCGCGAAGAGGGCAACCACGAATTTGAAGAAGACTCTACATTATTGGCCGATTGGCGAGAGTCGATGTTCAATGCCGGCATCCGCATCCGCATCGGACGATGGAAAATCGAGGGCCGTCCATTGACCATTCTGGTCGATTTTACAGAATTCTTCTCGCAAAAAGACGAGGTCCTCAAACGGCTGTGGGAGGACTACCGGGTCGATTCGATCAGCGGACAATGGGACTACATCGAACCCGTATTGTTCGGGTATGCGGCAGCCAAAGTCATTGAAAATTACGTACAGACCTTCTGCACCGCCACCGACAAGATCGCCAGCCACTTCCACGAATGGATGACTTCAAGCGGAGGTCTCTATCTGATGAAAAAGAAGCCGGAAATTGCAACCGTCTTCACGACCCATGCGACGGTTATGGGCCGCTGCATTGCAGGCAACGGTATGCCGTTGTATGGCGATCTGACCCGATTGAATGCCGATGAGCTGGCACGTCGTTTCAATGTCGTAGCCAAACACTCGTTGGAAAAGACGGCGGCTGAACATTACGACTGTTTTACAACGGTCAGTGATTTGACGGCTCGTGAATGCAAATACCTGCTTCACAAGGATGTCGATCTAGTTACTCCGAACGGTTTTGAAGACGACTTTGTCTGGGCAGACGACGTATTGGAACAGAAACGCAAAGCGGCCCGTCAGCAGATGATCTCTATCGCCGAGATCTGCCTCGGCATCCATTACGACACCGATCCGCTGATTGTCGGCACCAGCGGACGCTACGAATTCAAGAACAAAGGGCTCGACGTCTTTGTTGATTCGCTGATTCAACTGGCCAATGGCCCGGCTTCGGCTCTCAAACGCCCCGTACTGGCCTACATCACCGTACCGGCAGGCAATAACGGACCGCGCAAGGATCTACAGGCACGTCTGAAAGATGCATCGGCACAGATCGACTCGTCGGTCATTCGCAACACGACGCACTATCTGTCTGCTCCGGAGTGGGATCCGATCATCAACAAGATCAAAGAGACCAAGTTGATGGATCCATCGAGTCCTGTGCAGGTCTTGTTTGTACCCTCATACCTCAACGGCCATGACGGTATCTTCGACAAAGATTATTACGAGCTGCTCTGCGGCATGGACATTACGGTATTCGCTTCGTATTACGAGCCGTGGGGATACACTCCGCTCGAAAGCGTGGCCTTCGGGGTTCCGACCGTCACCACCTCATTGGCCGGTTTCGGTTTGTGGGTAGCCGAGCACTGCAAGGAGCACAAAGGGGTCGAGGTGATCGACCGCAACGATGACAACGATGCACAGGTGACCACCCGCATTGCCTCATCGATCGTGAAGTTCAGCAACATGAACACACGCGATTACACTACATATCAAAATTCTGCACTTAAAACTTCTGAAATCGCTTTGTGGGAAAACCTATTTGCCTACTATGCGAATGCTTATCATATTGCTTTGGAGAAAATGGCCATGCGTCGTTCAGGATTCGAATATGAGGGAGGTGGCAACCAGAACGAACAGATCAATTTCGTTCGCCAACAATTAGTCAGCAACCGTCCGACGTGGACCCGTCTGATGGTAGAACGGACACTTCCTCAACGCTTACACCCGCTTGAAGAACTTTCGAAAAACCTTTGGTGGTCTTGGCACCCAGAGGCATACGAAATCTGGGAATACATCAATTATGACCTGTGGGTAGCCTGCGAAAAGAACCCGATCGATTTCCTTGACAAGCTGAACTATTCACGTTTGGTAGAGCTGGAGAAGGATGAGACCTTCCTGGCCAAGATGGACAGTACCTATGCACAGTTCAAGGCCTACATGGATCAGAAAAAGGATGCCAAAGGGCCCAAAATCGGATATTTCAGCATGGAATACGGCATCCACTCTTCACTGAAGATCTATTCGGGAGGTTTGGGTATTCTGGCCGGCGACTACCTCAAGGAGGCCAGTGACAAGAACGTACCGATGATCGCTGTGGGATTGCTCTACCGTTACGGTTACTTTACGCAGCGGCTGTCATCAGCCGGCGACCAAGAGGCCAGCTACGAACCGCAGAACTTCACCAAACTGCCAATTACCCCAGTACGTGACGAACACGGGAACTGGCTGTCTATCCAGCTCGGATTACCGGGACGTATTGTTACGGGACGTATCTGGCGTTGCGACGTTGGTCGTACAGAGCTTTACCTGCTCGACACCGACCACGATCTGAACCGGGAAGAGGATCGCGCCATCACCTATCATCTATACGGCGGTGATTGGGAAAACCGACTCAAACAGGAGATGCTGCTCGGCATCGGCGGTATGCGCCTGCTGCATACGATCGGCGCACACCAAGATGTTTACCACTGCAACGAAGGTCACGCGGCCTTTATCGGCATCGAGCGCATTCACGACCTGATCGACAAACGCAAATTATCGTTCAGTGAAGCGCTGGAGGTGGTTCGCTCTTCCTCGCTGTTCACTACCCACACACCGGTTCCGGCTGGTCACGATGCCTTCCCTGAATCGATGATCCGTCAGTACATGGGACACTACCCCGACCGTCTGGGTATTACCTGGGAGCAGTTCATCAACTTGGGCAAAACCAACCCGAACGATCCGAACGAGAAATTCTCGATGAGTTTCCTGGCCTGCAACCTTTCACAGGAGGTAAACGGCGTCAGCTGGCTGCATGGCGAGGTGAGCAAGGATATTCTCGGTGGCATGTGGCCCGGTTATTTCAAAGATGAGCTGCACATCGGCTATGTGACCAATGGTGTTCACTTCCCGACATGGTGTGCTACGAACATGCGCCGTCTCTATGCAAAATATTTCCCGGAAGGCTTCTCACTGCCATCCTATAATATTCCTGCATGGCAAAAGGCACATGAGATTCCTGACGAAGAGTTGTGGGCAGAGCGTCTGATTTTGAAGAAAAAGCTGATCAACCAGATCAAAAAACGGGTAAGCGATCCCGGACAGTTCCGTTTCGACTCTCCAGCACAGTTGATCCGCATTCAGGAGATGCTGAAACCGGATATTCTGACCATCGGTTTCGCCCGCCGTTTCGCGACTTACAAACGAGCTCACCTGCTCTTCACAAACTTGGATCGTTTGGATGCGATCGTCAATAATCCGGAACGGCCTGTACAGTTCATTTTTGCCGGCAAGGCACACCCGAACGACAAACCGGGACAGGATCTGATCAAGCGGATCGTCGAGGTGGCTGCCATGCCTCGTTTCGTAGGGCGTATCATTTTCCTGCAGAATTACGACATGGAGTTGGCCCGTCGCATGGTGCAGGGTGTCGATATTTGGCTGAACACGCCGACCCGTCCGCTCGAAGCATCGGGCACCAGCGGCGAAAAGGCTGTTATGAATGGTACGATGCACTTCAGCGTACTCGATGGCTGGTGGGTTGAAGGCTACCACGAAGGCGGCGGATGGAAACTCCCGATGGAACGCACCTTTGAGGATCAGAACTTCCAGAACGAACTGGATGCCGAGCTGATCTACAACACGATTGAGAACGAGATTATTCCGAAATACTACAATCGTGGCACAGACAACATTCCGCACGAATGGCTCAACTCCGTGAAGATCTGCATTGCCGACATTGCCTCGAACTTCACCACGAACCGTATGCTGGCCGACTATCAGGAGCGGTTCTACGACAAGTTGTTCGCTCGCAATACCAAGATGAGGGCTGAAAACTTCCAGATGGCTCGGGAGATTGCCGCCTGGAAACGGAAAGTCAGCAACGCCTGGGACAAAGTACGTATCGTAAGCGTTCAACGTTTCGACATGGGTAAAGAGGCGATTATGATTGGCCACTCATACAACATTGAGGCGGTAATCGATGTTGACACACTGCGTTCGGAGGATATCGGAGTTGAGGTGATCATGGCCAGCCAGATCGACAATAACAACGTTCATATTATTGCCAAACGGGAATTGAAGGTAGAACGTCAAGAGGGTTCGTTAGTCTTCTACAAGCTGTCGTTGACACCTGACACAACCGGTTCATTTGACATTGCGATTCGTGTCTTTCCGAAAAACGAAAAACTGCCTCACCGCATGGACTTTGCTTTGGTTAAATGGGCCTAACAGACAATATCTCCCTCACTCGTAGAGGATAATAGATGATAAAAATCCTCAACATTGCTTACAAATAAGCCTGGGTTGAAACCCAGGCTTATTTTTATCAAAACTGCTGTCCCAAAAAATCATATCAAGCGCTCTTCTTCGATTCTGACGCATATTCCGGCACAGAATCACTGCTTCCCGAATACGATCTCCGATACTTATCACTAACCGAGCAACTGTCATCTCGCCGAAGTTCTTTAATTCATAGCTCTATAATCTTTATCCATACCATTTTACTTCCAAAATCGCTCATTTCATTTGATACGTCCAAGTACAGATCTTCTCACTATTCCGTCCCCAGCCATCAGCTATACCCAGGGTTGCACCCATCTCAAAGCAGACGAAACCGTCATAAAGACCCTTACAAGCGACATTTTGCACATTTAATTAACATTAATATTTGATTCAAAGCATACTTTTCTTGATATTTTTATTTATATTTACGAGTAAGAAAATTTGATTCGCATGAGCGTTCTACACTTTGACAAAAATGAGTTGGGCAACCTCGAATACTCCCTGCACCGTGAGATACTAAGCACCAATCGCGCCGGTGGTTACATGAGTACGACCATGGTCTGCTGCAACACACGCAAATACCACGGACTGGTCGTCTGCCCGCGTAACGAAGAGGAAGATGACAACTATGTGCTGCTTTCATCGATTGACGAAACGATTGTCCAGCACAATCAGAGTTTCAATCTGGCCATTCACCGTTTCCCGGGTGTTTACGAACCCCGTGGACATAAATATATCATCAACTTCAACTACACCCCGACCCCGACAATCACCTATCGGGTAGGTGGGGTAACGTTGCAAAAAGAGTTGCTGTGGATCCACAGTCGGACTCAGCTGCTTATCCGTTACACGCTGCTGGAGGCAAAATCTGAAACATGGCTACGTTTGCGTCCCTATCTCGCTTTCCGCAAAAGCCATGAACTCACGCATGCCAACATGGTAGCCGACACCCACAGTTATCCAGTAACAGGGGGCGTTTGCAACCGCCTTTACGAAGGATTCCCGTGGTTGTACTTGCAGACCAGCAGTGAAGCTGAATTCATAGCCGCTCCGGACTGGTTCCTCAATTTTGAATATGCCGAAGAGGCCCGGCGTGGTTACCCGGCACATGAAGACCTGTTGACCACCGGTTATTTCGAGATGAAGATTGCCAAAGGAGAAAGCGTTATCTTCTCTTGCGCAACTGGACAGGCCAAACCCGAAGAGTTAGAACAGACATTCAACGAAGAGCTGGCCCGACGCTCCAACAAGATCGACTTTTTCTCTTGCTTGCGCCATTCGGCACGACAATTCATTGTTCGCCACGGAAAACGGACAGCGGTTGTCGCCGGATATCCATGGTTCGGACGTTGGGGCCGCGATACCTTTATCGCTTTGCCCGGCATCACCCTCACTCAGGGGAACGTACAGGATTGCCGCGATGTGATCGACACTTTGGTCAACGAAATGCATGACGGCCTCCTCCCCAATATGGGTAGTGCATATAACTCCGTAGATGCCCCGCTGTGGTTCTTCTGGACTTTGCAGGCATTGGAGAAACATGTCGGATCTGCAGTGATCTGGAAGCAATACAGACACGCCATGAAGGAGGTGCTCAAGGCCTATCGCCGAGGCATTGGCGAACACATCCGGGTAAATGACAATATGTTGGTGTGGGCGTCGAATCCGAATTTGGCCATGACCTGGATGGATGCCGTTGTGGATGGCAAGCCGGTAACCGGTCGAGACGGTTATCAGGTAGAGATTAACGCCTTGTGGTACAATGCCGTCAGCTACACGTTGGAATTGGCTCGCAAACATCGTGACACCACATTTGTTCATCAATGGAAAGACGTACCGGCACAGATCAAAACCTCTTTCCTCGAGCTGTTTTGGAATACAAAGGAAGAGTATCTGGCTGACTACGTAGATGACCAGGGACAAAATATGTTCATTCGTCCGAATCAGATTATCGCCTGCTCGCTGCCTTACCGCATGCTGAGTGAGTCACAAGTATTGGACGTACTATTGATTGTACGGCGTCACCTGCTCACCCCGAAAGGGTTGCGCACTCTCTCACCGAGTAATCCTCTGTATGAAGGGCGTTACGAAGGTGACCAGCCGACACGAGACAAGGCATATCACCAGGGAACCGTATGGCCATGGTTGCTGGAGCACTACGCTCAAGCCTGCTTTAATATCAAAGGAGCCGATTTCTGCAACGAAGCGATTGAGTTGATCAAAAACTTCGAAGAGGATATCAGTGACAATGGATTGGCCTCCATTTCCGAGATCTACGATGGAGATCCCCCATTCGATGCACGAGGAGCCTTTTCACAGGCATGGAGTGTCGGGGCGATTTTACGCATCAATGAGATGATCGAAAATTACGGCGGCTACCAGAAAGAGATGTAGGAATCTCTTGTAATTCGACTCGAACACAAGTTTGGGTGACTCAATCAAGTCCTTGCACAAACGACCCAGAGAGGCATAAACTTTCTCAGCACAACCAAGGATAACAATTGAGGGGATAGTGCCAACAAGTGTATATGTGAAAGTTGTGCGGGTCTGTTGGATGCAGGAGAGCCGTATTAGGGAATATAGCCTTGTACATCCCGTGAGACAAAATGAAAATTTTGGAACGGATAGCAGCAACAACGGAGGGTCAGTGAAATACACATCCGAAGCTGCACAGGCAGACAGAAATACGAATAAGGAACAACATAAAAGCAAGACAGATGAGAGTTTTGATGTTCGGCTGGGAATTTCCCCCACATATTGCAGGAGGTTTGGGGACCGCCTGCTACGGCATGACGCGAGGGTTGGCCCAGCATGGCGTAAAGGTGATCTTCGTCATGCCCAAAGCATTCGGGGATGAGGATCAACAATTTGTGCGCGTGGTCAATGCCTCTGATGTAGAGACCTTATACGGTGACCCGAAGCAACAGAGCATCTGGGAGAAACTCACGTTCATACACATCAATTCAAACATGGTGCCTTACATCTCTCCCGAAGAGTATGCCAGCTATTCCGAACAGGCCCGTCAGACGGGGAGTTTCTTAACCCAAGGGGATGTTTGGAAAGAACGATATAATTTCTCGGGAAGTTATGGCCCGAACCTGATGGAAGAGATCGCGCGATATGCGATGGTAGCAGCCCAGGTTGCCAAGAATTTGGCCGGACAGTTCGATGTTATTCACGCTCACGACTGGTTGACCTACTACGCCGGCATTGCTGCAAAGCGGGTATCGGGCAAACCCTTAGTAGTACATATGCACGCAACGGAGTTTGACCGTAGCGGAGAGAATATCAATCAACAGGTTTACAACATTGAACGGACCGGGATGATGGAGGCAGACCGAGTGATTGCAGTAAGTAACCTGACCCGAAACATCGTGATCAACAAATACGGCATTCCCCCGGAAAGAGTGGTGACCGTTCACAATGCAGTCCGCTTTGCCGCTCAGGAGCACGAAGCCGAGGAGCGCGGTGTAGATGATAAGATCGTCACATTTTTGGGACGCATCACCTACCAAAAGGGGCCGGACTATTTTGTTGAAGCTGCAGCCAAGGTACTCAAACGGGTCGATAATGTCCGTTTTGTCATGGCAGGCAGTGGGGATATGCTCAACCACGTCATTCGCCGAGTTGCCAAACTTGGTATTGCCAACCGATTCCATTTCACAGGATTTTTGCGTGGGGCCGAAGTACAAAAGATGTTTGCTCTCAGTGACGTTTACGTTATGCCGTCAGTCTCTGAGCCATTCGGCATTTCGCCGCTCGAGGCGATGAAATCGAATGTCCCGGTCATTATCTCGAAGCAATCGGGAGTAGCAGAAGTGCTCGACTACGCAATTAAAGTCGATTACTGGGATGTAGATGCGCTGGCCGATGCAATTTACGGTTTAGTAAAATACCCGGCCTTGGCCAAGATGTCTTCTGAACGGGGTTGCCATGAAGCGACCAACTTACGTTGGGAAGATGCAGCCGGTGAAATTGTACGGGTATACGAATCAGTCCTCTGATACGGAAACATACTGCGCCGACAAAACAAAAAGTTGAAAGCAAAATATTGACTGAGCCTAAGGGTTATTGAATTGCTGAGAAAGGGAAGGCCGAAAAGGAAAAACGTTTCATACGACAAGAAGCATTTGAATTGCTTCCACAGCAAATGAGCGCTTGATTGTAAGATACAGGACACCTAACACCAAAACTCTAACACCAAAACTCTAACACCAAAACTCTAACACCTTAAGCACACAGTCAAACCTGACAGGAGCGGCAAACAGACATATCATATTGATTGCACAATGAGTCAAACGGTATTGCCCGCTTCGACCGAAACAAAAGCGACAAACAAAATAACGACATACACATGATGAAGACCGTCTGCTTTTATTTTCAGGTACATCAGCCACTTCGGCTGAAACGGTACCGTTTCTTCAATATGGGCAAGGATCACAACTATCTGGACGATCTGACCAATAAGACCATTCTCCAGAAAATTGCTCAGAAATGCTACCTGCCAATGAATGCCTTGCTGCTGGATCAAATCAAGGCTCACAAAGGTAAATTTCGGGTGGCATTCTCCATGTCAGGACTGGCAATCGAACAATTCCGCACCTATGCACCGGAAGTTTTGGATAGTTTCCGTGCTTTGGCCAAAACGGGATGTGTTGAGTTTCTCGGTGAGACCTACGCACACTCACTCGCCTCATTGATCGATCGCGACGAATTCATCGAACAGGTACGCATGCACTCTGACGTGATCAAACAGGAGTTTGGTGTACGCCCGCGTGTCTTTCGCAATACGGAATTGATTTACTCCGATTCAATCGGAGAAACTGTTGCTGAGATGGGATTTGAAGCGATGTTGACCGAAGGTGCAAAACACATCCTCGGATGGAAAAGTCCCAATTTCATCTATGCCAATGCCAAAGATCAGAAATTACGGTTGTTGCTGCGTAATTTCAAACTCAGCGATGATATTGCGTTCCGATTCTCGAATCAGAGTTGGAACGAGTGGCCTTTGACGGTTGAGAAATATGTCGGATGGCTTTCAGATCCCAACATGAGCGGCGACACGATCAATCTGTTCATGGATTACGAAACATTCGGCGAACACCAATGGGCTGAATCCGGGATTTTCGACTTCATGCGCTACCTGCCCGGTGCCATTATCGAAAGCAACACCCTACGTTTCGCCACCCCATCGGAAGTGGCTGCTGAATTCCAGCCTGTCGCAGTTCTTCATTCACCCTACCCCTTCTCTTGGGCAGACGAAGAGCGTGATGTCACCGCCTGGTTAGGCAACGAGCTGCAAAACGAAGCCTTCACCAAACTGTATGCACTCAGAGAGAAGGTTCACCAACTCAACAGCCCCGATCTGAATTATGTTTGGCGTTTCATGCAGAGCTCTGATCACTTCTACTACATGGCGACCAAATGGTTCTCGGATGGAGATGTACATAGCTACTTCAATCCATACGGCTCCCCTTATGAAGCCTTTGTGAATTACATGAATGTCTTGAGTGATTTCGAAATCCAGATCCAACGTCGTTTGGAGGCCTATCAGAACAAACAGGCCGTTCCTGCATAACACGGTATCGATCATTCACAGATTCAAAAGCACAAACAGGGTTGCGTATAAATTCATTGCAAAACCACTAAAATTACAGTTATTCTCACCAAAGGCCTTCGAAATCGAAGGCCTTTGGTGGGTAATACGCCTTCTTTCATCAGAATGGATTCTCACAGCAACTGTAGCCATTCAGAGCCAACGATCGCAACGGCTACAACCATCCAAGCGGACTGCATCGGACAAAAGTGCTGCAGCATGTTCGCAGTAAGATGAAAAAGCTCCAACGAAACGAGGAGATAAAGACAGATTATTAAAATTTTATTGTATTTTTGGGACGTAGAATCCAAAACCTCGAAATGAAAAAACTGTTGTTACTGTCAGCAATGGCCATAGTAGCCGTTTCATGCGGACAAAAAAACAAAGCCCACATATCGGGAACCTTCTCAGGCATTAGTAAAGATACTATTTACCTGGAGATGATTACGACCAAAGGAGTATCTGTGGTCGATTCAACCGTTACCAACCAGCAAGGCAATTACAGTTTTGCAGTCACCATTCCGGAGGCTGCTCCCACATTCTATAACCTTGTTTACAAACAGAGTCGCATTCCTCTGATTGTCTCACCTGGTGAGAAACTCAAGGTCAACTCGATGTGTGATTTACGCCACAATTATACGGTAGAAGGTTCTGACGAATCGCAATTACTCAAAGAGTTCAATACGCTATACACGAACGGAGTCAGCGCCCTTGATTCGTTAGGCAATCTTTATGCCACGACCGCGACAGATAGCGATGCACGCCGCGAAAAGTTGCTACAGGAGTACACCCAGCACTACATCAAGATCAAACGGGATCACATTGCCTTTTTGGTAAAAAATGCTTCGTCCATGGCCGCAGTGTACGCGCTTTACCAACGGCTACCCAATGACGAGACATTGTTTGATGCCAATGACAGCCGCGTTTACTACCGTATGGTAGCAGATTCGGTGTCTAAGAAATACCCTACTTCTCCACACGTAATTGCCTTGCAACGTGATCTTAAGGAGATGGATGATGCCGCAGCGCTGGCACAACGCATGAACCGACAACAACGCGCTGAAGCATCGCTGAACCATCCTGAAATCAAACTGCCGGATATGTTCGGAACCGAACACAAGCTTTCAGATCTGAATGGCAAAGTGGTATTGTTGTACTTCTGGTCCATTACCGACGCCAACACAAGCGGCATGAACAACGAGATGAAAGCCTTGTATAAAGATTACAAAGACAAAGGTTTCGAGATCTACCAGGTTGCTTTGAACGATGACAAAGCCAATTGGGTAATGTCGGTACAGACCCAAAAGTTACCTTGGATCAACGTCATTGACCTGGCTGGGTTCACAGGGCTGACTGCTATGAGCTATAATGTAGCAGCAACGCCGGTCAACATTTTGCTCGATCGTGAGGGCAACATTGTGGATCGCAATCTACGAGGCGAACAATTACGCACACGGATCAACGGCCTTTTGTAACTAGCCGCAAGACGGCGGATTAGCGTTGACATGAGGATGCTTTCCGCAACTACTCATACACATGACATGCTGACATGTACTACTTCGCATCGGATATCCACCTTGGTCTGCCGGCAGGAGTCGATCCAGCTGGACGCGAACAGCTTTTTGTCCGCTGGCTCGATGAGGTAGCACAGGATGCTGAGGCAATCTTTTTGGTCGGCGATGTTTTTGATTTTTGGTATGAGTATCGGCATGTGGTTCCCAAAGGCTTCACCCGAACATTAGGCAAACTTTCCGAATTAACCGACCGGGGCATTCCAATCCATTTTTTCGGAGGCAATCACGACATCTGGACTTTTCGTTATCTGCACGATGAGTGCGGCATAACGCTCCACCACGCCCCCTACACCTCGTTTGAGCTATATGGGCAACGCGTGATCATCGGTCATGGGGATGTTCTGGGGCCTCGTCCTGCGGGACAACGGATTTTGTCTGGGGTATTCCGGAACAGGTTGCTCCGCACACTTTTTTCAACCCTGCATCCCTATTGGGCTATGTCGTTAGGTCATGGATGGAGCCAATCCAACCGAGCTTCAAGGCCAGTTTCACACCAATTTCGAGGGGAGGATGAGCCTATTGTCCGTTTTGCACACCATTATCAACACGCACACCAGGAAGCCCCTGCAGATCTGTTCGTATGTGGGCACATTCACTGTGCTGAGTTGTTTCCACTTCAGGAGGGAGGGAAAATTGCCTTTTTGGGAGAATGGATCGAACATCCGACATACGGTCAGCTAAGCCCGGAGGGATTCCAATTGAAAAAATACCCGGCAGAGCATACGGCTGACAAGCACTAATAAACCGCGAAAACAAACAAGACATACAAGAGTTTTCTATTACCCCTCAACATACACCCAAAAGGATTATAGAAACACCTCAACATTAATAATCTACTGCAATACTTTTAGCAAGATTCTTGTTTCCGACACGCAGTACATAAAAAGAGAGAAAACCAAAACAATAAACATTCATCCTATTCCGCTCAACAGCGTGTATTGAAGCCGCAGTGAGGATGTTGATCTACAATACTGACACACAATAAATCAAACGCCATGCAAGCCTATCTCGATCTGCTTCGCCATATCAAAACCCACGGAACCATCAAAGGGGATCGTACCGGAACCGGGACCATCAGTACATTCGGTTATCAGATGCGTTTTGATCTGAGTCAGGGTTTTCCCCTGCTTACCACCAAAAAACTGCATCTACGTTCCATCATCTACGAATTGTTATGGTTTCTACGGGGTGAGACCAACATCCAATACCTGCACGACCATAAAGTAACCATCTGGGACGAATGGGCCGATGCAAACGGTGAACTGGGACCGATCTACGGCTACCAATGGCGCAGTTGGCCCACTCCGGATGGAGGTCACATCGACCAGATCACGCAGCTGATCGATCAGATTCGCAACAATCCCAATTCGCGTCGTTTGATTGTCAGTGCATGGAATGTTGCCGAAATCGACAAAATGGCCTTACCTCCCTGCCACTCACTCTTTCAATTTTATGTGGCAGACGGAAAACTGTCGTGCCAGCTCTACCAACGGAGTGCCGATGTCTTTCTCGGTGTACCATTCAACATCGCATCATACGCCTTGTTGACCATGATGATAGCCCAAGTGACGGGACTGACACCGGGCGATTTCGTCCACACCTTAGGAGATGCACACATCTACCTCAACCATCAAGAGCAGGTCGAAGAGCAGTTGTCACGCACCCCTCGCCCACTTCCTACAATGAAATTGAATCCGGAGGTTAAATCGATCTTTGATTTTCAGTACGAAGACTTTACACTCGAAGGATACGATCCCTATCCGACCATCAAGGCTCCGATTGCCGTGTAGCTTACCAACGGGGAAACTTCACGCTGAGTTTATCGAGCCTCCCAGAGTCGTTTGTTAATCTGTTTCAGGCATACTACATCCAACATCTCCAAACACGATGACACCTGTCGGAGCAATGCTCTGCGGTGTTTCATTGAAATCAGAGCAGAACATCAACCCCAACAAACTCCAATAGCTGCGAACTGTCTGGTATTATCCAAATACAAATATTCGGCTACTGTAATTTTACCAACCATGATCTCCATTATCGTCGCCATAGCCCACAACAACGTCATAGGAGCGGGCAACAGTTTAATTTGGCACATTAGCGAAGATTTGCGCCGTTTTAAGGCGATTACCACAGGCCATCCCGTCATTATGGGGCGGAAAACCTATGAATCGATTGGCCGTCCTCTGCCCAATCGCACGAATGTGGTTATCACACGTCAAGCAGATTTTGCAGTTGAAGGCTGCACCGTCGTACACTCTTTGCAGGAGGCTATTGCGCTATTTCCAGAAAACGAGGAGCTTTTCATCATTGGAGGTGGCCAAATCTATGCAGAGGCACTGCCTTTGGCAAAACGACTTTACCTGACAGAGGTAGATGCAGATTATGAAGGGGACACCTACTTTCCTCAATGGGATCGGTCTGAATGGAATTTAATTGAAGAAGAAACTTTTCTACGAGGCGAAAAATTTGACCAACCGTTTGCTTTTCTGACTTATGAGAAGCGATAACCCCGACTTCCCACACTGCCCCAAAACTCCACAAGCCAATCACATACTATCCTGAACCGAAAGGATATACAGCACCACTTCGTGGTTACAATACAAAAGGAGCGCTTGCACTGAACAAGCGCTCCTTTTTCTCTATCTAAGTAGGATTCTGCTACCCGAATATTGTGTCGAGATCAGTCAACTAATGGGCTTCGAGCCAGTTGTGACCGATGCCGCACTCCGCAATCAGCTTGACCTTCAAACTGGCCGCATCTTCCATGCACCGCACTACAATCTCACGCACCTGATCAATCTCAATCTCGGGCACATCGAGTACCAACTCGTCATGTACTTGCAGAATAATTTTCGCATCCAGTTTTTGCTGGATCAGCTCCTTATGCACAGCGATCATGGCCAGCTTCATAATATCGGCAGCACCTCCCTGTATGGGAGCATTGATGGCATTACGTTCTGAAAGACTCCTGACCACCGCATTAGCCGAATGAATATCGGGCAACATTCGTTTGCGTCCGAACAGTGTCTCGACATAACCCTGTTCACGGGCCTGCTCGATTACCCGTTCCATATATCGTCGAATATCGGGATAGGATTCGAAATAACCATCGATAATCTGTTTGGCTTCGGAGCGCGGGATATTAAGCCGCTGTGCCAACCCGAATGCCGATATACCATAGATGATTCCAAAATTGGCAGTTTTGGCACGCCGACGTTGTTCACGTGTCACCTGTTCCTTCGCCTCTTTGAAGAGCAGGGCTGCCGTCGCCGTATGAATATCCTCGCCATGTGCAAACGCCTCTATCATGGCCTTATCTCCACTCAGATGCGCCATCAAGCGCAATTCCACCTGGGAATAATCGGCCGACAACAATACCCGATCAGGAGAAGATGGGATAAATGCCTTCCGGATTTCACGACCTCGATCATCACGGATCGGGATATTTTGCAAATTGGGATTTGTCGAACTGAGACGCCCCGTCGCAGTTACCGTCTGATTGAACGAAGTGTGGATTTTTCCAGTTCGAGGATTGACCAACTGCGGTAATGCATCTACATACGTAGAAAGCAACTTACGTAATCCGCGATACTCAAGCACCAATCCAACCACCGGATGTCGATCGGTCAACATTTGCAGATACTCCTCGTCTGTGCGATATTGCTTCGTTTTGGTCTTTTTCGGTTTCGGGTCGATCTTCATCCGGCCGAATAGAGCCTCCCCAAGTTGTTTGGCAGAATTGACGTTCAGACTCGGGTCTCCGGTCATTTGTCTGATCTGATCCTCCAGGTTCGTCAATTCGCCGATCAACTGTTTCCCAAATGCGGCCAACGCCTGGGTATTGATCTTGACCCCGGTCATTTCAATATCTGCCAATACCGGGATCAGAGGTTCTTCAATTTTAGTATACAACTCGACCAACCCCGCCTCTTGCAACATCGGCCATAATGTCCGATAGAGCTGAATCGTCACGTCGGCATCCTCAGCCGCATACTCTGCAACCACATCGACCGGCACCATATCCATCGTCTTTTGTTTAGTGCCTTTACCAATCAGCGCTTCAATAGGAATCGGTTCATAGTTAAGATAGGTTCGAGCCAGATAATCCATATTATGCGGCCTTTCCGGATCAAGCAGATAATGGATAATCATCGTATCATAAAGCCGCCCTTTCACCACAATGCCGGCACTGCGCAACATCATCGTGTCGAACTTGATGTTCTGCCCCACTTTGGCAATCTCTGCATTTTCAAACAGTGGCTTCAGAGTGGTCAACACCGCTTCGATATTGGTACGATCACACGGAATATACCACGCTTCATGAGATTCCACGGCAAACGATAGCCCCACCAGCCTGTCACCAAAAACATCCAAGCCGGTTGTTTCCGTATCGAAACAAAAGAGCTTCGAGGCTGACAAACGGTCAACCAATGCCTGTAAATCGTGCTGATCGGAGACGACATGATATTGGTGCGCAACGTTCTTCACTGTGGCCAATGCCGGTTGTGCAAATAAATCACCCACAGCGTTTTGCACCTCAGCCGGTTGTTTAGTGGGTGTACCCACCGACTGATCGGCCAACGAGCCAAACAGATCTCCTTGTACTGACGCTCCATGCAAAGATTTTACATCGGATGCAACGGTAGCAGAAGAGATAGAAGAGATGGCAGACTTTTCTTCATTTTGTGATTTCGTGTCCTGCACTGAGAGCATCTTTTCACTCTCCTTAGCTACATGATGGGACTTGGCCTCTGAAAATGGATTGGGTTGGATTTCATTGAGGAAGGACCGAAATCCCAGCTCGCGATAGAGGGCTGCCAACATTTCGACATCGGGAGCTTCCATTGCCAAAGCCTGAGGATCGAATTCGACCGGGACACTCAGATCGATCGTAGCCAACCGTTTTGCCAAAAGGATCTGATCGTGCGACGCTTCGATATTTTCGCGTTGTTTCCCTTTCAGCTGATCTGTATGTTCCAGCAGATTCTCTACCGTTCCAAACTGACCGACTAATTTAATGGCACTCTTTTCACCAATCCCCGGAACTCCCGGAATATTATCGGCAGCATCCCCCCAGAGAGCTAAAATGTCGATTACCTGTGTCGGATCATCAATACCATAATGCTCTTTGATCTGTTCACAACCGACAATTTCGATACCTTCACTTCCTTTGCGTGGTTTATAAATTCGCACCGTCGGACGAATCAACTGCCCATAATCCTTATCAGGAGTCACCATATAGACCTCATAACCGGCCGCTGCCGCCTTCATCGACAACGTTCCGATCACATCGTCGGCTTCATACCCGGCAATCTCAATCACGGGAATTTGCAGGGCCTCCAAAATCCGTTTGATATAGGGAACCGACTGGATAATATCTTCCGGTGTTGCCTCGCGATTTGCTTTATATTGAGGATAGATCTCATGCCGGAAGTTTCCACCTTTGGGATCGAACGCCACCCCCAACAATCGAGGATCTTCACGACGGATCAAATCCCGTAAAAACTTGACAAACCCGAAAATCGCAGAGGTATTAAGACCTTCCGCGTTCCGCATAGGACGCCCGATAAAAGCATAATAGGCGCGGAAAATCAGGGCATAAGCATCGATCAGAAACAGTTTTTCCATGGGAATCATTTTGGTTCGAACCGGATGTCTCACAGTCCGACATCGGCTCATCATTTACGAACGGCACTTGCCATCAACAGATACTCACTGTCCTCATGTACAACTACTCGCAGCACATTCAGACACAATCGCAACGACGCGAACTTGTTACGATCAAACAAATAAATGCTCTCTGCGAGAACTGACTCGCCTGATTAACAGTTATCCGTTGCATACCACTCTGCGAAAGAGGTGGCCGTTTCATGTAATTTAACACTGAAGAGTTCTACTCCAGCCGGCAATTCTGCCGCAATCACACGAGCAAAATCCTCCACCATATTCTCGCAGGTGGGTTGGTAGGGAGTTGTAATAATTTTATTGAAGAGACCACGTATGGTTGTCAGTGCCGTTTGGTTTGCCTCCGTTTCGCGCAAGACAAAGGCGTGATCGTAACGATCGACAATCAGTCGGTTTACAATACGTTTCAAATCACCGAAGTCCATCACCATACCAAATTTCGGGCTATTGGGATTTTGTTCGGGAATTCCACGTACGGTTACAAACAGTTTATAGGAGTGGCCATGAATTTCACGACACGGGCCATCATATCCGGCCAATGCGTGCGCCATCTCAAACGAAAATTCTTTGGTCAATCGAATCATAATTCTAAGATAATGATTTTTCCGTTGATCTCACCGTCGGGAGCCAATGATTACACAATTCAAGTCAAATGCAGCAGTGTTGAATGCACCTCGCCTCTGAATGGCCATCTTTTGGACAAGAGATGCGCCAAAATGTCCTCTCATCCCCTTCCTTTCCCTTATTAATAAAAATGTCTGAATCAATGAATCATGCTTTTCCCATCTGCTTCGTTATGACAAAAATGCCGCCGGAATACAAAATCCCGACGGCAAAGATGTTTTGTCAATAACGGATAAGAATATTCACCTTCAATCTTCCGGTTATGCACGCGAGATCACAGTCCCATCCGGATTTTATAAAGAGTTGAACGCCCTCAGCTGTAACGTCGAAATCAATTAAACAGTATTAATAACAAACCGTTTAACGCCACAAAAGGTTGACAACACTTTCATCGTTTTGCATGTCTTATTCATCAGCCTCTCGGACATACACCTGTCGGCCAAATGAATCAGACAGCGAAATGAAGGTTTCCGTTTCAGAGATTCCCGGGACTCGTAAAATATCATCCAAAATCGTATGCATCAGATGTTCATGGTCCACACAATAGACTTTTGTCCAAATGTTGTATTTCCCAGTAATAAACTGACACTCTACCACTTCTGGGATTTTACGCAGACCTTCTATGATCTCTATATTTTTCATCGGATCGTTAATCCGAATCCCGATCATTGCACTGACGTTATATCCTAACGCCCGCGGATCTACTTCGAGCCGAAATCCTCGAATCACCCCCGACTCCTCCATCTTTTTCACACGCTGATGGATAGCCGCACCCGAAATTCCACACTCACGCGCAATTTCCAAGAATGGCATCCGAGCATTGCGGATCAACAAACCCAAGATTTTGCGGTCTGTGGCATCAATGGTCATCTTTCCCATAATCCATACATTTTTCAGGCGCGGACGGAGGGCAGATTCATGATCTGCCCATCGGGTTCCGGCCAGTTATTATTTGATCACACCCAGTTCGCGGCCCACTTTTGTAAAGGCCTCGACACATTTATCCAGATGTGCCTTTTCGTGACCGGCTGAAACCTGAACACGAATACGGGCTTGTCCCTTAGGCACTACCGGATAATAGAAACCGGTTACATAAATACCCTCATCGAGCAATTTTGCTGCCATATCCTGCGACAATTTCGCATCGTACAGCATTACAGCGCAAATTGCAGACTGAGTCGGTTTGATATCGAATCCTGCAGCCAACATTTTGGTGCGGAAATACTCGACATTCTCCACCAATTTATCATGCAGCGCATTGCTTTCTGACAACATTTTGAAGAGTTCGAGGCCGGCACCCACCACTGCAGGGGGCAACGAGTTCGAGAACAGATATGGACGAGAGCGCTGACGCAGCATCGCAATGATCTCTTTACGACCGGTAGTAAAACCACCGACTGCACCACCGAAAGCCTTACCCAACGTACCGGTAATGATATCAACCTTACCGCGCACATTGAATTTCTCGGTCACACCACGACCAGTCTGGCCAACTACACCGGCAGAGTGGCATTCATCCACCATAACCAATGCATCGTATTTTTCAGCCAACTCGCAGATCTTATCCATCGGAGCGACATTGCCATCCATCGAGAAGACGCCATCGGTAGCGATGATACGGAAACGCTGAGCTTGAGCAGTCTGCAGCTGTTTCTCCAGATCAGCCATATCGGCATTGGCATAACGATAACGAACAGCTTTGCACAAACGCACACCATCGATAATTGATGCGTGGTTCAGAGAATCTGAGATAATCGCATCCTGATCAGTCAACAACGGCTCAAAAACGCCTCCATTGGCATCGAAGCAAGCCGCATAAAGGATGGTATCCTCAGTGCCGAAATAGTCGGCAATTGCCTTTTCGAGTTGTTTGTGAATATCCTGCGTACCACAGATGAAACGAACTGAAGACATACCATATCCGCGCTCATCCATTGCCTTTTTGGCAGCCTCGATCAGACGGGGATTATTCGACAGTCCCAAATAATTGTTGGCGCAGAAATTGAGCACCTCTTTACCGCCTTCTACGGTAATATCAGCTTTCTGCATTGAGGTGATCACACGCTCTTTTTTGTACAAACCAGCCTCTTCGATCGCCTTCAGTTCGGCGGAGAGGTAATCTTTCATTTTTCCGTACATGATATAATCATTTATGAAAACTATGCTATTCACACGTTATTGGCCGACGATGGAGCCATCCTAACTAAATACCGAACGGCACCCCGTTCCGATTCCTCCTTGAACTCCAAACCAATAATTATGACAAAAATACAAAAGATTTTCAATTCTATACCGATTTCTCCCTGTTTACGCACCTCCAGAGCGACATATCTTTTACAAAAAGAAGGTTCTGCGCAAAATTTGTTGTAAATTGCGAAAATCCGAAACAATGTGTAACTTTGACCTGTTTTTAAATATTTTTATTAAGTTGAATTTTTCTGAAGCAGAAGATACTCTTTTGTGAGACACATTGATCTGCTTAAAACGGAGGAGACTCTCAAAGGAATTCTCTACGGAAATTCAGACACTTTAAAACATAACAGCCATGCAATCAATCGAAACGTATGATTTCACTGGGAAGCGCGCGATTATTCGCGTTGACTTCAATGTGCCTCTGAACGACAAGTTCGAGGTAACCGACGACACCCGCATCCGTGCTGCCATTCCTACTATTAAAAAGGTACTAGAGAAGGGTGGTTCCGTTATTTTGATGTCTCACCTGGGCCGTCCCAAAAAAGGACCGGAAGACAAATTTTCACTGAAACATATCATCTCAGCCGTTGAAAAACGCCTCGGTGTAAAGGTTGATTTCGCTCCCGACTGCCAGGGCCAAGAGGCTGCTGACAAAGCTGCAGCTTTGAAACCCGGTCAGGTATTGTTGCTCGAAAACCTCCGTTTCTATGCTGAGGAAGAGGGCAAACCACGTGGACTGAAAGAGGATGCAACTGACGAAGAGAAAGCAGCTGCTAAAAAGGCTGTCAAAGCTTCTCAAAAAGAGTTCGTAAAACGTTTGGCTTCGTATGCAGACTGCTACATCAACGACGCTTTCGGAACTGCACACCGTGCACACGGTTCGACAGCATTGATCGCCGAGTACTTCCCCAACGACAAGATGTTTGGTTACGTGATGGAAGGCGAGCTGAAAGCAATCGATAAAGTATTGAAAGATCCAGCACGTCCATTCACCGCTATTTTGGGTGGTTCAAAAGTTTCTACCAAGATCAGCGTTATTGAAAACCTGCTCAAATTGGTGAACAATTTGATTCTTGGTGGTGGTATGACCTACACCTTCAAAGCTGCACTGGGTGGTAAAGTAGGACAGAGCATCTGCGAGCCGGATCAGTATCAGACTGCAAAAGACATTCTGGCAAAAGCTAAAGAGCTTGGAGTAAATATTTACCTGGCAGAAGATGCTGTAGCAGCAGACGCTTTCAGCGAAGATGCCAACACTCAAGTCGTTTCTGCTGACAACATTCCTGACGGCTGGGAAGGTCTCGACATTGGACCGAAAGCAGAGGCTGCATTTGCCAAAGTTATCTCAGAGTCTAAGACCATTCTGTGGAACGGTCCTGTAGGCGTATTCGAGATGAACAAATTTGCGAAAGGATCGAAAGCCATTGCTGATGCTATCGTAAAAGCTACCGAGAATGGAGCATTCTCCCTGATCGGAGGTGGTGACTCAGTTGCCTGCATCAACAAATTTGGCTTGGCAGACAAAGTAAGCTACGTATCGACTGGTGGTGGTGCACTGCTCGAATACATGGAAGGCACAGAGCTTCCCGGTGTAGCCGCAATCCGCAAATAGTCACATGCAATAGCGGTTATCCGCAACTTCTTTTATAGAGGCTGGAATTCTTATTTCAGCCTCTATTCTTTTTACCCTTTCAAACTTTAAATTTCTCACCCCCTTTAAAACACCTATAACCATTAACATCCAACATATTACGCTTAAGTTTATCATATATTCACTATAACATTCACTACTTAAATCATTTCCTATTCCTTCATTTCTTCACAAAAATCACGTACAACATTTACAGAATAAAACACCTATAAACAAATTTAAGAATAACGAAATTTTCATTTATTTTGTTGCAGTTATACACACTTTTTTTTCGCAAAAAAATCTATATTATAACATATATCACATAACACATTTAGCTCTTTTATTGGGGACAGTGTATTACTACAATAAACCATCTAATTTCAGGCACATATCCCCAGCCATTAAAACACACAAATACATAATTATCAATAAAATAAATCAAAATATATCAACTAAAAAACCTTAGCACATAGCAGTAATCCATTTCAATTTCACTCATATTTTCCACTCAAAATCCCCTTTAAATCTTTTTCTAAAAAATCATATTAGTTCAACCAAAACACATCCCATTTTAACAATGAAAATATTTTGTAAAAAATTTCAAAATGTAATTAATATATTTTTTTGTGCCGATATAGAAAAAATATATTAATTTAGCGGCATGTAGGTGCATCTATTCTTTTAGAGACACCGTATACAAACTCACGATAACACCCACGGATGCGTGGATGTGTCGAATGCTGTGGTGCAACGCATAGACAGCGGAGTATGGATTGCTGTGCAAAATAATCACTTTTGCAAGGAGGGGAGGTTATACCCATTATTAATCTGAAACATTTGTCAATAAAATACATGCAACAGATTTGCACACATACAGACGAGTCAGCCCCCCTACATTGGTATGCCTACAAAGTGTTCCACAATAAAACACGAATCCTCAGGGATCAATTAGAGCGCAAAGGATTACAATGTTATCTCCCCATTCGCAAAGTGATAAAATCAGCAAATACTGGAGACACATACTCCGACACACCGGCTGTAGAGACACAGCCTGTAATTCCGAGTCTGATGTTCATCCGCACCACTGAAGCTACAATGGCCCAACTGAGACAACATCCGTACAATCTATGGGTTTATTGTCTACCTGGCACCAACATCCCGGCAACCATTCCAGACCGAGAGATGGAAGTGTTCATTTTCGTAACGACCAAAGGATGCCAATCATTGGAGTCCATCGATCAAAAAATAGTAAAAGGCGATCGGGTCAAAATTACGGGAGGAATATTACAAGGAGCTGAAGGGTATATCACCAGAGTGCATGGGACCAAACGCTTTGTAGTCGTAATTAATGGCGTGGCCGCTGTTGCAACAGGATATATTCCGAAACAATTTATTGAGAAGATTGAAGACACAGATCTTCCGAACAAAGACAGCAAGACTAATCATACGTCATAGCAATAGTAAATATCTTATAATAAATAAACTATGAAAGGCATCGTTCTGGCAGGAGGAAGTGGCACAAGGCTCTACCCCATTACTAAGGGAGTAAGCAAACAGATGCTTCCCATTTTTGATAAACCGATGATTTACTATCCGATTTCCGTACTTATGTTAGCAGGAATTCGGGAGATTTTGATTATTTCTACCCCTCTCGATCTCCCCGGCTTCAAAAGATTATTAGGAGATGGAAGTGATTTTGGCGTCAAATTCGAATATGCTGAACAACCTTCGCCCGATGGGTTGGCCCAAGCTTTTATTATTGGAGAAAAGTTCATCGGCAATGATTCTGTTTGTTTGGTGCTCGGTGATAACATTTTCCACGGAAGTGGGTTCAGCCATCTGCTTAATGAAGCCGTTCGCACCGCTGAAGAGGATCAAAAGGCGACCGTATTCGGTTATTGGGTAAATGACCCTGAACGGTACGGTGTAGCAGAGTTTGACACAACTGGCAATTGCCTCAGCATTGAAGAGAAACCACAAAAGCCAAAATCAAATTATGCCGTAGTTGGTTTATACTTCTACCCCAATAAGGTCGTGCAAATTGCTAAAAACATAAAACCCTCGGCTCGCGGAGAGTTGGAAATCACCTCTGTCAACCAAGAATTCCTTAACGCCAAAGATCTAAAAGTGCAAACATTGGGAAGAGGCTTTGCCTGGTTAGATACGGGAACACATGATTCGTTAGCAGAGGCCTCAACCTACATTGAAGTCTTAGAAAAGCGTCAAGGCTTGAAAATCGCCTGCCTGGAAGGCATTGCTTTTCGCAAAGGCTGGATCACGGCAACCAAAATGAAAGAATTAGCTCAACCAATGCTAAAAAGCCAATACGGACAATACTTGCTCAAAGTGATTGAGGAGATTGATAAAACTGGAGCAGCAAATCTCGATTGAAATTGATAAAACAGACATCATGGAGGTTAAACAGACACATATTCCGGGAGTTGTAATTATTGAGCCCAGATTATTCAAAGATGATCGCGGATATTTTTTTGAATCGTTTTCTGAACGCGATTTTAACACTCAGGTGCGTGAAATCCACTTTGTACAAGATAACGAAAGCAAATCAAGCTATGGTGTACTCCGCGGGCTTCACTTTCAAAAACCGCCTTACGCTCAAAGCAAACTAGTACGGGTCATTAAAGGCGCTGTTTTGGATGTCGCAGTTGATATCCGGAAAGGCTCTCCAACTTTTGGACAACATGTTGCAGTCGAACTGACAGAAGAGAATCATCGTCAATTTTTCATTCCTCGTGGATTTGCACACGGTTTCAGTGTGCTGACCGACGAGGTCATCTTCCAGTACAAATGTGACAATTTTTATGCCCCGCAAAGTGAGGGAGCCTTGGCATGGGATGATCCGGATTTGGGTATCGATTGGAAAATTCCAACAGATAAAGTAATCCTCTCTGAAAAAGACAAACACCACACACGACTCAAAGATGCAGAGTGGCTGTTCGATTATCATGAGAATCTATATTAATTATTCCAGAGCAACTTCGTTATGAATATATTAGTTACAGGAGCTAATGGACAGCTTGGGAATGAGATGCGTATCGTTTCTCGCAATTCTCAAGACCACTATATTTTCACTGATGTAGCAGAGTTGGACATTACCAACGCTATGGCTGTTGAAAAAATAGTAAACGACCATGACATAAAAGCGATCATCAATTGTGCGGCCTACACCAACGTGGACAAAGCTGAAGATGATTATGATTTTGCAGAGCTTCTGAATGCAACAGCCGTCAAGAATTTAGCACAGGCTATAAAAAAGAATGATGGCATTTTAATTCACGTCTCCACTGATTACGTATTTGGAGGAACCAAAAACAATACACCTTGCAGCGAAGATGAGCCAGCAAACCCGACAGGTGTTTATGGGATCACCAAGCTTCATGGCGAACAATCGATTATTGAAATAGGATGTAAACATCTTATTATCCGAACAGCCTGGCTATACAGCGAATTTGGGAAAAACTTCGTTAAAACCATGCTCAATCTAACTGCAACCAAACCCAATTTAAATGTAGTGTTTGATCAAGTGGGCAGTCCAACATACGCATATGATTTGGCACAAGCCATCTTTAACATTGTCGAAAATCGCAAATACGAAGGGCAAGATGGTATCTACCACTATTCCAATGAGGGCGTTTGCTCTTGGTACGATTTCACCAAAATGATCGCGGAATATGCAGGACATACTGACTGTGACATACAGCCTTGCCACAGCGACGAATTTCCCTCCAAGGTTGTTCGTCCGTCCTACTCCGTATTGGATAAAACTAAAATCAAAAAAACTTTTGGCATTCACGTCCCATACTGGACTGATTCGTTGAAACGGTGCCTGGCAAAATTAGCCAAACAAGCCTAAAATCTATCTCAAACCATTACAATCATGACTTTCAAACGCAATATCATCATTACTGGCGGTGCCGGATTTATCGGCAGCCATGTAGTCCGCCTTTTTGTTAACAAATACCCGGATTACCATATTATCAATTTAGATAAATTAACCTACGCAGGCAATCTTGCCAACCTAAAGGATATAGAAGGCCAACCGAATTACACGTTCGTAAAAGCAGACATCTGCGACTTCGACAAGATTCAAGAGCTGATGCAGCAATACCATGTCGACGGAATTATTCACCTGGCGGCAGAAAGCCATGTCGATCGAAGCATTAAAGATCCTTTTACATTTGCCCGTACCAATGTAATGGGGACTCTCTCTTTGCTGCAAGCTGCAAAACTCTATTGGGAAGCTCAACCCGAGGGTTACACCAACAAACGCTTCTATCATATCTCTACGGATGAAGTATATGGAGCTTTGGAGCTGACCGATCCTGACGGCATCGAATCTCCGTTCACCACAGCAGCCTCATCAGAACATCACCATGCTTATGGCAGGGAGTTTTTCGTAGAGACAACCAAATACAACCCCCACAGCCCATATTCAGCCTCAAAAGCAAGTTCAGACCATTTTGTTCGCGCATTTCATGACACTTATGGGATGCCCACAATTGTAACTAATTGTTCTAACAACTATGGGCCATATCAATTCCCAGAAAAGTTAATTCCCCTGTTTATCAACAACATTCGACACCGCAAACCTCTTCCTGTTTATGGCAAAGGAGAGAATGTCCGGGATTGGCTGTATGTAGAGGATCACGCACGCGCCATTGATCTGATTTTCCATAAAGGGAAAATTGCCGAAACATATAATATCGGCGGCTTCAATGAATGGAAAAACATTGACATCATTAAGGTTGTAATTAAGACTGTCGATCGCCTACTTGGAAACCCAGAGGGATATTCCCTCGATTTGATAACATATGTTACAGATCGAAAAGGGCATGACATGCGTTATGCAATCGACTCGCGCAAATTGCAGCAAGAATTGGGTTGGGAACCAAGCTTGCAATTTGAAGAAGGTATTGAGAAAACTGTCCGCTGGTATTTGAACAATCAAGAATGGATGGACAATGTCACATCGGGTGATTACAAGAAATATTACAAAGAGATGTATCAATAACACATCTATTTGCAACAATATAATTATCACGCATCTCAACAGTAAAAACACATGGAACATTTCTCTGTACTCATGTCTGTGTACGGTAAAGAGAATGCCTTATCACTTGATAAAGCATTATACAGTGTATTAATTAATCAAACGGTTAAACCAACAGAGATCATACTAGTAGAAGATGGTCCATTGACAGATGAATTGTACCGTGTCATAAAAAAATACAAAAATATTTTCCCTCACTTTCAATCGATTAAACTGCCTCACAACCAAGGATTGGGCACAGCCTTAAACATTGGACTAAAACAATGCCATAACGACTGGATTGCCCGCATGGACAGTGACGACATATCATTACCTCAACGATTTGAAAAACAACTTCAATACCTAACAGTACATCCCGAGACAGACGTATTGGGATGCGCTATAGGCGAATTTGAGTATGATGAGAACAAAATAGACTCCTTAAAAATATGTCCTAAAATAATCGATAATTATATCAAACTCCGTTCTCCTGTTAATCACCCTACTGTGTTCTTCCGGAAATCATCGGTACTAAAAGCTGGCGGGTATCAACATTGCTACCACATGGAAGACTATCACTTATGGATACGCATGCACGCGATGGGAATGCATATCACCTCTCTACAAGAAGTTCTATACTTATTTAAGATGAACACTAACACACAAAAACGTCGAGGAGGTTGGCAATACATTCAATCAGAACTGGAGATACAAAAACTAATGTTGAACCTTCACATTATTACCATCCCCAGATATATTTTTAATCTAATAATTAGATGTACTGGGAAAATCCTAAACCAAAATCTTCGGACATTCATATATAAAAAACTATTGAGAAAAGCACGGACCTCATATACATCCGCGGCATGAACAGACACCAATCTAATGCAATCTTAACACACGATTAATTAAAATATATGCGACAATATATCTTTGCACTTATTGGTGTATTGTGTGTAATATGTGAAAGTTGTGACAAAGCTGAAGTAAAATCTTTCCATGAACAACCATTGCTTTCGCACATAGATCTTGACATATACCCTCTTGATTATCCAAATAACCAACTAGCTCCTACAATTGTCTTTATTCATGGAGGGACATGGATTGGAGGCGATAAAAGCCACTGGGGTCATAAGCAAATCCAGACATTTAAAAATAATCAATTTCTAAGTATAAGTATTAATTATCCAACAAAATACAAACATCCTGCTCATATACTAAGTATATCTAAGACATTACAATGGATACAAGATAGCGTAAGTCACTATGGAGGCGATCCTCATAAAATCATTTTAATAGGGCACTCGGCGGGTGCTCATTTAGCTGCATTAGCCGTAACAAATCAGAAATACATATCAGAAAACACCAATTTTGCATTATCAAACATCAAATTGGTTTGCATGATAGATGCAGGATCATATCTAACACTATCTAATGGATATCCAGATGCTTTCTACGCTAATGCATTTTACCAAGCCGCAGGTTCATCCCTAAAAGATTGGCAAGATTTTACACCTGGGAATCACATTTCACCGACAAAAAACATTCCACCATTCTTTTTAATATATTCAAACGATCCATATCGGGACAATGCAAATCAATTATTTTGCCAAAAGCTAACTACTAATGGGATTACAACAATATGTCGTAAAATATCAAACACTTCATCGCATTACGAAATGCTATACAACTTTCCAACATACACTATTGAAGATTCCATTGCAATAATGCAAACAATATTAACCTTTATTACAAAGTAACACAATATGGGCAAGATCAAAAAGTTATGTAGAATTCTTTTTTCAACGCAAGATACATTCAGTGCCAAAATTAACTGGATTCTCACTCATATTGAATGCTTTTACTATAAAAGTAGGATTAATTGGATAAAAACGATTTACTTCAATTTACGATCATTACCATTGCAACATGCAATAAAACTTCCTATATATATATATAACAAAACTGAGCTTCGTGACCTAAGTGGCAAAATCCAATTAATAGGACCTATAAGCACAGGCATGGCACGTATCGGGCGCTATATGTATCGCAGCTACGGCAACACACGTATTTATAACCGTGGTATTATAAAAATTGGCAAAGGCACACAGATCTTAAGAGGAGCTGAATTAGCGGTATTTGCAAACGGATACTTAGAAATTAATCCGTTCGTTTTTATTGGTGAAAACAGCTCAATATATGTATACAACAAAGTAATACTAGGAGAACACAGTTCTCTTAATTACCACACACAAGTATTTGACACAGACTTTCACTATACAATAAATACAAAAACAGGTGAAATAAAGAACTGCACATCAAGTGTAATTATTGGCAAGTACAATTGGATTGGCAATACAACAACAATAAAAAAGGGCACGATAACTCCTGACAACACAATTGTAGCTGCTCCTAACAGTATGCTTAATAAAGATTACAGCAAAATAATACCTCCAAATTCCATTATTGGTGGCAGTCCCGCCAAACTACTAGTGACTGATCACCGCCGTATATTTAATATTGACACAGAATTAATGTTAAACCAACATTTCTCGATAACAGATACACCTTACCTATTTGACATACAACATAACAAAATAGATTCGTTTTGCGTAAAAAACAAATTATAGATAGTTGCAGGAAAGTTCAAAAGTTATACTGAACACGCTGATCCTATATGGGAAAATGGGGATAGCAATTGTAGTAGGCTTATTGTCTACACGCTTAGTATTGCAAGGATTAGGTGTAGAAGATTACGGCATATACAACCTTATAGCAGGTATGATTACAATGCTGGCTTTTTTAAATTCAGCAATGGCGGCTTCGACTCAACGCTTCCTATCATTTAGTATGGGACAAAACGATTGGGATCAAGTTCAACGTGTATTTTATTACTCAATTTTATTGCATATAACTATAGGTGTAATCATCATTATAATCATTGAAGCTGCAGGAGTATACCTAATTAATCATGTACTAACTATTCCTTATAATAAGCTTGAAGTCGCTAGCACCGTCCTGCACTACTTAAGCATAAGCACTTTTTTTTCAGTGATAGCAGTTCCATATATAGCAATTTTAATTAGTCATGAAAATATGCTTTTACTGTCTATTATTGATATTATAGAAGCTCTTTTCAAACTTCTAATTGCATTTATTATATTAACAGCTGATAACAATAGACTAATCACATATGCAGCACTTATGGCAATAGTAATGTGCATATCATTAATAATCAAGATTATTTGCTGCTATAAAAAATACGATGAGACGCGATTAAAATTAGGGTTTATCAAAGATAAACAATTAATGAAAGATATATCAACCTTTGCTGGCTGGAATCTTATCGGTGCTACATGTGGATTAGCCAGAGGACAAGGAATAGCAATGTTACTTAACATATTCTTCGGGGTAGTTGTCAATGCAGCATATGGCATTGCTAATCAAGTAAACGGACTGCTGAGTTTTTTCTCCGTGGCTATTATGCAATCAATCAGGCCACAGATTGTGAAAAGTGAAGGTAGCGGAGATCATACACGAATGCTAAGGCTTTCTTTAATAGCATGTAAATATATGTTTTACCTATGTGCAATTTTCTCTATTCCATTAATCATCAACATGCCATACATTTTGAGTTTATGGCTAAAAGATGTACCTGAATACACCGTCATTTTTTGTCAACTAATTCTATTATTTACACTAACCGTAATGCTATCGCAAGGCGTTATGATCTCAATTGAAGCAGTAGGTTCAATCAAATGGCTGCAAATAATAGTTGGTTCTTTACACATAATCATTTTCCCAATAGGATACTTACTTCTTAAGTTCAACTTTCCAGCATACAGCATTTTAATCTGCATGATCATTGAAGAAACTATTTGTATGATTTTGCGCGTTGCCATCGCAAAAAAGATAGCCAATTTAAGTATTAAAGAATATATTAATGAAGTATTATTAAAAACATTGCCCCCATTTTTAGTAGCATTTTCTTTGGGATATATCATTGCACGTTACTTAAACGATGATTTCATACAGTTATTGACCACGACATTCGTAGGTGCGGGAGTTTTTTTAATATTGTGCTGGACATTAGGGATGAGACCTGATGAAAAACTCAGACTACTAAGATTCGCACATTTAAATAAATAATTAGACATATTCCGAGTATACACAACTACAACAACATGGATGTATCAGTCATCATTGTAAATTACAAAACAACAGCACTTACAGTCAATGCCATCAAATCGATCATTGAGCAAACACAAGGGATTGAATTTGAAGTAATAGTCGTTGACAATGCTTCGCAAGATTATTGTAAAGATAAACTGATAGGAATCTTTCACGACAAAGTCAAAGTTCTTGAACTCCCTCAGAATATTGGATTCGGCAGAGCAAATAATGAAGGAGTAAAGATAGCACAAGGGCGTAATATCTTTTTTTTGAATCCAGACACGATTTTACTAAATAATGCCATTCAAATATTAAGCAAATATTTGGATGAACACACATTTGTTGGAGCATGCGGAGGTAATTTATACAATGAGCAACTCTGTCCTACTCATTCGTTAATTAGATTATTTCCATCTGTTCTGTATGAACTTAATATATTATTGGGAGGATTACCTCTCAAATTAAGATATGGCAAAAATTATCAATTTAATCACACTATAAAGCCAATAGAAGTAGCCTATGTTTTGGGCGCAGACTTAATGGTCAAACACGATATAATAAAACAAATAGGAGGGTTTGACGAGCGATTTTTCATGTTCTTTGAAGAAACAGATTTATGTTTTCGCATAAGGAAAAACAATTGGAAAATTATGGCGATTTCAGCCGCGCAGATTCAACATTTAGAAAGCAAAAGTTTTGCAGACACAATTAATGAACGGCGCATTACATACTTTGAAACCGGAAGAGAAACATTTTACACGATACATTACAGCAAAAAATATCATAAAATAGCAAATCAAATATATGCATTAACAATAATCTCACATCAATTTTTATCAAAAATTCTTTTCAATAATCAAGGACACACATTTTGGAAACTAAAAAAAGATATATTTAAAACAACACGAAAAAAATTATGAAACGAGCATTATATATAGATCCATTTGCATACACTACTACACATGAAATGTTTAACGCAGCACTTCTTGCTATGTGTAGTCATGTGTTCAATAGTGTAACGTATATCGCGGGGAAAGACAGTTCAACTAATGTCACAAAACTCGCTCACAACCACTTACAAGGTAATGTTACTACTAAATATTGCTACGTTTGGAGAGGCAATGGTAGATGGAATTTTCTAATGCGCTTTGTCATTGGGGCATTACAAAACATGCGATTTCTGCTGACATCACCTAAAGATTACATTATAATATATAATTATAATAATTTATTTGCCTTAAAAGCACTCAACATCATAAATAAATACACAAAACGTGATATTTTAATTTTTTGCCACGGTGAGCTAGAAGCTTTATCGTCTGATATTAACAAAGCAGGCTTACTTAGTCAATTGCTAAATAAACTAGCGAAAGACTTTTTTTTAACACACAAAGCAAATATATCTTCTAAGATCAATTTTGTAGTAATGGGGCCCAAATTAAAAGAAAATTTAAGCAAAATCCTAGCACCTAAACAAATAGAAAGATTCGTTTGTGTAGATCATTCATATATATTCCGAGATGGATTACAAGTATCACCTAAACCAGACAACAAGCTGCATCTGGGAACGATCGGCGTAATGAACAAAGCCAAAGGGATTGACAAATATGTCAAACTGTACCAGCTATTACCCCAATCCGTAAAAACTCAAATTTCATTCTCCATTATAGGCAATATTCAAACAGACAACTCAATACTCGCGGGTACAGATATACACTATGAAACGGGGGACATTCCTTTACCCCGCGACGAGTATGATCGCAGAGTACAAGAACTCGACTATATCCTTTATTTTTATTCAAGCGATGCGTACAAGATCACTGCTAGTGGAGCAATATTTGATGCTATTAATATAAAAAAACCGATTATTGCAATACGTAATGACTACTTTCAATATTTATTCGACACATATGGAGCATTCGGCTATTTAGTTGAGGACGTCATGCAAATGGCAGAATTAATTTTACAAATTAAAGAAGGTAAAATGTGTAATGAATGGGATTTTGACAGTATCCAACACAAATTACTACCACAGTCCGTCGCACCACAATTAGAAAATATCATTACAAAACTTGGAAATAATTTACAGTAACCTTTATCTAACATTCCAAAGCTACAATTACACGTCAAAATAATATGAAACTATTATTTAGGCTTTTGATATTCTTTTCTTTTTTCACTTCATTTAGCATCCTGAACATTCCATCCGCAGAATGGGGATTACAAATGAGTTGGTTCTTAGCTTTAATTATATATATAGGATATATTTTTATAAATAAAGGGAATTATCGTTTCCCCAAAAACAAGAACTTCAAACTTATCAGTAGCTACTTTATAGCTATACTCATACTTACATTACTTGCGTGGGGAGGCTTATATTTTGATTACATTGATACAGGAGAGATTGATCGGAGCGAATTGATGGAGCGATCTATACCTCACCTGATTTATCTAATATTTGACTATCTAGCTTATTTTCATATAGTGTGTTTTTTACACAATCAAAAGGACAATAGTAAAAATGTTCGGATATTTATTACATATACCTTTTATTTTATTACAATATGGGGCTTTTATCAATGGCTAACCACATTTAATCTACTACCATACATTACTATTTTCAACAATAATGCATCAACAGGGTTTACCTATTTACGTTTCGTTCACGCACATCGTACAGCTTCTATTTTCCCTGAACCAAGTGAATATGCATACTACCTTGCTTTTATGCTCCCATTTGTATATATACAGTGGCGGTATAGAAAAAGTAAACATTACATTTATTCAGCACATCCATGGTTAATGTCTTGTTTTTGGATTGCTGCAGTTCTTACTTGCCAATCAATGTCTTTATTCATGACGCTTCCATTAATGATTATTTACATATATTCAAGATACGAAAAATTAACGCCACATGTTATTATAGGCTGCATTGCAGGCCTCTTGGTAATTACCAGCAGCATAATTATCCTTGCATCTGATCGCATTAATCAAATCTTTCTTGGAGAAGACGGCTCTGCACTTGTTCGCTTTCAAGCTTTTATTGATTCATACACATTATTTTCCAATTCGCCATTTCTTGGCGTTGGCTTTGGCGCCATACGTGGTTTAGATTTGTTAGGTTTTTTATTAAGCACCACAGGTTTAATTGGAACTATTTGGTTTATAATCCTGGTTTTCAAGCTTAAAGTTTATTCTGATCTGAATTTAATTTTTATACAAGGCTTCAAAGCAATGCTTATCGTCACACTAATATCGAATCCTATCATGGATCAAATATTTTTGTGGGTAATTTTTGCTTTTATAACTGTTCCATTACAAACAAACAACAATGAAAATCGGTTGCGTCCTAATAGCATACAATCCAGATGCTGAAATACTCGCCAAATCATTAACTCTGTTATCGCCTCAAGTTGAGGAAATTTTTTTAGGAGATAACACACCTAATGCAAATTTGACAACAAAAAATATTACTCTAAAATTTGATAATATACTATACAACCCTTTTAATTGTAATATAGGAATTGCTGCAGGTCAGAATAAAGGGATAGAATACTTTACAAAAAAGGGGTACGATTATATATTGTTCATGGACCAAGATAGCTTGGTTACAGACAACATGGTTGCATCACTGTGTCGCGACATAAAATGGCTGACCAAACAAGGTTTTAATGTGGGAGGGATTGGACCTCAACCGATCAACAAACAAAACGGGAGAAATTATACAACCAATCATCTTCAAACAATTACGGACAAAAAACTTGCAAAAGTAGATCAGCTCATTAGCTCTGCATCTTTAATCCCTATACAATTATTTAAACAAGTTGGGATGATGGATGAAAGCCTATTTATTGATGGTGTAGACTATGAATGGTGCTGGCGTGCACATACGTTAGCACACGTTGATTTTTTCATCTCATTGACCACACAATTAGCCCATCAACTTGGCGAAGGCGATAAATTCTTTTTATACAGACCAATCGCTATTACCCCACCGTTTCGTATCTACTATCAATTTCGCAACTATATTTGGCTCCTACACCGCAAATACGTTCCTCTAAAATGGAAAATAAAAAATGGGCTAAAATACCTAATAAAAGTCTTTTATTACTCATTATTATCAAATAAAAAACAGTTATACATCAATAGAATGTTTTATGGCATCAAAGATGGCCTATCTAAAAAAAACAATTATAACCTTTCTAAGTTTCCATAGCCACGACGTAAAATATTTTCTACAATATTTTACTTACAAATAAATATAACTTGTTACATATAAACAAAAGGAGGAGCATTATATGTGCTCCTCCTTTTGTTTAACAAATAGGCAAATTATTCCTGTGCTAATTTACCAGCAGAACCCAAAACATTGATAATCTTGTGCTCGTACAATTTCTTCATGTTATCACGAGCTGGACCAAGATATTTACGAGGGTCAAACTCTGCAGGTTTTTCAGCAAACACCTTACGAATTGCAGAGGTCATAGCCAAACGGCTGTCTGAGTCGATATTAATTTTGCAAACCGCTGATTTTGCAGCCTTACGCAATTGATCTTCAGGAATACCGATGGCAGCCTCCAGTTTTCCACCATATTTATTGATGATGTCAACCTCTTCCTGAGGAACTGAAGAAGAACCGTGCAATACGATCGGGAAACCTGGCAATTTCTCCATAACTGCATCCAAAACTGCAAATTCCAGAGGAGGAGGAACCAAACGACCTGTTGCAGGATCTACATGGCACTGTTCCGGTTTGAACTTGTATGCACCATGAGAAGTTCCAATCGAGATTGCCAATGAATCACAACCAGTGCGAGTAGCAAAATCAATAACCTCTTCAGGATTGGTGTAAGTGTGGTGCTCTGCACTAACCTCATCTTCTACACCAGCTAAAACACCAAGTTCACCTTCAACAGTTACATCAAACTGATGAGCATAGTCAACGACCTTTTTCGTCAAGGCAACATTTTCTTCGTAAGGCAGATGAGAACCATCGATCATTACTGAAGAGAATCCCATATCAATGCATGACTTGCAGAGCTCAAAAGAATCACCGTGATCGAGGTGCAATACAATCTCGGGATGAGCCAAACCGAGCTCTTTTGCATACTCAACAGCACCTTCTGCCATATAGCGCAACAACGTTTGGTTGGCATACTGACGAGCACCTTTTGACACCTGAAGGATTACCGGAGATTTGGTTTCAGCACAAGCCTGAATAATAGCCTGCAACTGTTCCATATTATTGAAGTTGAACGCTGGAATAGCGTAACCACCTTTAATAGCACGTGCAAACATGTCACGTGTATTGACAAGGCCAAGATCTTTGTAATTAACCATAATACTTGCTTTAACGTTTATGTAGACAAATGATTATAGACGAATCAAAATCAAGTACAAGAGTACGAATAATCTTTGAAAAAAACAAAGAAAGCCTGCACTCTGTGCAGGCTTACAGACCAATTTTCAACGAGAATATAGAGCTACTTAGCAATATTAACTAATGAAGCAACGACAGCTGCCAATGAAGCCGTAGATGTCACCATGCTCATTACACCAGCCATACCCCGACCTTCTTTGATGATCTTTTGCGGTACGATAACCTGGCAACCAGGTTCTATTTTCGGATAGCGTTTACAGAAGAAACCGGTACGTGTCGAGGCAACTTGTCCATTCATATATATAACGAAAGGACGACGACGTGCCACTTGTTTATAACCTCCAGCTTGAGAAATGTACTCTTTCAGTTTACTTTTCGTAAATACTACAGAGTTTGGATAATTGACCGCTCCGGAAATTTTGACCGTTCCATTATATTTTGGAACAAAAATCTGGTCACCATCACGTAAAACAATATCTTCACTGCATCCCGGATTATTCAATGCAGCCACAATATCTACGCCAACAGGATAATAATCCGGGATTTCTACGTTGTCAAATGCTGCAGAGTCACGACCTGATGTTGTACGGCTCTCACGGGTCATTTTCAGTAACGACTCAACTTGAATGCGTTCGTCATCTGTCAGACGGCGTTTCACGCTCGCCCCTTTCACATAAGCCTCCGGAGTAAAACCTCCAGCCTTTTTGATTACATCCGACAGACGCTCGCCAGCTGTAGCCAATACATAATTACCATCAAAAAGGATCTCTCCTGAAATGAACACACGTTCTTGAGCACTATATCCCGGAGAGCGACGCACATAAATTTCATCAAAGGGATGAAGGTCAAAGCGTTCTGCCTCGGGTGATATTTGCAAATTTTCATTTATGGTGAATGTGTAAATATCCGCTCTCTTATCAGTATATGATGTTGACTTTGGATCCTTAATACGGCGAGCCACCTCAACCATCGCATATGATGCTGATTCCTTAAGACCTCCTGCCAACAAAATAGCATCCTCAACAGTCATTCCGTCACGATATTCCAATGTATCTGGGTGATTAACCTCTCCGTCAACGGTAATCGTATACGCTTCGCGCAAGTCTAGAATCGTTGGGATATAGATTGAATCCTCACGCATCAACTCAATATCTTGTGCACCCGTTGCAGCCTCTCTGACATCAAAAGGGATAATTTCGTAAGTATAATCACTTTTCAGACGAGTGATCTGTCCTCGATGTGCAAACTCATTTCCTTTCAAACCTTCTGCACGTGCGATCAACTTAGACAGCGTATTTGTGCGTTCGGACAACTCATAGTCACCAGGACGCCAAACAGCTCCACGAATTACAACCCGATTGGCAAACTCATCAAAAATACGATCCACAATCACGCTGTCTCCATCAGCGACTGTAAATTCCGCAAAATCAGGATTGTCAACCGTCAATATACTATATTGGCGCCCGGTTTTACGTTTCACGTTGACATTATCATTATAAGCGTCCCCAGTAAATCCACCTGCGTATTTGAAAAGATCATCAAGCGTTTCATCTTTCTTCATTTCATAGATACGAGGACGTTTCACCTTACCTGTTACCGTTACGTAACTGTCATAAGGCTGAACAATGATCATATCGTTATCTTCCAGGCGGATATTGGTTTCATACTTGCCATTTATCAAATAATCATACACATCGAGCGTAGCAATCTCTTTGCTATCGCGATAAACCTTAATGGCGCGCAAAGAACCGATCCGATTAACACCACCTGCAGAATAGATTGCATTGAAAACAGATGCCAACGAAGGTAATGTATAGGTTCCCGGAACCATTACTTCACCAGCAATATTGACTTTAATACTTCGGATTTGGCCTAATGACACCTTAACATTGGCACCGCCCATAACACCGCTCACTTTGTTCGCAATTCTGTTCTGAGCTTCAGTCATGGTCAAACCATTCAGGCTAATCAATCCAATCCCTTGAATATTGATCGTTCCATCTGGAGAAATTCGTTGTTTAACTTCAAATTCTGAAGGGCCCCAAACTTCAACGACAATTTCATCTCCTGCTCCCAATACATAAGATGGAGGGGTAGCCATATTGTAATTAGGGGCAAATGTCAGATTTTTATTTTGGAACATTTCTTGGCCGAATACCAAAGGAATCGGACGACGAACAAATTTATCATTTTCCCATACGATCTCATACTCTGTCTGTCGTCCTGTTATTGAATCACGATGTTGAAAAACATCTGGATTGACCTGAGCCAACATCGCCGAATCCAATTCTTTGCGTCCTGAAGCGGTATCACTAATCGCTGAACGATTTTGCTGAATCGACTGATTATTAGTAGTATTCATACCACTTAATGCAGCCTGGATCTGAGCATCAGTAGCTCCAGCCTGACGAGCCTTTTGAATCATCTCAGGAGAAATCTGCCCCCAGGTGACACTCGGAGACAAAATTAGAAAAGCCAATGCAAGAATCGAACGGATTTTGTGCATCATAATCATAATATATCGAATGTATTATTATTCATCACTCTTATCAACGTGTTCCGGGACGTTTTGTTGTACTTGTGGAGCCACGTATCGGCCTCCTAACACATTGAGCAGATAATTTACAGCAAAACCCAACGCAATGTTAATTGCCAATAACAAATTGATACTAACATTGCGAAGAAGGAAATTCAGTAAAATAAAACCGACTTGCAAAAGTACAATAACCATAGCACTTTGCAAGTGCGTTAAGCCTATTCTTAATAGCTTGTGATGTATATGTCTGCGATCTGGATAGAACGGAGAGAGTCCTGCAGCCATGCGAGCACAAAAAACCCGGACTACATCAAATACAGGAATGGACACTACCCCCAAAAAGACTGCAGGGGCAGCATTAATCCGGAAAAATTCGCCTGATACATTCAAACTATAGAATTTGAGACCCAAAAATGCAATCAAATAGCCTAAAAGGAGGGAGCCGGTATCTCCCATAAATACTTTTAGCCGCTTCCCCAAGACATTATAAAAGAAAAACACCAAGACAACACCCGCCATGGCCATGGCCATCATTGCATAGACATAAATTCCGTGTACAATAAACCAAAAGCCGAATGTCAACAGTGCCAGCAACGACAATCCTGAACAGAGACCATCAATACCATCAATCAAATTGTACGCATTAGCCAACAATACGATAATCAGAACAGTCAGAATAATTCCCACCCAATACGGAATCTCGTAAATACCAAACAATCCGTCCAGGCTGGTAATTTCAACTCCAGAGCAGCAAATCAACACCGCACTTAACGTTTGTGCCAAAAATTTGCCTTTATAACCAACACCTGTCAAATCATCTGCCATTCCCACACAAAACAGCACTGTTGATCCAGCCAATAAAAACATCAGCTCGCACAATGAATCCATAAAATAATCATCGGCCACATCATATCCAAAGATATAGCGCATTCCCATAGTCAATGTAAAAGCAAACAGGAAGGTCGGAAAGAACGAAGCGCCGCCTAAGCGAGGGACCATACCTGTATGCGATTTCCGGGCACTCAACTCATCGAAAAGTCTCTTCTTTTTCGATATCATGACAATGTGCGGTATGATGACCCACCCTGTGCCAACAGACAACAAAAATGCTGCAATAATGAAAAAAAGTATTTCCATAATGAGTGGTAGTGGATGTTGATAACGTAAAAGTACAAAAATAACCCTTATCAACTACTCCTACAAATTTTTTTCCTTAATTAGAGACTATATTATACAATGTTATCCTATTTCTCGTCCATGTTGCGGGCTGCTGCATCTCCCTTTGTTTTCTATAAAATCAAATAGAAAAAACTATCTTTGTTTTTCGGTACTTAGTCTCCGGGACTAAGTATATTTGAGGCTGGTGCACATTCAATAAATGCAGTACCAGTTTCCAACAAAAGTTATTACGTATATTCTTAACGTAAATCCGTGGCTTCCTCCGAATTACACGTGAATCTTTAAAGCACACCAATATCATGTTCACCGCACAAAAAACACGTAAAAAGAATATTGCCGAATACATCCTCTACTTATGGCAGTTAGAAGATCTGCTGCGAGCTTTGCAATTCAGTCCTGAAGCCATCTATTCTCAATTGGTACAGCCATCGGGATTGACTGAAGCACAAAAACAAGAGACTTTTTTATGGTATATGGATATTGTCAACCTGCTACGCGAAGAGGGCAAGGAGCAGCAGGGGCATCTTGAGCATACCATGCACTTAATTGCCGATCTCGACAATCTACATAAACAGTTGTTGGTTTTGCCGGTAGGGGCTGAGTATCGCCGCCTATACAGCCATGTAGCGCCGGAACTGCCTAAGATGAAAGCAAAACTAAAACACCCTGACATCAGTGATGTCGAGTTATTTTTCCGTGCGCTCTATTCGGTTGTTCTGCTCAGGATTCAATCTGCCGGCAAAAAACACTCAAAGGGTAGCTTTACTGAAGGGGAAACCGCAACAACAAATTCCGAAGCTACGGCCAATTCTGACACAGCACGTCAAAAATACATTGGCGACGTATTGTCCTTGATTTCGCCTGTAGTAGCGGAGCTAGCAACGATGTTCCGCAAAATTGAACGCGGAGAGGCCGATCTGTTCGGTAACGATTCCCAAAACAAAACTAGCAACTCTACCGAAAACCAATCCGATACACACTAAGATGATTCTGCTGCCAACAGCCTATCTCGGCAACATACAATACTATTCGAAACTATTAAGCGGTCACGCCTGTATTGATCTGCATGAACATTACCTCAAGCAGAGCTGGCGTAACCGCTGCGACATCCTTTCAGCAGGAGGAATCATGTCATTGACTGTTCCTGTTTACCACACTGGAGGCATAAACACTCCTACTCGAGAGATTCGCATCGATTATGCAAAACGATGGCAGCACCAACATTGGCAAGCTATCGTCTCTGCTTACCGGGGAGCCCCCTATTTTGATCATTATGAAGGAGCGTTTGCCCCGCTGTTTACTGAACGATTCGAAAAACTTGTCGAATTAAACAACGCATTGTTAGAGATAACGTTACGTTTATTGGATCCATCAGGAAAGATCGCAGACCAAATTGCATTTACAGACCATTATTGGTCATGTGACAAAACAGAGGTCTCAACTAACATGGATCACAGTAGCAACGCGATGCCAGTCTCCAAAGACGCGAATAAACTTGATGAAGAGCAGGTCTGCGATTTGCGCACCTGTTTTTCACCCAAACCACGCCTCAGTCGTCCGGATCCTACCTTCACAGCCCCACAATACTATCAGACTTTCTCGGATCGTCTGCCTTTTGCCCCAAACCTGTCTATCATTGATCTGCTATTTTGTGAAGGGCCGGCCTCGGCAGATATTTTACGCTCTGCCTACCACAAACCATAGTCCTCATTGCTTTTCACAGCTACTTCGAACCGCTCACACAACATATAAAAACGCACCAAGCAATATTTCCTTTTTGTTTAGAAGAAGGATAACTGCCCCACTCCATGGTTTTGTTGTCTTTTCTACTCTTTTCTCTGCCTCAATCATCCACATTTGGGACTCTTTCGCATTGGGTGATTTGCGTTTCACACTGTTTTTTTGCTATCTTCGCTTAACACAAATAATCGCTGACGGATTGGTCTTGTAACCAATACGACTCACAGACAGACAAGAATCAGCAGATATTTGTTTGTAATGAATCATCAATTCACTAATAACAAACAAATTAACTTAAAAGACAACAATTATGGAAGAGAAAATTTTGAAAGCACTCGCTGAGAAAGGCGCTATGCGTCCGGGCGATATCGCCGCAGCTGCCGGCATTGACAAAGAGGAGGCCAGCAAAGTGATCAAACAACTGGCCAAAGAGGGCAAAATCTATTCTCCCAAACGCTGCTACTATGACATCAAAAAGTAATCGTTTACGGACTATTTATGGCCGAGTGATTGCCCTCTCGATGCTGGTTCTGTTGTTTGTCAGTACAACAGGATGCAAACAGGAGCGCCCCGCTGTTCCCATGACAGCAGGTAGTTTCAATATCTGGTGTGGAGTTATTGACACGGGTGCTTTCCCTTGGAAGACCCGTTGTGAACAAATTGCGGCTTTGATCCGTTTCCACGACTACGATATTATTGGCATGCAGGAGGTCCGTCCCGAACAGATGGCAGATTTGGGCAAGGCGCTACCGGAATATACGGCTGTAGGAACCGGACGTGACGGCAACGGACAGGGTGAGCATTCTCCTGTTTTTTTCCGTACTGAGCGTTATGCACTGCTCGATAGCGGGACCTTTTGGTTATCGGAACGTCCTGACACCGTATCCATTGGTTGGGATGCAGCCTATAACCGAATCTGCACATGGGTAAAACTCAACGATCGGTTCAACGACAAAGAGTTTTTTTATTTCAACACCCATCTTGACCATCTGGGACCGGCAGCTCGCCATAACGGAGCCTTATTGATCTGCGACCGAATTCAGGAAAAGGCGGCTAACAACTATCCGATTTTCTGTTCGGGAGATTTCAATGCAGAATGGGAAGCCGATCCAATCAAAGTGATGAGAGAGCATCTTACCTCTTCGCGTGAAGCTTCACAAACTCCACCCTACGATTTGGGTAACCAAATCAGCTACAATGGCGTACCCGTTGGGCAAGGCAGCATGGCAATTCCAGACACTTTGGATGGCCACACCGAAATTGATTACGTATTTGTTAATGATCGCGTTGATGTTCTTAAATACGGAATTTTGCGAGATTCAGATGGGAAACACTATCCTTCGGACCACTATCCCATTCTCATCAAAGCAGAATTGAAATAATACAATCGACGCAAATCTGTTAACAACAATTTGATCAGAGTATTAGAAGGGCACCCATTCGGATGCCCTTTTTGTTTGGGAACGATCAATGAGAAGAGAAGCCGTACCATCAGGGCAACCATACACATACACCAAAGACCTACCATCCCCCCTACTTTCTGACTCCTTGGCATGTGCCCACAATCGCTCACATTGGTTGATTCTCCTAATACCCTTATCTCAATAAAAGTTTTGATGAATCCATATCACAGATGTCGCATCTCACAACACAGTCAAAACTCGGACATATAAACTTTGCTTTGCCGCTTTTTTGTGCTGCTATGTTTACTTAACAGTCTCTTTACACCTGATCTATTTCCGGCTCCGCTTTTCAAGTGTGCAATGATTCGCCCAAAGAGAATTACCTGAAGGATTGCCATAACACTACCCTGCTCTACCAATCTACTTTCAAAAAGATGTCACGCAATTACACTCACAGGAGAGCACCTAGTCGCCAAAATTTAATGCTCTTGTAACGGTAAAAATTTACATCTGCAATAACTTACAAATCATCAGCAATTCAATTATACGCCTTTCAATTTAGCAATTATCAACACTGTTTTATTACAAATCTCCACATTTTACATCGTTATATTTCCCGTGCTACTTGAGCGTTTTTATCATTTTGTCAAACAATAAACATTTTCATTATCTTTGCTCTGTCAAAACGACATGAAGCCTCACCCAACTATTATTGGGCAACACAATCCAGTTCTATTCCCTACATTATCATAATAATCAGGGAACAGGCATTTTGAAAATAAAATCTGATGAAACCACGCAGTTCCTTTGGAAGCCGGTTCGGAGCCATAGCCGTTGTAGGTGGCTCGGTTGTCGGACTGGGCAACATTTGGAGATTCCCCTATATCGCCGGTGAAAATGGCGGCGCAGCATTTATTTTAGTCTATATCACGCTTAGTCTATTGATCTGTATTCCGATCATGTTGACAGAGTTCAGCATCGGTCGTCACACCCGTTCCAATGCGCTGCGAGCCTTTCGTCGACTCTCTCCGCGAGGCTACTGGAATGGAGCCGGCTATCTTGGGATCGCCACCTCGACGATTATTTTGTCATTTTACGCCGTCATTGCAGGCTGGGCACTCCATTTTTTAAAGGTAGCCATAACCGGAGGCTTCCTCAACCAAAACTCCGAACAAATTCGCTACAATTTCGACAACTACATTGCGCAAGGAACCGGTTCGATGTTTTGGACCTTCCTTTTCATTGCTTTCATTGCCTTTATTGTCATGCGGGGCGTTGAGAAAGGAATTGAAAAGTTCGGGAAAGTAGTAATGCCCTTTATGATTTTGTTACTGATTGGATTGGTTATCAACTCAATGACACTTGACGGGGCAAAAGAGGGAATCTCATTCCTGCTTCGACCCGATTTCGGCAAGATTAATGGCCATGTTGTACTGCAAGCTCTCGGACAGGCCTTTTTTTCGCTGAGTCTCGGCATGGGAACAATGATCACTTACGGTTCATACATTCCCAAACATGAAAATATGTTCAGAATGGCTACTACAATAGCCATTACCGACACCTGTGTAGCCATTTTGGCCGGCTTGGCGATCTTTCCTGCTGTGTTCTCTTACGGCATTAACCCCACTTCAGGTCCTGAACTGGTCTTCATCACCCTGCCTACCGTTTTCGGCAACATGGCTGGCGGATATGTGCTGGGGATCCTCTTTTTCTTCCTGCTCTTTACTGCATCGATTTCATCATCGGTATCCCTGCTGGAGGTGGCCACACTCTATATCAGTGAAGAGATGCATCTGCGTCGCCGCACTGCCACACTGATCGCAGTCGTGGTGGTTGCCGCCCTAAGTTCACTTTGTCTCTGGTCTCAACTGCCCGACTCATCGTTGCGGGTTCTGGGCATGAATATTTTTGATCTGTTCAACAATCTCACCTCCCTCTACATGTTACCTTTGGGCGGCCTGCTCTCGGTACTGTTTGCCGGATGGTTCATGCGCAACAAAACTTTGCAAGATGAGGTGACATCACGCGGACGTTATGGCTCTTCCATCTACCCTTACTATCGTGTCATTGTCCGATTTGTTGCGCCGGTTGTGATTGTCCTGTTATTCCTCGACCAGCTCAACGTGATCTAACACCCCCGATATCACATAACTCAAGTATTTTTCTTCGCAATAACAGTTCTGTAAAGTAAAATCCACAACTGTTACAGGGAAACTTATGTCCCAACTGGAACCGATTGAGAATTTTCACCTCCAGCTGATTGGGGTGCTCGGACACAACCGGTTCTTTGATCTGTTTTGCATGGGTAGGTTGGGCAAAATGCAAAAAAAGTCTATCTTTAAACTCCGATTAGCGATTTTAACGATCGCCAACGCAATGACAGCCGGTGCCAATTGCAATTGCTAAAAACACCGACCCATTAAGTCAGCAAACAACGCAACAAACTAATATAGAACAGATACTATGACCAAAGGTATTATTCACACTGAGAAAGGCGACATGTTCGTCGAATTTTACGATCGAGAGACTCCGGGCACTGTAGCCAACTTTGTTAAACTTGCGAAAAGCGGATTTTATGACGGGTTGACTTTTCACCGGGTTATTCCTGGTTTCGTGATCCAGGGAGGATGTCCACTGGGAACCGGTGCAGGTGGCCCAGGCTACACCATCAAATGCGAAACTTCGGGAGGAAAACAATACCATGACCGTGGCGTGCTTTCGATGGCTCATCGCGGGAAAGACACTGGTGGTTCACAATTCTTCATCTGCTGCAACCGTGAAAACACGGCACACCTGGATGGTGTACACACCTGTTTCGGTCGCGTTGTAGACGGATTGGATGTGATCGACGATATTCGTCAGGGAGACTTGATCCTCAAAGTTGACATCATCGAAGAGGAGGCTTAGACGATGGATTTTGAAGGAACTGTATTGACAGTATTGCCGGTTGTCAAGGGTACAAATGCACGCGGTGAATGGATCAAGCAAGAGGTCATTTTCGAACAACCGGGTGAATTTAATCGTAAAATCTGTGTTGGTTTTTGGGGTGACAAGGCTGCTGAAGCCGGGACTTTGCGTCCGGGCGAAGTGGTCAACATCTCTGCCAATGTAGAGTCTCGCGAATTCAATGGGCGCTGGTACACTGACGTTCGTGCATGGCGTATGACTCGCAAAGCTCCCGCCGCTGCAGCTCCAGCACCAGATGCGCTACCTCCGTTAGACGCTTTTGTACCGGAGGAACCTGCTGACTCCAAAGAGGTTGATGATCTGCCCTTCTAAAAAGCCCTACCTACACGATTTGGGATTGATACATTGCACAAACCGTTAACAGCGGATATGCAATAGAATCAAAGGATAAACAAAACGGGAGTGACTATCTTAATGATAGTCACTCCCGTTTACCATGTATGCACTGTGCGTCAAGATCAGGATCGGAGCCAAGGCAAAGATCAAGATCAGAGTCATACGCACCGCAAACAATCAACAAAAATCCGACAAGGGCTCTCACAAAGCCTTTCTACTTATTTTGTCGGTCACTTTTCTCCTCAAGAAATCCACGCCTAACCAGCCACCTGTCGAACCAACTGAACAGCATACTGGCTACAACTCCAGACACCAAAGCAACCGGCATAATCCACAAAGCCGTGATGCCGAAAATCTCGGCAAAAGCAATCAGCACAGCCACCAGCATGGAGAACAGTCCACCTGCAACCGTCCCGCGTGAAGTGGCCCACGGCACAAACAGAGCCATAAAAAAGAGCACAAACAGCGGAGCTACCACCAAATTGACCACCTTTATCACCACATCGAGCAGATTACCACTTACATAGGCAACTAAAAAGCTCGACAGCGCTACAACAACTCCAAGCGTTACGGCAATTAGTTTGATGTGGCGCAAACTTTTCAACGAAGTGTTGCTCTCCTTGCGGTTCCGGTTAATAATATCCTCGTAAATCACCGTTGCCGAAGAGTTCAGCCCTGACGAAAGGCTCGACATAGCGGCAGACATGATTCCAGCAGCGATCAATCCGGTAATTCCGGCAGGCAACCCGATCAGGATAAACCGAGGGAACAGGGTGTCTGCATCACCGGCAACCGTAGTCCCAGGAGCCAGCATTTGCGGATAACGCAGAAAATAGGTCATCACTACCAACCCCACGACCGCCAACAGCAGCTGAATGGTGCAGGAGGTAACCAACGAAATCCTATACGACCGTTTTGCCGTAGCCACATCGGGAGTAGAAAGATAGCGTTGAATAGCCATCTGATCCGATCCGGCCGTACAGACCTGCCAAACCAGAGTCATCAACAAAATATTGCCAACTGTCATGCGTTTCGAGGGGTCGAACCCCCATTCGATCGGAGGCCAATGCTCAAACAACTGCGGTTCAAAAAAGGCTCCGACGGAACCCACTTTACCTCCGATGATACCAATCGTAAGCAGCACTCCGGCAAACATCACCACCGTCTGAATCACATCGGTCAATACAACCGCCTTCAGACCTCCCATCGTAGTATAAATCACAGTGACTACGGCTAAAACCACACTAATTATGGGGACCCACCCGGGATCGAGACCAAACACCGGAATCAGGGCGACATCAACCGTCGCATAGATGATCGTGGCCATCCACAAGAAACGCAGAGACAAGAAAAAGATCGTCGCCAACGTACGCACCCCACGTCCCAATCGGATTTCGAGAATCTCGTAGGCGCTGGTCACCTTCATCTTCATGTAACGGGGGATCATCAGTCGACTAACCAGGAAATAGGCAATCGGGAAGGCTGCCAATCCAATAAAGACCACAGGGCCATATTTGATCATCTCTCCTGGATAGGACAGATAGCTTAACGTACTGAGCAGCGTCGCAAAAAGCGAAATTCCCACCATAACCGGATTCATGGTTCGGCCACCCAATACATAGTCTTCTGCGGTACGATTTCGACGTCCAGACCGGTATCCAATCCACAGCATCCAGAGCAAAAAGAGAGCAACGACCACCCAATCAAGCAGTCGGAAACCGGTCGCAGCACCTGCGATTGCCCCATCCGCAGAGGCGATTGAAGTCAAAAGGTTCATTCGTTCAGGTTTTTATTCATATAGTCAGCCCGGACGGGCACAGGCAGTGGATGGTTGCTCCACCAACGTCAGGACAGCACACTAAAGTTCCACCTCAGCTGAAGGCATGTCAACTTTCATGCTGCCGTAACGTCCTATAGTTGCAAAGGCCACGGCGAGACTCCGCCACGGTTCCTCGATTCTCTCTCATCAAGCCACATCGCTATGCTGAATCCGATATGCGTCAAGCACAACTGTTAGCTGGCAATTCGTTAAATCCAACCGATCGCCCGCAAGTCTGCCTCAAGAGATTTCATACGATCAGGTGTCAGATTGCGCATCGGCAAGCGAACCGGACCGCAATCAACACCCATAATCTGCAAAATAGCTTTGATGCCCACCACTGAGTTTTCGTATTTGATCAGCACCCGGATAAACTTGACAGCCTCTTCCTGCAATTTCACCGCTCCAGCCACGTCACCGGCCCAGAAGGTGTTAAGCATCTTGTTATAAAGCTCACCGGTCACGCTGTATGAGGTTCCGACACCACCCGTTGCCCCAAGCATTAGCCCAGTCAAGATGGTCTCATCATGGCCATGCAGAATGTCATAATAACCATCTCGATAGGCAATACACTCCTGCATCGTCATCGAATCGTAAGTAGTGTATTTGATACCGCGCAGGGTTGGAATCTCTTTTTCACCCAATTTCAGGAAATCGAGCATATTGACATTGACATGTGACGTTCCCGGAATGTGATAATAATAAAATGGCGTATTGGGCGCTGCCGCAGCAATAATTTTATTGAACGCAACCAGTTCTTCTGCACGATACGGAGGTAAAAAGCAGGGTCCCATAGCCGAAATGGCATCTGCTCCGATCTGTTCAGCATGACGGGCCAGATCAACTGCCGCTGCATAGCTGGTTCCACCCACATGAATCATCACTTTGAATTTATCTTTATAGGCCATCCACGCCTCAGCAACCGCTTTGCGCTCTTCAGAGGTCATCAACAATCCCTCACCCGTTGTGCCGTTAACAAAAACTCCAGCCAACCCCTGTTTCTCGAGATGTTTCACATAACTATCCAGAGCCGGAAGATTCACCTCCCCATTTGCTTTCATCGGGGTCACCGTAGCAGCCACCAATCCTTTGATCTTTTCGCTAACCATTTTTACTGATTCAGATTTATATTGATCTAAAAAACTGTCTTGATTTAGGGCAGACTATATCAAGCCTGACTCACGCGCAAGAATCTTTCATGAGAGCAGGCATTCTCTACATGATAAGCATGTATTCGCCGCCTTACAAAACTCCCTGTTCCACCATACTACGAGCCACCTTCATGAATCCGGCAATATTGGCACCCTTCATGTAATTGATATAGCCATCCGGCTCTGTGCCGTACTGGACGCATGCCGTATGGATCGAAGCCATAATTTCGTGTAATTTTTCATCCACTTCGGCTGCACCCCAATTCAGCTTCATAGCATTCTGAGCCATCTCCAACCCAGAGGTAGCCACACCACCGGCATTGACAGCCTTACCCGGACCGTACAAAATACGGTGAGAGATAAATGCATCTATTGCTTCAGGAGTACACCCCATATTGGAAACCTCAGCCACATACTGAACGTCATTGGCCAACAACTGTGCAGCATCCTCGCCATCGAGTTCGTTTTGCGTTGCACACGGCATCGCAATATCAACTTTCACCTCCCAGGGTTTGCGACCGGCAATGAATCGTGCGCCAGGGAACCGATCGGCAAAGGGCGCCACCACATCATTATTGGATGCACGCAGTTCCAACATATAGGCAATCTTCTCCTCATCAAGACCGACTTCATCATAAATATAACCGTCCGGTCCGGAGATGGTCACCACTTTGGCTCCCTCCTGAAGCGCTTTCAGTGCAGCACCCCAAGCTACATTGCCAAATCCGGAGATAGCGATCACTTTACCGGCAAGCTGATCGCCCGCCTTTGCCAACATCTGTTTTACAAAGTAGATTGCCCCGAAACCGGTCGCTTCGGAACGCACCAACGAACCGCCATAGGTCAATCCTTTACCAGTAAGTACCCCTGTATTTTCACGGGCCAATTTGCGATACATGCCATACAGGTATCCGATTTCACGACCGCCCACTCCAATATCACCGGCCGGCACATCGGTTTCCGGCCCGATATATCGCCACAGTTCAGTCATAAAGGCTTGGCAAAAACGCATGATCTCCGCATCGGACTTTCCTTTTGGGTTGAAATCGGAACCGCCTTTAGCTCCACCCATAGGCAGTGAAGTCAACGCATTTTTGAAAATCTGTTCAAATCCCAAAAATTTCAGAATACTCAGATTCACACTCGGGTGGAATCGCAATCCACCTTTGTATGGCCCGATCGCGTTGTTGAACTGCACTCGATATCCCAGATTCACCTGTACTACACCCCGATCGTCTACCCAGGGAACTTTAAACGTAAAAATACGATCGGGTTCAACCAGTCGTTCAGCTATTTTATTGGTTTCGAACTCGGGATATTGATTGTACACCTCCTCAACAGAAAGCAACACTTCTCGTACAGCCTGCAGATATTCGTTTTCTCCCGGATGACGCATAGCCAGCGCATCCAACAGTTTGTTAACGTTCATAGTCGGTCGTTTTAAGTTCTATTCAAATTTAACACTTTTTTGACGATACTCACACCCGACAAAGAGCTCTTGATCATTAAAATTCACCACAATCCATAAAATCGTCCAAAGAAAATTCGATGACCAATCCGCAGAGGATGATGATGAAACCTGTTCCATTATATGATGCCATTGCTTAACATACCCATTTAGCGAGCAAATCCTTTTCGCACAATCCGCAATCTGCTTACACAGAGTTATCCGCAGGCTACGCATATCCGCGGCTATCTCGTTTTTTTTATTATCTTTGCATAGCGTCTTGTATTTGCCAAACAAAACCCGCCATATTCAGGGATTAAGATGACTGCATCAAGACTATAATCAAATCATAACTTCAGGGAAAATCCTGCTGACCAGCAAACAGATGAATTCAAAATACGACAACCATACCACCCTTTCAACCGACGAGGAATGCCGCTGCAAACTCGATGTTGGACGGGGATGTTCATTTTGCCGTTGTGAGGACGAAGTAAAGGCCAACGTCCATCCCGGCTGTTTCAAACTCGGATCGACCGATTGGCTCGAAGAGATGCCGGACGTCTTTCCGAACGACATTTACGAAGTCCGCTTTAAAAACACCCGAAAGAGCTTCTATCGGAACGTCAATAATCTGCCACTCAAGACGGGTGACATAGTTGCTGTTGAAGCCTCACCGGGACATGACATCGGTATCATTTCGCTAACAGGCGATTTGGTTGCCAAACAGATGAAACGTGTCGGCTTCAATCCTCAGAACGGCGAATTCAAAAAGATCTACCGCAAAGCCAAACCTGGAGATATTGAAAAGTGGCAGGAGGCCATTTCGCTGGAGCATTCGACGATGATTCGGGCTCGGCAAATCGCAGCTGAACTGGGACTGAACATGAAGATCGGCGACGTGGAATACCAGGGAGACAAGATCAAGGCGATCTTCTACTACATTGCCGATGAGCGTGTTGATTTCCGTGAACTGATCAAGATTTTTGCCGAGCAATTCCGCATTCGCATCGAAATGAAGCAGATCGGAGCACGCCAGGAGGCCGGACGCATCGGTGGTTTGGGTTCGTGTGGCCGTGAGCTATGCTGTGCATCCTGGATTTCAAGCTTTGTGTCGGTTACGACCAACGCAGCCCGTCATCAGGAGATCTCACTGAATCCGCAAAAATTGGCCGGTCAGTGCGGTAAGCTCAAATGCTGCCTGATATATGAACTCGACACCTATCTCGATGCCCGCAAAGATTTTCCACGGGTTCGGGAGCCGTTACAGGTACTCGACGGCGAGTATTATTTAGTGAAAACAGACATCCTCAACCGCACCATGTGGTTCAGCAGTGATCCTCATGCTGTAGGAGGCATGCAGCCGTTAAGCATCGAACGCGTTAAAGAGATCCTACACCTCAACCGTCAAGGGATCAAACCCGAGCGACTCAGCGATATTGATCTGTCTGCCAAAAATAACGAGCCAACCTTCTCGGATGGTGTGGGCGAAGATAGCCTGACCCGTTTTGACAAACAGAAACGCCGTCGTGGAGGCCGCGATCGGAATCGTTCGGAAAGCGACAGTCGAAACGGACGCAATGAAAACATTCGCGACAAACGGAATGCAGAGCCGACCACTGTACCTGCCGAAACGGATGCTTCATCCAACAACGAGACAGGGAAAAACACACCTCGTCGGGATGGCAACCGTTCTCGCAACAATCGTCGCCGAGGAGGGAATCGTCCGGACCAAAGGTCACAAAACGAGCGCGAAAATACGACAGGTAACCGTAACGAAACCGCAAGCGGGAATAATAACGGGAACAACAATCCTAACAGAGATCAACTCAGAGAACGTGCACCGCGTCCCCAGCGAGTTACTCGTCCGGAGGGAGAGGAGACCCAGCGTAACGATATGCCACGCCGTCGCAATCGCAACAGAAGCAGATAATTTACACAGCCAGGAGTCTGCGCATGCTCTTTTGCATACTCGTACGGATCGCCTCTCTTGATTCGGATATTGTAAAATACCTCCACAACAGAGGAGTCCTTAACCAGCATAAAGAGATTGCGCCACTTCAACGCCTGTTAACTGTTGCAGAGGGAAGTCAATCAAATTGCTCGGCACAAAACGCTGATCAATGTTTAGCCAGCAATTTAACAGACCTATGGTAAAGCAGGTCGCAGTTTCCCCAAGCTGCAAAAGACAACAGCACACAACAGAGATTGATCGCCCAAAGCAACGGAACCATTTTGTACGATTGCATTAGCAGAGATGAGACGGAAACAAAGAGGAGACAACAGTTGGAAACATCTATTTAGAAGGGGGATCGTTCTATCTTTTATTCTGTTCACCTGTTGTATATCGCCGCACGAAATTCACACAACAGATCTTAATCCGAATGGATGGAAGGATGGAGCGGAGGTGATTTTCGAGAACCAGGACACCACAACAGAACGTTCGCTTTATATAATCGCCCGTTTACGTCAGGACTTCGGTTATGATCAATTACGGGTAGCTGTAACGACTACGACGCCGAAAGGATACAAATGGCACGACACACTATCCATCCGCACATTTGACACGCCTCCAGCATCAGGGCTTTATTTTGACCGTGAAGAGCTGCTGCGAACAAAAATGGTACTGGCCCAACCGGGGCGTTATCTGTTTACCTTCACTCCGCTCATGCCTCAACCGGATGATCCCGATGAAGCGGCCAGACAAACAGAAGAGGGGATTACAGGTGTTGCTGCTGTAGGAATCGATATCCGATAGGATGATGCAAAAGGAGGTAGCGATCATGTACACAGAAACAAGAAAGCGACTTACAATGACATTTGACAGAATAGTTGAGATGCTTTAGCCTCTTTGACTTTGTGCCATTTCCATGAGATTCACTTTTACCCACACCAATAAACAAAGAGACTTAGAGTACACACACATCCATATTGCAAACTTCGGCAATTAAAATAAAACATTTCAGCAACCGTATAAAACAATAAAAGGCTCAAGGGAGTTCGAGCGGCCGAATCAATGAGACATAACAACATCGCGTACGATTCGTTTCACAAAAGGACATGGCTTCATATTCTCGGTTACGCCCCAGCCACACTCATAACATTAACCGCATAATCAGCATTTTCATTTCCGACCTATGGCCCGAGGAAAAGATAAATTGAGACGTTTTGCAGAGAATCTCACATTCAGCTGCATGGTACAACCCGCATTTGAAGAGGTATTTCGCACCGATTACAAATTAAAAGGCGAATGGCGCAACCAATTCTTTCACAACTCCAATCCCATCGTACTTGAACTGGGATGTGGTCGGGGAGAATACACTGTCGCCCTTGCAGAGCGCTACCCCGACAAAAATTTCGTCGGTGTAGATATCAAAGGAGCCCGAATGTGGCGCGGAGCCAAAACCGCAACGGAACAACAGATGGGAAATGTAGGTTTTCTTCGCACACGCATTGAGTTTATCGACTCCTGTTTCGGACCGGGCGAGGTGGATGAAATCTGGATCACCTTCCCCGATCCGCAACTACGCAAAAGTCGAGTCAAAAAGCGTTTGACAGCGCCCGATTTTCTGGAACGTTACGCTCGCTTTTTACGGCCTGGCGGTACGATTCATCTCAAAAGCGACTGCCGCCACCTGCACGACTACACCCGTGCCGTAGCGGAAGGCAACCAGCTTCCTATAGAAGCTGCCAATACAGACATTTACGGCACCGGCTTTGCGGATGAGCTGTTATCAATCAAAACAACATACGAAAAACGTTTTTTGGCCCAGGGAGTACCCATTACCTACTTGCGCTTCCGTCTGGATGACCGCAACACATTCGATCCCATTGAATTTGCGCCAGATGAGCAGCTGTTAGGTTAAAAAGCCTAATCTTTTATTCGTTATTTGTCCGAAATCGTATCCGATATGAAAAGACTACCATACCTATTGTTGGCAACTCTGTTCTGCAGTTGTCTATCTCAAGAAGGAGCTTTTACCGATACACCAGGCGCAGCAAAATTGATCGCTTTGGCTCCGGCAGATGACCAAATAGCTTTGGTACAGTACCGCATGGATTCGATCTTTGATCGTACGGTTCATGTATTCGCTTCAGAAGGGGCATATCTCGACAGCTACTTAGCTTCCATCGAACGATTTAATACTCGCCCCGACTCTGCTACCAGCTGGAATGAGGTAGTCGAAAGTGAAGGAAACCCGCTCGAACTGCTGCTTGCCAAACAACCGGGGAATATCGTATTGCTGTCGGGCCGCACTGCAACCGCTGCACAATACCTTTTCCCATGTACAGAAGCTGGACTCAACACTTTGACAAGCGCGCCGTTAGCGGCCAATACAGCAGACTTTAACAAATTGAGACAGGCCACTGAGCTGGCAGATAAGCAGGAGACACTGATCGGAGAGTTAACCCCCGAACGATACGAGATTGCTTCGATGTTACAACAGGCACTGGCACGCACACCGGAATTTTACGGCATTCAGCTTTGTGGCTCGGCCGATGAACCGTCCGTACGTTCTGAAAACGTATTGCCACTTCTTCCAATCCAGCCCAAGAGCGATGCTGCACCCTCTGACTCTTTCCCTGCAGATACTTATGATTCGTGGAGTTACCCGTTCGATACTTTAGGTATGCGTTACGCCTTTTTATTGGCGGCAGCCCGGCAGATCGATCTGATTCAACTGGCTTTATTGGGGAGAGAACGAATCAATTATGAGCGTCAGATCAGGTTCATCTCGGCCCAACGTACGCCTATTGCTATTTCCAAACAGGAGTATCTGAAAGCAACCGCCACTTCTACACTGCCAGCAGAACTCACTTCTCAATTAACCGGCGATACCCTTCGGTTACCAGGGAATGGACAGCTGACCTACATACTCAATGGAGTACACGCAGCTCTTAACATTCGCTACTATCTTCCTGCGACGAATGGAAACGCTTTGGCCTCAGCAAAAACAAATTCCGCTATCGAGCCATCCACCACGGTCTCGGCAGGCATTCCAACTACTGTCAGCCTTCCCTACCGCAAACTCACGTTACGTGGAGAAAAGGCAATTCTAACCTTGGTTGAAGAGCCGACCAACTATCCCCAACTCTATGTAGAGCCGACGCAGGGTATTGACTCTGCTCAATTCAACCGCTCATTGCAGGCGGCGCTCACACAATTAGGAGAATTGGCCCAAGGTGTGACACTGACACCTATCGGCAACGGTTACCGGATCGAGATACCGGATAGTGCCCGCATCACCTTCCCTGCACGTGTAACGCAAAGTTCATTGCAGTACATCGATTACATGATCCAGGGATTCATCCCCTACTGGGAGACCGATCACCTGCTGGCGAAATACTATACGCTGATCCGTCCTTTTGATGAGGTACATTAACACCGGACATTACTGATTGGCTCACCCCGAACAGACTCCTGCCCATGTTCATTTGGCGAGAACTGAAATCACGGTTTAAAATAAACACATAGCGAAAAAGTAAATTTGGGTAAAACGTAGCGAATTAGCT
>ERZ773258.318-NODE-318-length-60768-cov-13.580650_pt1 | contig 60768 bp, 45 predicted proteins | sample MGYA00511962_ERZ773258 | MGnify/ENA primary metagenome ERZ773258 (study PRJEB29015, sample SAMEA2737755) | human gut metagenome | biome: human gut; feature: human-associated habitat; material: faeces | place: China | collected 2012 ... | reverse complement strand
AGCCTCCCCACATTTTCAGCGGGAAGGGGTATTCTTTCCCGCCCAGGACGAAACGGACGTACAGGTAGTGCAGCGTCAGCTGCAAGCTGTGGGAAATCAGCGTCGCCACCGCCGCCCCGGCCATGCCGATGCGCAGAATCAGCAGATAGTTCAGCCCCACATTCACCAGCGACGACACAATGGTGATAATCGAGACGACCTTGGTCTTTTTGTGGTAATACTCGAAATTCACCGGGAAGGTACACAGGAAATTGGTGTAGTAGCTGGACACAAAAATGGGAATGAGCATGGTGCTTCCCCAGAAATCCCTGGAAACATAGACATAGCGGTACACTTCGCTGGCCAGCAGCACGAAGCCCACGGAAAGCACCGTGAACAGCTCCAGGAAATTCCCCGCCTTGTCCCGCAGGTTCTCCCGGTTGCCCTGCTTCATGTCCTCAAAGAAGAAGGGACACCAGGCATTGTTCAGGGCGGTGAACAGGGTGAACATGATGCCGCCAAAATTCAGCGCCGCGCCGTAGCAGCCCACCGTGGCCTCGTCCATCATCTGCTGGAGCATCACCTTGTCGCTCTGCCCCAGAATCAGGTCGGAAAGATTATAAAATACCGCTGGAATGGCAAGAACGACGCAGAATTTCCAGTATTCCTTGTTGTAAAAGGTCTTCCCCTTCGCCAGAATCCAGACGCACACCGGAATGCCCAGCACGCCGTAGGTCACGGCGATGGCGGAAATGCGGCCTAAGTAGTTAATCTCCTTGGGCAGCAGCAGAATCAGCACGACGGAGAGGATCAGGGTGGTCAGCGTCACCACCAGGGACATGACCATGTTCCGCCCGGCCTTGAATTCGTAGACGAATTTGGTGTTCAGGAAGTTGACGCAGAAGGTGCCGAAGCCCTGAATGAGCATCAGCATGATCAGAAACCAGCTCAGCTTCAGCGCCCCGGAAATGGGGCCGATGAAGCACAGCACCAGAGCGCTGAAAATCAGATACACCAGCGTGGACAGGCTCATGGCCGAGGACTGGTAGCTCAGCTGGTCGCCCTCCGGGTACTCCACCCGGGCATTGACCAGCGTACCCTGGGTTTGCAGCGTGAACACAATGGCGATTACCGCCACCCAGGTGTTGTAGATCTGGGTAACGCCGTAGCCGCCGGTTCCCAGCAGGCGAGTAAACAGGGGCGCTGTGAATATGGAAATGCCCCTGAGCAGAACGGTGCTCAGAATATTAAAAAAAGCAACCCGGTTTCGTCGATTCATAGCTCACTCCGCGCTTTTTGCATCCGTTTTCCCAGGGCGCACTCCGTGGTAAAGCCCCCGCATGGGACGATACACCCCCGCGGCCAGCAGCAGATCCGTCGCCCGCTCCTGCCTGCCGAACAGCGGGCTGGTCAGCAAAAAGGAAACGTGCCTGCGAAGCGCCTTCCGGGACAGGCGGTATTCCTCTGCGAATTTCTGTCGGGCGTCCTTGTCCGCCAAGTCCAGCGTCAGCAGATTGTAGGCGAGGGAACGCACCCGCAGATACCGCGCCGCGTCCGCAATTTCCGGATAATTGTCCCTTATAAACGGGTAGATTTCCGCAGTATGTCTGGAAAAATGGAAGGTTTTCTCCGAAACCGAGGACGAGGTGATGCTCCCCGGCCGGTGATAATAATTGTAAACGTGGCAGGGCAGCATGGCCGCCTGTCCGGCGTCCAGCGCAATGCGGTAGGTGGTGGGGACGTCCTCGCAGATCACACCGAGAGGATAGCGGATGGACGTGAAAAGGCTTCTATGGTACAGCTTGTCCCATGCGGCGGAGTCGATGTTTTCCCAGCGGAAAATCCGGCGCACCAGCTCTTCCCCGGAAACGACCTCCTCACTGGGCGGACACAGCCCCAGCGTCTTCTCCCCGGTCTCGCTGCTGACGTCCCAGCGCCCCGCGCAGACCAGACGGACGCCGTATTTTTCCATCAGCGCCATCATTTTTTCGTACATATCCGGCTCAATCCAGTCGTCGCTGTCCACGAAGGAAAGGTATTCCCCCGTTGCCGCATCAATTCCGGCGTTCCGGGCGCTGCTCAGGCCGCCGTTTTCCTTGTGAATCACCTTGACTCTTTCGTCCTGCCGGGCGTAGGCGTCGCAGATGGCGCCGCAATTGTCCTTGGTGCCGTCATCCACCAGAAGGGTTTCCAGATTCTCATAGGTCTGCGCCAGAATGGATTCCACGCACCGGGGAAGGTACTGCTCCACATTGTACACCGGAACAATGACGCTGATCCGCGGGCTCTGATTCATGCCGCATTCCTCCCTTTCTCACCCTTCTGTGGCAAGGCTTTTATAAATTTCCAGCAAATCCGCCAGATTCTTTTCCGGGTCGTGGGTCACACCGGCGTGGGTGCGGGCCGCCGCGCCCATGGCTTCAGCCGACTCGCCCTGTGCAAAAATGTTCTCCACATAAAACGCCAGCATATAGGGCGCGGTGGAGGGGTAGACCTCTCCTTCCAACCTGTGGCGCAGCATGGTCGTGACGCCGCCCACGTCCGCCGCCACACAGGGCACGCCCAGCAGCATGGCCTCCCCCAGGGAATTGGGGGAATTTTCAATGGTGGAGGGCAGCACGAACACGTTCGCGTCCAGAAACGCCTGCTTCATTTCCTCGGCGCTGAGACTGCCCAGAAATTCGATCTTATCCTCCACACCGTACCGCTCTGCCAGGGCCGCCAGATATTTCTGGTAGTTGGTTCTGCGGAGCTTGCTCGCCGTCAGGAAGCTCTTCCCCGGCACGGCCAGCGTGGCGTCCGGATAGGTTTTGACGATCTGACCGAAGGCTTCCAGCAGATAGTGAAAGCCTTTCACGGGATAGGCGCAGCTGGAAGCAAAAATCCGGTGCTTCCGACAGCTGTCATAGCGCCAAGCCCCCTGATAAAAGGGCTGACGCAGGGTCTCGTTGCAGAAATGGTATTCCGCTTTGGGGTTAATTTGCCGGACACAGGCCAAGTCCCAATCGGTTCTGCCGATGATGTGACGCGCCTTTTGCAGGGCTTCCACCTCCAGAACCCCCCGAAGCACGAACTTTTCCCGCTGCTTCACGATATTGTCCCGTCGGACAAGGTCGCGGAAGGTGCTGCCCCGCCGAACCGTTTCCGGCACGCCCTCGGCGTAATGCCCGGCGTAAACCGAGCAAAGTCCCTGAATGCTGACCACCAGCTTATCCAGCCGCCCCGCCTTTTCCGCAGCGTTGACCATGGCAAGGGTGTGGCCGTACTCCGTCCCCCAGACGTGAATCACGTCCGGCTGGAAGGTATCCAGCTCCCCTCGGAACTGCGTTTCCAGCTCCGTCAGGTACACATAGGGCAATCCCTCAGAATAGAAGGCGTAGGAGCATCGTTCATTCACGCGCCCCTCGCCGCCGTCGCCGGGGCAGAGAATGCGGATGTTCAGGTCTTCCCGTTTCAGCAGCCCTTCCAGCACGCTGTCAACCCACAGCCCGCCGCCGGTGGAGCCGCCGCTGACAGCTTCCTTCACCTTTCCGGGCACCATATTGCACAGCCACAGCAGCTTCATTGCATCCCGTCCTTTTTAAGCATGGCCAGAATTTTCCCGGCCTGCGAAACATTGTTTTTTTCTTTCAGGATAAATTCCCGGGCAGCCATGCCCTTTTCAAACAGGGCATCGGCGGGCTGGGCAAAAATTCCCCCCAGCTTCTCCGCAATGGCGTCGGCGGTTTCCTCCTCCAACAGGTACACGTAGGGGTGATATTCCTTGGGCATTCCCGGCAGAACCGTGGTCAGCACCGGGGTTCCCGTGGACATGTATTCCATGGTCTTGGAGGGGAAGGAGTATTTCACGTATTCTTCCCCCGTCGGCCTGGGGTTGACCAGTAGCGTCGCCGCCATCTCCCGCTCCACAATTTCCGCGTTCAGCAGCATCCCGCCGTAGAAAATCCGGGAATCCTCCGCGGCGATTTGGGAAAGCTCCTGCACGTAATCCCCGGGGCCGAAAATTTCCAGCCGGGCGTCCGGCAAATCTGCCTTCTGAAAGCCCTTCACCAGATTTTCCAGGCCGTACTGCTTGCTGACACCCCCGGCGTACATGCACACCCGGGGACTGGCCTTTCTCGCCAGGGAGGGCTTTTGACGCGCCATGGCGATGTCGCTGTGCCCCTCCAGAATCACATGGGGCTTGCCCTCCGGGTTCAGATAGTCGTTCATGGCCTGGGTCAGCAGCACATAGTCCGTGCAGTGACGGATGACAAAATTGGAAAGCTTCCTGGAAAAGGCGCTGCCCCCCAGCATATCCGGCAAATCCGTCACAATGCCCACGCACCGTCTTCCCCGCAGCTTCGCCGCCAGCAGACCGGCCAGCGCCGTCGTCCTGTTCAGGCAGTCCACCACCACCGCCGAATCCTTCCCCCCAAGGCACGCTGTGCGGAAAAAGGTTCCCACGCCCACAAATACGGCCTTGACAACGGGATTCCGGACGGCGGGAATATAGCGGTAGCACGCGCCGCCCTCGGTCTCCCGGGGCAGACGGACGAAGGTTTTTTTCAGAACCTCCCGGTTCACCGGCGGGTTTGCCACCACATCCACCTTTGCCCCGGCGGCAAGCCCCTCAATGAGCAGACGGTGGTATTTCTGAGACTGAAAGGCGGGCTTCCGGGGGGCGTCCGCAAACAGCTGACGGTACACCCGGTCGGAGCAGGTCGTCACAGCGTAAATGATGTGCATGGGTTAACCCCCATCTTTTTCAAAAATTGCAACGTGGGCTTTCGCCATATTCTCAATGGTGTAGGCGCGGATTTTTTCCAAGGAAGCCGTCCCCATTTTCTCCAAATCCGAGGACAGAAGCACCTTCATCTTTCCGGCAAGGGCGGCAGCGTCCTCCACAGGCACGATACTTCCGTTGACGCCCTCCTCCACCAGCTCCAGACCGGCGACGCACCGGTCGGTGGTAATAACCGGCAGACCGTAAGCCATGGCCTCGTTGATGACCAGCCCCCAGATGTCCTCCCGGGTGGGCAGGACAAACAAGTCCGCGGCTCGATAATACCGGCTGAGGGTTTCCTTTTTCTGGAACCCCACAAAATGGACATTATCCAGCCCCAGAGAAGCGCGCATCTGCAAATACTCTTCCGTCGGTTCGCCGCCGACAATGTAAATCCCCACGTCCTTGTTAAGCGCGCAGGCGGCGTGCATCAGGATGTCGAAGCCCTTTCTCCGGATGAACTGACCGATGGCCAGCACCATCCGTTTCTCCGGGACGCCCAGTTCATCCTTCAGCGCCTGCTTTTCGGCGGCAGATGGGACGGCGGGGAGAATATCCTTTTCAAACACGGAGGAAAAGGGGTAAACATGGATGCGGCTTTTCTCCGCCCCGTAGTGGACGAGAAATTCCGTGGTGTACCGCCCCGAGCTGAGCCACTGATCCGCCTTGCGCACCAGCGACTTTTTGAACAGATACTTTATCTTCCGCTCCTGGCGGATCAGTCCGCCGTCCACTTCCATGTAGAAGGGAATTTTCCTTCTGCGCAGCCACCGCATCGCAAGAATCGCCGTGGGCGAGGAATAGCCGCAGATTACGATGGCGTCGTAGGGCTTTTTCAGCCACCCGGTCACGTCCAGGCACAGATTTTCGTCCAGAAGATGGGCAACACACCGCTTCAGCTGCACCGGTCGGTAAGCGCCGCCACCGGAAACGAACCAATCGGCACTGCGGTTTTTCTGGTCTTCCACCCGGTCGGTGAACAGCACCGTCACGTCCATGCTCTTTGCCAGCTCATCGTAAAAATGAACCCGGTAGGGGGAAGCGTAGTTCGTCAGGAACAGCACTCGTTTCATACCGTTGTAACCTCTCAATGTCAATCGCCGAAATCGATCTGCATGATCTGATGGCGGTTTTCCCGCTCATTTTCCGGCGGGAGCTGCATATAGTCACCGTACAGCGTGGTCAGGAATTTGTCGTATTCCGCCGGGGCTTTGAAGGTTTCCCCTTCAAAAACGACATCCGTCAATGCCTGACACCACGCTTTCTCGTAGGCGTCCGGCTTCGTCATGGCGCTCTGCTCGCAGACATAGCCGTTTTCCGGCAATGCCGTCGCCAAAGTGTCATACGCCTTTGCAAGGCTTTCCTGATCGGCAAACAGTGCCAGCGCCTGATAGTATAGGTACCCGATCCGCTTTTTCCAGAGAATTTTCTCATTCTCCCGCCAGGGCTGATAGTGGGATTTCATCAGCTTCGTCCGGTAGATTTTCAGCAGACGCCCCGCCGTTTCCTGCCGCTGTTCGGCATCCGGGGACACGACGTCGTAGGGGAAAATGTCCACATAGAAGCCGTTTTCCGCCAGCCGGTGGGATTTGGCCTCCAAGTACAATGTCCCGCGCTTGCGCACCTTGCCGAAGGGCAGGGCGTAGTTGGGGTCGGTGTACCAGGTCTGCCAGCAGTATTCCGGCTTCAGCTTTTCCGGGGCAATGCGGCAGAATTTCTCATAATTCTCCCGCAGCATTCCCACGTCCATATCGTCGTCCCAGGGGATGAACCCCTGATGACGCACCGCGCCCAGAAGGGTGCCGCAGGTGAGAAAATAGGGGATGTCGTTTTCCTCGCACACCCGGCGAATTTCCTTCGCAATTTCCAGCTGGGTCAGCTGAACCTTTCTCAGCAGCTCCCGCTCCATGTGATCACTCCTTCCAGATAAGCGGCAATCCCCGTTCCACCAGTGCCATGACCGGGAACAGCCATAAAAACACGTCCGCAATGAGATTCTGTGTGTTAAAAGACAGAAACAGAATAACGACCAGCGCCAGATTCACCCATATCTTCCGCTCCTTCCGCCACACCAGCGCAACCCAGCAGACAATGTGCAGCAGCGCCGCCGGAAGCCCGAAGGCGGAGAAAAGAATGAGGGTGGAGGTGGTATTGTTGGCGGTGGCGTACAGCACCTGCGCTATCTTCGCGCCGAAGATGGGATGGTGCAGGAAAATGGAAATATCCGTCGCAATGGCGTCCATCCGCTCCACCGAGGAATCCCGCCCGTTGGCAAATTTGCCGATGGCCATGTCGTAGATTTCCCAATAAAGGGCGTTTTTACGGGCAATGGAAACCCCCGTTACCACGGCGGCACACAGAACCAGTCCCACCGCCACGGCGCATATCTGCTTGTCCCGATACCATTTTTTGTCGAAAAACAGCACGACCGCCAACAGCCCCATCTCCGCGACGCCGCCGGTGGCGAAGGTGGACACCATCGTCGCGGCCAGAATGCCGTTGACAACCCAGAGCTGCCACGGCTTTTTCCACTCCACCTCGTAATTGTTCAGATACAGCGCCGTGATCAGGAAGAACTGATAAACCCCCGGCTCCCGGAAAATACCGAAATTCCGGTTTTTCACGTACGTATCCGGGACAATGGACAAAAAGAAATTGTGAAATTCAAACCCCATGGAATTTTGGAACACCGGCACCGCGTAAGCGCCCTTGTCCACGCCGATGCGCAGAATGTACGCCGCCAGCACGGAATACGCCCCCAGCAGGGATAAAATCGCCACGTAATACTTGGCCGCTTCCCGTACCGTGAGGCAATAGGACAAAAGCACCGCCGTGAGCAGGCACAGCAGGACGCTGAAATACATCAGCTGCCAATCCCGCTTCACCAGCATGGGCAGCAGAAGCACTGCCGCCGTAGTCCCGGCGACGATCATCCGCCGGGATTTCAGAATTTTCAGCAGATTTCTCCGGTTGACGATCAGAAACGCCGCGCCCAGCAGGCAGATCACGCCCAGCATGAGAAACTGCGCCTTTTCAAAGCCGATCACCGCCGTGGTGAACATACTGTCCCGCGCCAGAAAAAGCATGGCCGTGAAAAACGCGGCGAGGGCAATTTTTGTCCCCCGGCTGTCCGGGAAGGGATAATGGGTCATTTGCGATTCTCCTTTGTGATCTGTTCCACGGCTTCCAGCAGATGTGCCGCGCCCCTTGGTACGGCGATGCCCCCGAACTGGCTGACGACCTCCTCGCAGGCGGTTCCCTGATAAACCACCGCCTCCGTTCCGCAGCACCGGGCTTCCAGCACGGTCATGCCGAAGGTCTCCTCCGTGCTGGGGTTCAGAAATACGTCGGCGGCGGTGTAAGCCTGCGCCAGCTCCTGAACGCTGTTGGTGCGGGGCAGCCCCAGAATCCCCGCCGGGAGGGACTGAATCTGCTTTGCGCTCAGGCCGATCAGCACGATGGCGTATCGCTCGTCCAAAAGGTCGTGAAGCGCCAGAAAGTCCCGCAGTCCCTTGCGCTCGTCCCAGACGCTGGCCACGCCCAGAAGGATGATTTTGTTTTCCAAACCGTATTTTTCCCGGAAGTTGCCAGGGGTAGGCTTGAAAACATCCCGGTTCACCGTGTTGTATACCACCTTCACCGGGTAGTCCTTCAGAAAGCTCTCCTTCACCCGGCTTTCCAGCCAGTGGGAGGGAACGATCAATGTCACATTGGGGATGCCGGTAAACAGCGCCCGCTTTTTTTCGTAATTTTTCCGGCTGTTGTCCAGCAGGATGCTGGTAGGGTAGGCGTGCTTCTGGGGGCAGTCGTGGCAGCCGGTTTTCCACCGGTCGCAGCCCACATAGTCAAAATAGGCGCAGTGCCCCGTAAAGCTCCAGCAGTCGTGGAGCGTCCAGAAAATGGGCTTCCCGCAGCCGCGCAGGTAGGTAAACAGCTCTCCCAAGTGAATGTAATAGCCGTGAACATTGTGCAGCCAGATCACGTCCGGGTTGTATTCCCTGACCCAGGCAAGAAACCGCCGGGTCGCCCGCCGGGAGCCGAAGCCGGAATCGTCCAGCAGACGGCTTTTTGCCCCGTGGAGCCGAAAATCCAGGGGCGTTCCGATGCGCACCGTGGGAATGTCGCCGCAATTTGCCTCTTCACGGCCAAAGGCGAGCACGCACTCATGCCCCTGCGCCATCAGCCCCCGGCATTGCTCTGCCGCGATGCGCCCCGTGCTGCCAAAACCGGCAACGGAGTTGATGAACAGGTATTTCATGCGTCTCGCCTCCCGATATTGTGAAATTATCCGGCTGTTCCATCATATCTGAAGAAAACAGCGCAATTTGTCGGTGTCTGGCTTCTTACGACTTTCTCCAGACCATTTTGTCCACCACGCCGGTGTAGGACTGGATGATCTTGACCACCTTGGTGGATACGTTTTCCTCCACATAGTCCGGCACGGGAATCCCCAAATCGCCGTCCTGGTTCATCTGAACGGCGGTGTCCACCGCTTGCAGAAGATTCTTTTCGTCAATGCCCGCCAGAATGAAGCAGCCCTTGTCCAGCGCCTCCGGGCGCTCCGTGGACGTGCGGATGCACACCGCCGGGAACGGATGCCCCACGGAGGTGAAGAAGCTGGATTCCTCCGGCAGCGTCCCGGAATCGGACACCACCGCGAAAGCGTTCATTTGCAGGCAGTTGTAATCGTGGAAGCCCAGCGGCTCGTGCTGAATCACCCGGCTGTCCAGAATAAATCCCGTGGCCTCCAGCCGCTTCTTGGAGCGGGGATGACAGGAATACAGAATGGGCATATCATACTTTTCCGCCATGGCATTGACGGCGCGAAACAGGGACAGGAAGTTCTTTTCCGTGTCGATATTCTCCTCCCGGTGGGCGGAGAGCAGGATGTACTCCCCCCTGGTCAGCCCCAGCCGCCGGTGGATGTCGGAGGCCTCGATGGCGTTTAAGTTGGCGTGGAGCACCTCCGCCATGGGCGAGCCGGTAACGTAGGTGCGCTCCTTGGGCAGGCCGCACTCGTGGAGGTATCTTCTCGCGTGCTCGGAGTAAGCCAGATTCACGTCGGAGATGATGTCCACGATCCGGCGGTTGGTCTCCTCCGGCAGGCACTCGTCCTTGCAGCGGTTTCCCGCCTCCATGTGGAAAATGGGAATGTGCAGCCGCTTGGCCGCAATGGCGGACAGGCAGGAATTGGTGTCCCCCAGAATCAGGATGGCGTCCGGCTGAATGGCCGTCATCAGCTTGTAGGAGCAGTTGATGATGTTGCCCACGGTGGCGCCCAAGTCGTCCCCCACCGCGTTCATATACACATCCGGGTCGGCAAGTCCCAAATCCCGGAAGAAGATTCCGTTCAGATTGTAGTCGTAATTCTGCCCCGTGTGGGCGAGAATACAGTCAAAATATTTGCGGCACTTGTTGATGACCGCCGCCAGACGGATGATCTCCGGGCGGGTGCCTACAATGATCAGCAGCTTCAATTTCCCGTCATTGCGGAACGCCACGTCAGAATAGTCCAGCTTCATTTCCATGTCAAACCACCTCAAAGAATGTATCCGGCTTTTTCGGGTCAAAGCACTCGTTTGCCCACATGAGCGTCACCAGATCGTCTGTTTCGCTCAGGTTGATAATGTTGTGGGTATAACCCGGCAGCATGTGGACGGCCTCGATTTTTTCGCCGGAAACCTCGAAATTCAGCACTTCTTTGGTGCCAACCCTCCGCTGCTGAATCAGGCCATGGCCGGACACCACGATGAAGAATTCCCATTTGGTGTTGTGCCAGTGCTGCCCCTTGGTCACGCCGGGCTTGCTGACGTTCACGCTGAACTGGCCGCAGTTCGCCGTTTTCAGCAGCTCCGTGAAGCTGCCCCGGGCGTCAACGTTCATTTTCAGGGGGAACGCCGCCTTTTCCCTGGGCAGGTAAGATAGATAGGTAGAATACAGCTTTTTCCCGAAGCTGCCTGCCGGAATTTCCGGCATCAGAAGGGTCTGGGGCTGCGCCTTGAAGCTGTCCAGCAGCGCGACAATCTGCCCCAGGGTCGCCCGGTGGGTGACGGGCGCGGCGCAGTAGCGCCCGGACGGCGTCAGAACCGTATCCACGCCCTCAAATTCGCAGTGATGCTCCCTGCCCTCCAACGCCGCAATCATCTCATCCACCAGATCGTCGATGTACAGTAGCTCCAGCTCCACACCGGGGTCGCTTACCGTGATGGGCAGGTCGCGGGCATAGTTGTGGCAGAAGGTGGCCACAGCGGAATTGTAATTGGGGCGGCACCATTTTCCGAACAGGTTTGGGAAGCGGTACACCAGCACCTTCGCCCCGGTCTCGGCGGCGTAGGAGAAGAACAGTTCCTCCCCCGCCTTCTTGCTCTTGCCGTACTCGCTGCCCGCATAGCGACCCACCATGGTCGCCTGAATGGAGGACGACAGCATCACGGGGCAGGTGTTGTGGTACTTTTTCAGCGTGTCCAGCAGCGTGGAGGCGAAGCCGAAGTTTCCCTGCATGAATTCTTCCTGATTCTTGGGGCGGTTGACGCCGGCAAGATTGAACACGAAGTCCGCCTTTTGGCAGGCCGTTTCCAGAAGCGCCGGGTCGGAGTCGATGTCGTAGAGGTACAGCTCCCCCACCCCAAGCCCCGGATGGGTCTTGTCCCGGCCGTCCCGGATGCACTCCAGCGCCGCCGTCAGGTTTTTGCCCACAAATCCGGCCGCGCCGGTGATCAGAATGTTCATGCCAGCTCACCCTTCCGTTATTTGTTCTTCATGGCTTCCAGCTCTTCCCGGATGTAGCGCAGGCTCAGCAGCTTCTGCTGCACCTGCTCTACGTTCAGCAGCTCCGTGTTGTTGCTGTTGAACTCCGTGAGGACGTTGCGCTGGGTGTCGCCGTCCTTGAAGTATTTGTCGTAGTTCAGGTCCCGCTTGTCGCAGGGGACGCGGTAGAAATTGCCCAGATCGATAGCGTGGGCGCATTCCTCGTTGGTCAGCAGCGTCTCGTACATCTTTTCGCCGTGACGGATGCCGATGACCTTGATCTCGTGGCCGGGGGCGAACAGGCCGGTGACGGCCTTGGCCAGGGTCTCAATGGTACACGCCGGAGCCTTCTGCACCAGAATGTCCCCGCTGGTGCCGTTCCGGAAAGCAAACAGCACCAAATCCACCGCTTCCTCCAGAGACATGATGAACCGGGTCATGTTCGGCTCGGTGATGGTGATGGGGTTGCCCGCCTTAATCTGATCGATCCACAGCGGGATGACGCTGCCCCGGGAGCACATGACGTTTCCGTAGCGGGTGCAGCAGATTTTGGTCTTTTCCGGAGAAACCGTCCGGGATTTGGCGACGATGACCTTCTCCATCATGGCCTTGGAGGTACCCATGGCGTTGACGGGGTAGGCGGCCTTGTCCGTGGACAGGCAGATGACGGCCTTGACCCCCGCGTCAATGGCGGCGGTCAGCACATTGTCGGTTCCGAAGACGTTGGTTTTCACCGCCTCCATGGGGAAAAACTCACAGGACGGCACCTGTTTGAGGGCGGCGGCATGAAAAATGTAGTCCACGCCGTGCATGGCGTTCTTTACGGAGGCCAGATCCCGGACGTCGCCGATGAAGAACTTGATCTTCCCCGCCGCCTCCGGCATTTTCGCCTGGAATTCATGGCGCATGTCGTCCTGCTTTTTCTCGTCCCGCGAGAAAATCCGGATTTCCTGGATGTCCGTATCCAGAAAGCGGTTCAGCACCGCGTTTCCGAAGGAACCGGTGCCGCCTGTGATCATCAGCGTTTTGTTGGCAAAAATACTCATATTCTACTCTCCTCCCCTGTTTCCGGGTGTAGAAGTTCCCGGAAAAGAGATACATATTTCCCCGTGCAAATTTCGGTGGTATACTTTTGCAGATACAGCTCCCGGCATTTTCTGCGCATGTCCCGGGCTTTCTCCGGGTTGTCCCGCAGGAAGCGGACCGCCTCGGCCAGGCGCTGGCTTTCGCCGTTGCGCACCCAAAGCCCCGCGCCGGACTGAATATCCCGGACGATGTCGCACTCGTCCATAATGGCAAGCAGGGGGATGCCCTGCATCATGTAGCTGTAGGTCTTGCTGGGAACGCAAAGCCCCGTGGCGCCCTTTTCCAGAGAAACCAGCGCGCAGTCGCTTACCGCCAGCGCGTCCTGAAAATCCTGACCGTGAAGGAAGCTGAAAATCCGGACATTTTCAATGCCCTCGCTGGCAATGATCTCCCGCAGCTTCTCCATTTTATTGCCGTGCCCGGCAAAGAGGAAGAGAATATCCTTCTCCTCCCCCAGCGCCCGGATGGCGCCCAGGATGGTGTCCATATCCTGCATGGTACCCATGTTCCCGAAATAGGACACCACGAACCGCCCCGCCGCCAACTCCCGGAACCGGTTTTCCTCCCGGTCACGCAGACCGCCCTCGTCCCGGTACCAGTTAGGAATCACCGTTACTAGCTCATCATCAGCGTCTCGGGTTCGGAGAATGCAGTCTCGCTGCTCCGACGACAGCGACACCACCCGGTCTGCCCGGCGGAACACGCACTTGTTGATGTGGTTCATCAGCCTGCAGATCATGCTGCCCTCCCGGAGGGTGTTCGTCACCGTGGCCACCTCCGGATAGAGGTCGTAGGACACGAACACCAGCTTCGTGCCAAACAGCGATTTCGCCCAGGAGGCGATCCAGGGCAGAATCGGCGGGTTGGAATACACCACCACCGCCCGGTATTTTGCGATCTCCGGCAGATGCAGCAGCACATGAAAGGTAAAGGAAAAATAGTTGACGATCCGGCCGAGGAAGCCCGACCGGCCTGTCTGGATGTACTTCAGGCGGTGAATACGGATGCCGTTCGCATCCTCTTTCGTGGGGACTTTCCCGCCCTCGGCGTATTCCCGTGGGTAGCCGCACAGCGCGCCCACGGAAAATCCGGCGTCCCGAAGCGCCAGCACCGTGTCATAGGGCAGCTGGGCGGAGGAAATATATTCGGGATAAAAAAACTGGCACAAAAACAGGATATCCCGTTTCTTTTTCAAACCATCCGCCCCCTTTTCCTTCTAAAAAATCAGGTTTTTTCCGTCTCCAGAATGGACTGCTCCAGCGTTTTCACGCAGTAATCCCGGCTGTATGCGCTCAGCGCATGATCGTAGCACAGGCTGCCAAAAGCCTTGTCCACCGCGGGCGAAAAAAACCGCAGCAGCTTCAGCGCCCAGGTAAAGCCCTTCACCATCAGGATGCCCTTTCCGTTTGCGTGGGCAATCCAGTTGACCATGTCACTGGTGTTGGTGTATTCGTTATTCTGAGGGCAGAAAATGCCTGCCGCCTCGTCGTCAATGAGCAGCCGGACGAACTCCGTCAGATTCTCGATATACAGCATGGAGCGCTGGTTTGCGACACAGGGAAAAACCGGCAGCTTTTTCGCCAGCTTCGCCAGGGTCATGTAATTGCCCTTGCAGCCCTTGCCGTAGATCATGGGCGGGCGGAGAATTGCAACCTTGAAAGCATCGTCAGCCAACGCCTGCAAGCCCGCTTCCGCCTTGGCCTTGCTGACGCCGTAGTTGTCCGTGGGGTGCAGCGGCGTGTCCTTCGTGATGACCACCGTCTTGCCGATGGGCGCGGTCAGGCCGTACACGCTCTCCGAGCTCATAAACAGGAACTGCCCCACGCCGTCGGCCTTGGCCTTTTCCGCCGTCCGCACCGCGAGGATGTGGTTGACCTGATCGTACAGGTCAGAGCGTGCCGGGTCATTTTTGCTGTCCGGCTGATGCACCAGCCCCGCCACGTGAAACACCGCGTCGTAGCCGCGGAAGGAATGACTCTCCCAGTCGCTTCCCCGCATATCCAGGGAATCCACCCGGTAGCTTTCCGGCCACTGCTTCAAATCGTTTTCCAGGGAAACCCCGATATAGCTTCCGGCGCCGGTGATGAGAATGCTCTTCATCCCTTTTTCTCCTTTTCCAGCCGACCGGTGCCGCCCTCCACCACGCCGTCGTGCTTCAGCACGGAAACGATGGTGCCGAAAAAGCATTTGCAGTCAAAGAAAAAGCTCAGCTTTTCCACATATTCCCCGTCGAGCCGGGCTTTTACGTCAATGGGCAGCTCGTCCCGCCCGTTGATCTGCGCCCAGCCCGTCAGGCCGGGGCGCACATCGTTGGCGCCGTATTTGTCCCGCTCGGCAATCAGGTCAAACTGGTTCCACAGGGCAGGCCGGGGGCCGATGATGGACATTTTCCCCGTGAAAATCTGAAAAATCTGGGGCAGCTCGTCCAGGGAGGACTTCCGCAGGAATTTTCCCACCTTCGTGATATACCGCTCCGGGTTTTCCAGCAGATGGGTGGGGGTGTCCTTGGGAGTGTCCATTTTCATGGTGCGGAATTTCATGATGGAAAAATGGGTCTTGTGAATACCCACCCGCTTCTGGCGGAACAGCACCGGGCCGGGATCGTCGATCTTGATGGCGACGGCAATGATCAGCAGCAGCGGCGACAATATCACGATGGCGCAGCCGGACAAAATAATATCCAGCAGGCGTTTGAAAAACGTTCGGTACATTCCGCTTTCCTCATTTTCTCTTATTTCGTTTGGTCAGACCTTACACTCGCGTTTGTAAGTAGGCACAATCTCCGCGACGATGTCCTTGATGTCTTCACTTTCTTCCCGGCTGGCTTCGTCCAGCCGCCGCAGCTGCTGCTCCAGCAGCGCGTCGTCCATTTCGATGGGCTTGCCAATGTGGATGAGCTTGTTGGCAGTCTCCTGCATTCCCTCTTCCTTCATCAGCAGCTCCTCATAGAGCTTCTCCCCCGGTCTGAGACCGGTGTACTCGATTCTGATGTCCACATCCGGCTCGTAGCCGGACAGGCGGATCATATTCCGCGCCATGGTGTCGATCTTCACCGGCTCGCCCATGTCCAGGATGAAAATTTCGCCGCCCTTGGCATAGTATCCCGCCTGAAGCACCAGGCTCACCGCCTCGGGAATGGTCATGAAATACCGGATGATGTCGGGATGGGTGACGGTCACGGGGCCGCCGGCCTCGATCTGCTTCTTAAAAAGCGGGATGACGCTGCCGTTGCTGCCAAGGACGTTGCCGAAGCGCACCGCCACGAATTCCGTCCTGGACTCCCGGTTCATCATCTGCACCACCATCTCGCACAGACGCTTGGACGCACCCATGATGTTGGTGGGGTTCACGGCCTTGTCTGTGGAAATCTGCACGAACCGCTTGACACCGTACTTCGCGGCGGCTTTCGCCAGCTTGTAGGTGCCGATGACGTTATTTTTGATGGCCTCGTTGGGGCTTTCCTCCATCAGAGGGACGTGCTTATGCGCCGCCGCGTGGAACACAAGCTCCGGCCGGTAGACTGACATCACATGGTCAAGCCGGGTCGCGTCACGGACGGAGCCGATGATGACCTCCAGGTTCAGTTCCGGATGGGTGCGGTGCAGCTCCATTTGAATATCATAGGCATTATTTTCGTAAATATCCAGAATAATGAGCTGCTTCGGCTTCGCGTGGGCAATCTGACGGCACAGCTCGCTGCCGATGCTGCCGCCGCCGCCGGTGACCAGCACCACCTTGCCGGAAATATAGCCCACGATTTCGTCTAAGTTGACCTTGATCGGCTCCCGCCCCAGCAGATCCTGGGGATCGACCTTGCGCAGCTTGCTGACGCTGACCTCCCCGTTGACCATCTGGAAAATGCCGGGAAGCATCTGCACCTCACAGCCGGTGGTGGCGCAGATGTCCAGGATCTCCTTCCGGGACCTTGCGGTGCAGTTGGGGATGGCGAAGATGATCTTGCTGATCTTGTACTTTTTCACAGCCGTGGCAATGTCCTGACGGCCGCCCACAATGGGAACGCCGCACAGCTGCTTGTTCCATTTCACCGGGTTGTCGTCAATGACGCAGGACAGGTGATCCTTGATATGGTCGCTGTTGGTAAACTCCACGGCCAGCGCCCGTCCGGCATCCCCCGCGCCGATCAGCATGACGTTTTTCACGCCGTTGGCGTGGGTGAAGTGGCTGATGCGCCGCTGCGCCGTCCGGAGCAGCCGATAGGAAAACCGAATGGTAACGGTGCTGACAAAGCTGAACAGGAAGCCCACCACCATGCTGGAGCGGGGCATCAGATTGCCGTCAAAGTGGAACACCAGCACGCCGATCACGCCCAGCACCGCATACGCGCCGGTAATACGGAACACCTCCGGCGTACTGACGAAGGCCCAGATGGAGTTATACAGCCGGAAAAGCCAGAATACCAGAAGCGTGATCACGCACCAGGGGCCAATGGCGGACAGAAAACCGTCCAGATGGACGGGGCGAATTTCGGCGAAGGAAAAATCATACCGAAACCACAGTCCCAAAAAGAAGGAGACGGCGGTGGCAAGCACGTCCAGCAGCATAATCAAAATGACCTTCGGTGCCATGCCCAGATTCAGTTTCATCGGCTTTCGGGAACCCATTTTGTTCACATCCTGTATTTTACCGCAGGCAGCCGTCTGCGGGTACTTTGTTTTGTCTGCATAGTTCATTTTATTATAACACAATATGTCGAATACAGCAAGGGAAAGTTTTGCCGTTACAACATCTCCGGAGAACCATTTTTGCATGCATAGAAAAATGGCGCAACCATAATAGGCAGGGCGCATCAAACAATTAGCAGGCGCAGTGGGATCATGAACTGCATCTCTTGCCTCTCCCTTTGGGAGAGGTGGCTGAGCGAAGCGAAGACGGAGAGGGTAAGCAAGTCTGCAAGACCCTCTCAGTCACCTTCGGTGACAGCTCTCCCAGAGGGAGAGCCAAGGGGCCATACCTCGTTAATAGCATGTTTGCACAAGAAATGGAGCGTATCTGCACCGATACGCTCCATTCACTGTTTTACGACCGCCCATGAAAGGCCGCGTCGGTTCGACATTTTACGCTTTCTCCGGAAAAAGATTTTCGATGGCACAGCGGGCGGCGTCCTGCTCTGCCCTTTTTTTGCTGCTGCCGATGCCCTTGCCCACGATCGTGCCGTTGAGGGAGACCTCCACGGAAAACTGTTTGTCGTGGTCGGGGCCGGACTGCCCCACCAGCTCGTAGGCCAGCACCTGGTTTTTCTTCTGCTGCACCAGCTCCTGCAGCTCGGTTTTGTAGTCCGCGTTGTGCAGCTTGGTCACCGGCACCTCCACCAGAATGAACGTCCTGACCACCTGCAGCGCCGCCTCCAGGCCGCCGTCCAGGAAGCACGCGGCGATCACCGACTCCATGGCGTCCGCCAGGATGGAGTCCCGGCTCCGTCCGCCCCCCTGCTCCTCGCCGTGGCCAAGGAGCAGATGATTCCCGAGGCCGATGCGGTTGGCAGCACTCGCCAGCGTGGTCTCGCAGACCATGTCCGCCCGCATCCGGGTCAGCTCGCCCTCCGGGCGGTTGGGAAAATTGCGGTAAAGGTACTCCGCCACCAGCATTCCCAGCACGCTGTCCCCCAGAAATTCCAGCCGCTCGTTGCTGAGCAGACTGTTGTGCCAGCGCTCGTTTGCGTAAGAGGAATGGGTCAGCGCGTTCTGCAAAAGGGAAATATTCCGGAATCGGTAGCCGATGACGGCCTCCAGATCCTTAATCATGCTCCGTCACCTTCTCTTTTTGGGCTGCCAGCCGCTGTAAATTTTCTTCCAGCTCCCCGGTGATGTCCGACACGGCCACGTCCGCCGCCTGCTTCACCGCGTTGCGGAAGGCAAGCACATCGGAAGCGCCGTGGGCCTTGATGACCGGCTTGCGGATGCCAAGGAACGGCGTGCCGCCGATCTCCCGGTAGTCCAGCATCTTCATCAGATCCTTGACCCCGGAGGCACACAGGAGATAGCCCAGCTTGCTGAGCAGACTTTTCTTGAACATTTTCTTCATCAGGCTGCCCATGAACATGGCAGTCCCCTCGATGGTTTTGAGAAGCACGTTGCCGTTGAAGCCGTCGCAGACCACAACATCCACCGCGCCCAGAGGAACGTCCCGGGCTTCTACGTTGCCGACGAAATTGACAAGCCCCTTCTCCCCCGCGTCTTTCAGCAGCGCATAGGCTTCCTTTTGCAGGGCGGTACCCTTGCTGTCCTCGGTGCCGATGTTCAGAAGACCGACCTTTGGGTTCTCGATGCCCAGCTGCTTTTTTGCGTAAACGGAGCCGACCAGGCCGAATTGCAGCAGGAATTCCGGCGTACACTCGGCATTGGCGCCGCAGTCCACGATCACGGTCTTTCCCCCCGCCTTGTTGGGCATGGCGGGACCCATGGCGGCGCGGCGGATTCCCTTGACCCGCTTGACCAGCAGCGTCGCGCCGGTGAGCAGCGCGCCGGTAGAACCGGCGGAAACGAAGGCGTCGCCCTGACCGTCCGCCAGCATTTTCAGGCCGATCACCATGGAAGAATTCTTCCGTTTGTGGATGACGGATGCGGGATCGTCGTGCATGTCCACCACATCGTCGGCATTGGAAATCTCCATGCCCTCGGGCAGATTGTCAATGCCGTGCTTCTTGAGAACCGCAAGGATGTCCTCTCCCCGGCCTACCAGCACGATCTCGATGCCGTAGGCCTTGGCCGCTTCCACAGCGCCTAAAACGGGAGCTTCCGGGGCGTTGTCGCCGCCCATCGCGTCAAGAATGATCTTCAACCGTTCCACCTCTTTCTCTTAGATGCCCTTCGCCACCAGCGCGTCGATCACGTCCAGCGACCGCGCGGCAATGGCGAGATTTTTTTCTGCTTTCTTACGGATGCGTTTTTCCAGCGGTGCGATGATGCTGAAATTGATATTCATGGGCTGGAAATTTTCAATGCTTTCGTCGCTGACGTACTGCCCCAGCGCGCCGATGGCGGTCTCCTTGGGGAAGTCGGGGATTTCCCGTCCCTGCACCTTTGCCGCCATGGCCACCGCCGCCAGGTACCCGGAGGCCGTGGATTCCACGTACCCCTCCACGCCGGTCATCTGTCCGGCGAAGGCTACAAGGGGGTCGCGGCGGTCTGCGTAGTATTTGTCCAGCAGCCTGGGACTTTGCAGGAAGGTGTTCTGGTGCATCACGCCGTAGCGGACAAATTCCGCGTTTTCCAGGCCGGGGATCATGGAAAATACCCGCTTCTGCTCGCCGAATTTCAGGTGGGTCTGAAAGCCCACCAGATTGTACACGCTTTTTGCCGCGTTGTCCTGCCGCAGCTGCACCACGGCGTAAGGCTCATGACCGGTGGCTGGATCTCTCAGTCCCACGGGCTTCATGGGGCCGTAGCGCAGAGTATCCGCCCCCCGCCGTGCCATGACCTCCACGGGCATACAACCCTCAAAGACGTTTTTGTCCTCAAAGCCATGCACCGGGGCTTCCTCGGCATTTGTTAACTCCCGGATGAAGGCTTCGTACTGCTCTCGATTCATGGCGCAGTTGATGTAATCGGGCGTTCCCCGGTCGTACCGGGACTGCCACCAGGCAAGATTCATGTCGATGGACTCCGCCGAAACCAGCGGAGCGGCCGCGTCAAAAAAGTGCAGATACCCGGTCTCCCCGAAGTAATGCCCGATGGCCTCGCTGAGCGCGTCGGAGGTCAGCGGCCCCGTGGCCACGATCACCGGCCCTTCGGGAACCTGGGTGATTTCTTCGGAAATTACCGTGATATTGGGGTGATTCCGGATTTTCTCCGTGACCATCCGGGAAAAGCCGCCCCGGTCAACTGCCAGGCAGCCGCCTGCCTCCACTCTCGTGGCATCGGCGCAGGCAAGAATCAGGCTGCCGCAGCGGCGCAGCTCCTCTTTCAGAAGCCCCACGGCGTTTTCCAGCCGGTCGCCCCGCAGGGAATTGGAGCAGACAAGCTCGGCAAAATCCGCGCTGTGGTGGGCGGGGGTCATCTTTTGGGGCTTCATTTCGGAAAGCTCCACCTCGATGCCCCGGTTTGCCAGCTGCCAGGCCGCTTCGCTTCCGGCCAGCCCCGCGCCGATGACTTTTACCTTCATGCCTTGCTCTCCTTCTTAGGGGATGTTTTCGCCGACCTTTTCGCCGTGGTCCTGGCGGCGGTCTTCTTCACTGCGGTCTTTTTCGCCGCGGTTTTCTTTGCTGCCGTCTTCTTTGCCGGAGCCTTTGTTGCCGCTTTCTTGGCAGCGGGCTTTTCCTCCGGGGCGGACGCTCCGTCCTCGGCGGTCTTCTTTTTATAGTAGCCGCGCTGATCCTCCGGGAGGAAACGGGGGCATTTTTCGTTGATGCAGAAGGGCTTCATGCGCCCCTTGCCGGATTTCTTGAACAGGGTCTGTCCGCACTCCGGGCAGTCCTCTGCGGTGGGAACGTCCCAGGTCATAAAGCCGCATTCCGCCCCCCGCTCGCAGGCGTAGTAGGCGTAGCCCTTCTTGGACTTGCGCTTGAGGATTCCGCTGCCGCACTTGGGGCAGCGTCCGGGCATCCGCTCCACCAGAGGCTTGGTGTTTTTGCACTCCGGGTAGCCCGGGCAGGCCAGGAATTTGCCGAACCGGCCGGTTTTCACCACCATTTTCCGTCCGCACAGCTCGCAGACCTCGTCGGTCTCCTCCTCCGGCACCTTCAGGCGAACCCCCTCCAGTGCCGTCTCCGCGTCGGACAGCTCCTTGCTGAAATCCCTGTAAAAATCCGCCAGCAAATCCTTCCAGTTCTGCTTGCCCGCTTCCACATCGTCCAGCCGCGACTCCATGTTGGCGGTAAACTCCACGTCGATGATGTCGGTGAACCGCTCCACCATCAGCCCGGTGACGATCTCCCCCAAGGGCGTGGGGGCAAGACGCTTGTCCTGCTTGACCACATACTCCCGGTCTTCAATGGTGGACACGGTGGCGGCGTAGGTGGAAGGACGGCCAACGCCCTTTTCCTCCATGGCCTTGACCAGGGTCGCCTCGGTATACCGGGCGGGGGGCTGGGTGAAATGCTGCTCCTTCTGGATGTTGGAGGGAAGCGTCTTCTCCCCCACTGCGAGATCCGGCAGCGGAGAGCCGACGGCCTCCTGCTCATCGTCCCGTCCCTCTTCGTAAACGGCGATAAAGCCGGCAAAGCGCAGACTCTGATGGCTGGCGCGGAATACATGCCCGGCGCACATGGCGTCAATGGATACGGTGTCATAAACGGCGCAGGCCATCTGCGTTGCAAGGAAGCGGCTCCAGATGAGCTTGTAGAGCTTATACTGATCGGGGGTCAGGCTGGTACGCACCCGCTCCGGCTCCAGCTCCACATGGGACGGCCGGATGGCCTCGTGGGCGTCCTGGGCGCCCGCCTTGGTCTTGAATACATGGTGCTGGCCGTAATAATACTCGCTTCCGTAGCGGCTGCGGATAAATCCGGCGGCGGCATCCATGGCCTCGTCGGAAAGCCGCAGGGAGTCGGTACGCATATAGGTAATCAGACCGGTGGTGCCTTCCCCTGCCACGTCCACGCCTTCATACAGCTGCTGGGCGATCATCATGGTCTTTTTCGGCGTGAAGCCCAGCTTCCGGGACGCCTCCTGCTGCAAGGTGGAGGTAGTGAAGGGCGGCGCGGAATAGCGCTTCTTCTCCGCCTTTTTGACATTGGTAACGTCAAATTCCTTCCCGTCGATGTCGCCAATCACCGCAAGGGTCTCGGCCTCGTTTTCCAGCTCCCGCTTCTTTTCCTCGCCCCAGTAGCGGGCGACGAAGGAGCCGGGCTTGCCCATGCGGTTCAGGGTCACGTCCAGCGTCCAGTATTCCTTTGGCTGGAACGCGCGGATTTCATTTTCCCGATCAACCACCAGCCGGGTGGCGACGGACTGGACACGGCCTGCGGACAGACCCCGCCGAATCTTTTTCCACAGCAGCGGGGAAAGCTCGTAGCCCACGATTCTGTCCAGAATCCGCCGCGCCTGCTGGGCGTCCACCAGATCATAGTCGATATCCCGGGGGTGGCGGATGGACTCCTTGACCACCTTCTGGGTGATTTCGTTAAAGGTCACCCGCTGCGCCTTCCCGTCGGGAAGGTTCAGCAGCTCTTTTAAGTGCCAGGAAATGGCCTCGCCCTCCCGGTCAGGGTCGGTTGCGAGGTAAACGGTTTTCGCCTTTTCCGCGTCGGTTTTCAGTTCCTTGATCAGGGCTTCCTTGCCCCGGACAGGGATATAGTGAGGGGTGAAATCATGCTCCAAATCCACACCCATCGTGCTTTTCGGCAGATCCCGGAGATGCCCCATGCTGGCCTTGACAACATAGTCGTCTCCCAGGTACTTGCCAATGGTCTTTGCCTTGGAGGGGGACTCCACGATTACCAGATTTTCAGGTTTACCCATGAATGAAAATTCTCCGTTTCGTTACTTCAAATTCGGGCGGGCAGAATTTATTTCCCGCTCAGAACAATGCGCTTGCCCGGCAGGCGCTTGATTATGCCCTTCAGTTCCAGCATGGTCAGGCTGGACAGCAGCTTTCCGGTGGACAGGCCGGTTTCGGCGATCACATCGTCCACCAGCCGCTCGCCGCCGCTCAGGGCGTCCACAATGGTCTGCTCCTCCGGCGACAGCTTCGGCCTGACCGAGCCTACGTCACTATAAGGCGCGGAAGGCGTCTTGTCAATGCCCTGAGGGGCTAAATCTTTTTTAAGATTCTCATTTTTCCGGGGAAGACGCAGTTTCTGCGCCACTTTCAGCAGCGGTTTTTCCGCTTCCGCAGCCTTTCGCACCTCGTCCGGATAGGCCGTCTGGTGGGCGGGCGCGTCTTCCTTCCGAATCTTATCCGGAAAGAGGGCTTCGTATTCGCTCAGAACGTCCCAGCCGGAGGAAACCATGATCGCCCCGTCCCGCAGAAGCCGGTTGCTCCCCACAAAGGACGGCTGGTCGATGTTTCCCGGCACGGCAAACACATCCCGCCCCTGCTCGGCGGCCAAACGGGCGGTGATCAGCGCGCCGCTTTTCTCCGGCGCTTCCACCACCAGCACACCGCAGCTCAGGCCGCTGATGATGCGGTTTCGCTTGGGAAACGTCCATTTGGCCGGCGGCGTCCCCGGCGCAAACTCGCTGAGGATGCAGCCGTATTCCTCCGTGTCCCGGAACAGCGCCCGGTTGGAAACCGGATAGACGATATCCGCGCCGCACCCCAGCACACCCACCGCAGGCGCGCCTGCAGTCAGCGCTCCGGACATCGCCATGCCGTCGATGCCGTAGGCCATCCCGGATACCACAATGCCGCCGCAGCGGGCGATCTGATAGCCCATGCGCTTGGCGGTGGTCAGGCCGTAGGCCGACGCTTTCCGGGTGCCGACCACGCCGATCACCGGGCTTCCGTCAAAATCCGGCAGCCGTCCCTTGTAGTAAAGAACGGTTGGCGGGTCGGCAATGTTTTTGAGCCGTGCGGGATAGGCCGCATCCTGACAGGTCAGGATGTGGAGCTTTTCCCGGTCACAGGCTTCCAGAATTTCCTCCCCGGAGGTCAGATTTTTCTCCCGAAGGGCAGTCTTTGCGTCCTCGCTGAGACCGATGGCGTCAAACGCCCCGTCGTCGGCGAAGTAAATGTCCTCAGGATCCCGAAAATGCTGCAACAGCGCCATTTTGTCCCGGTCGTTCAGCCCGGGGCGATGGGCGAACCATATCCAGTGTACCAGCATTTTCTCACCTGTTTCTCTCTATATCCTATGCTGCTTCTCTATTGCTTCATCTGCCACATGACAATGGCCGCCGCCACCGCCGCGTTCAGGGACTCACACCGGGGGTTCATGGGGATAATCAGTTCTCCGTCGGCGCTTTCCAGAATTTCCCGGCGCACGCCCTGTCCCTCGCTGCCAATGACCACCGCCATACCACGAAGGTCGGCATTCCGCAAATCCTTCGCCCGCCGGCTCAGCGCCGTCACCGCCACGGGAATTTGGGCTTCTGCACAGGCTGCCTTTACCTCCGCCCAGTCCGCTTTCACCGGCTGGGTACGGAACACCGCGCCCATGCTGGCGCGTACCGTCTTGGGGCCGTAGGGGTCGGCGCAGCCTTCCAGCAGCGTCACGGGAATGTCCAGCGCGTCCGCCGTGCGCAGAATGGTTCCCAGGTTCCCCGGATCCTGAATGCCGTCCAGCAGCAGACAGCCGGGATGGGGTTCATACGCCTTCTTTTCCGGCAGGCGGCACAAAAACAAGGCGCCCTGGGGGCTTTCCATGGGGGAGATGGAGGCCATCACGTCCTCCGGCACCCGGAAAAGCCGCACCGATTCCGGCACGTCTGCGTGAACGCCCTCGGATAAGATCACCGTGTCCAGTCCCGGATACCAGCGGACGGCCTCTCCCAGAAGCTTGACCCCGTCGGCGGCGAACAGTCCCGCTTCCTCCCTGGCTTTCCGGGAAGAAAGCAGCTTTTTCACCTGCTGCAAAAGGGGATTTTTCCGGGAGGTGATCCTCTGTTCCGTCACAGCTTCTGCACCCTGCTGAGGGCGTAACTGTCCCCCAGAACCACCATCACATCCCCCTCCTGAATCCGGTAATCCGCGGCGGGGGAAACGTTGGTTTTGTCCCCGTTCTCCACGGCGATGATGTTCACACCCAGCTTCGCCCGGACGTTCAGTTCATTGATGCACTTGCCGATCCAGCTCTTGGGGGCGGGAACCTCCAGAATTCCGTAGTCCTGGGAAAGCTCGATGTAATCCAGCACATTGTGGGAATACATGCTTCTTGCCAGCCGCTGGGCGTGCTCCTGCTCCGGAATGACCACCCGGTCAGCCCCCAGCTTTTCCAGCACCAGGCGGTGGGTCTCGTCGTGGGCTTTGCACACGATGTAGGGTGCGCCCAGCTCCTTTAAGTTCATGGTGATCAGCACGGAGGCCGCAAGATCGTCGCCGATGGCAATGACCGCGCAGTCAAAATTCCGCACGCCCAGCGCCCGCAGGACTTCCTTGTCCCGGGCGTCGCCCACCACCGCGTGGGTGACGTCGTTGGCAAGCTGCTGCACAAGGTCGTTGTGCACGTCCATGGCCAGCACCTCCGCCCCCAGCGTGCACAGCTGCCGCGCCAGAGAGCCGCCGAAACGGCCGAGACCGATGACAATGTAAGACTTCATATTCTTCTCCTTATCCGATCAGCAAATTGGTTTCCGCATAGCGGAACCGCTCCTCCGCCCGGTCTCCCGCCAGGAAGCCCAGGCTGATGGTCAGCACGCCGACCCGTCCGAAATACATATAAATAATGATCAGAATCTGCGCCGGGATACTTAAGGAAGCCGTACCGCCCGCGCTTAATCCCACGGTCGCCAACGCCGAAACCGCCTCATACACGGCGTCCGTAAAGCTCATGGGCGACGTGGCGCTGATGAAGATGCCGCCGAAAACGGCCAGTGCCAGCACGATAAAGGCAATGATCATGGCGTTCTGGGTCTGCTCGTCGGGGATCGTCCGCTTGAAGGCGCAGACCGTGCTTTTCCCTCTGGCTCTCGCCCAGATGGTCAGCGCCAGCACCAGAAACGTCACGGTCTTGATGCCGCCGGCGGTGGAGCCGGAGGAGCCGCCGATGGACATCAGCACGCAGGAAAAGGCCTTGCCGCTTTCCGTAAGCTTTGCCTGATCGATCGCCGCAAACCCCGCGGTGCGCAGTGTCGCGGACTGGAAAAAGCCGTTGAGCAGCTTTTCGCCCACAGTCATGCCGCCCAGCGTCTCCGGGTTGTTCCATTCCAGCAGACAGGTTCCCCCCCAGCCGACGGCAAGCAGCGCCGCGGTCATCAGCAAAACCATTCTGGCATAGACGCTGAACTTGCCAAAAGAGCGCTTCTGAACGATGTTTTCCCAAACCAGAAAGCCCAGGCCGCCGATGATGATCAGCGCCGACAGCGTCAGAAGCACAACGGGGTCTGTGTTAAATTCTATCAGGCTCTTCCCGGGAGCGATAGCGCCGAAAATGTCAAAGCCCGCATTGCAGAACGCGGAAACAGAGTGAAAAACGCCCCAGCGCAGCGCTCTTGTAAACCCATACTCCGGCCAGAACCGCAGGGTCAGAATGATCGCACCCACGGCCTCCACGGAAAAGCTTCCGGTGAGCACCAGCTTTTGCAGCCGCACCACGCCCATGATGTCGCTTACGCTCAGGGACTGGGCGATCATCAGCCGCTGCTGGAGGCCGATCTTCCTGCGCAGCAGAAAAACCAGCAGTGTCGCCACGGACATGAAGCCCAATCCGCCAATTTGAATCAGGCACAGAATCACGACCTGCCCGAAGCCGCTCCACTGGCTCCAGGTATCGTACAGCACCAGTCCCGTCACGCAGGTGGCGGAGGTGGCCGTAAACAGCGCCGGGCGCAGCCCGCAGGACACCCCGTCCCGGGACGCGGCGGGCAGCGTCAGCAGCAGCGCCCCCAGGAGAATGATTGCGGCAAACATCAGTGCAACCATCTGCGTGGTAGCAATGTGCCTGGGTCGGTGCTTCATCCAGAAGACCACCAGCTTTCCCCGCAGAGACATATTTGCGCTCCTTTCCGGCAGGCACACCCCGCCATCATACGTTTTCTCTATTATAGCAACTTTACATTCTTTTGCAAGTCTCAATTCATCCCAGCCGCCGCAAAATAGGCAATTTACATTTTCTCCCGGGTGTGCTATACTGGTCAAAAACTTGGAAAGGGGCAGATTTTATGAGTTATACAGAAAGCTGGTCGGGAAAGATCAACCGCAAGCTTCTAAAGAAGCTGCACATCATCGATGTCGCCGCCGGGCGGGAGAAGGCCGATCTGGTTCTGAAGAACGCCACCTACGTCAACGTGTTTTCCGGGGAGCTGGACACCTGCGACATTGCCGTAGCGGAGGGTCTGATCGTGGGTCTTGGCAGCTATGAGGGCCGCGAGGAAGCGGACATGACCGGAAAAATCGTCTGCCCCGGCTTCATTGACGCCCACATCCACCTGGAGTCCAGTCTGGTGTCCCCTGCGGAATTTGCCCGGGCCGTCATCCCCCACGGCACCACCGCCGTCATCATCGATCCCCACGAAATCACCAACGTCATGGGAACCGACGGCATCGACTACATGCTCTGCGCCACGGAAGGGCTGCCCCTGGACACGCACTTCATGATTCCCTCCTGCGTCCCGGCGTCGGCGCTGGATGAAAGCGGCGCGAATCTGGACTACCGGGACATCGACAGCTTCTTTGACCACCCCCGGGTTCTGGGTCTTGCGGAAATGATGAATTTCCCCGGCATTATCTCCGCCGATTCTTCCACCGTCGCCAAGATCATCGCGTCTCAGGCGCACCACAAGAAGATTGACGGTCACGCCCCCGGCCTTTCTGGCACCGACCTGAACGCCTACATCGCCGCCGGCGTCTACTCCGACCACGAGTGCGCGGACATTGACGACGCCATGAAGAAGCTGAAGCTGGGTCAGTTCATCATGATCCGGGAGGGCACCGCCGCCCGGAATCTGGAGGCTCTGATGCCCCTGATCAAGTCCCAGAAATATTTCAGCCGCTGCATGTTCTGCACCGACGACAAGCACCCCAGCGATCTTCTGGAAAAGGGTCACATCGACTATATTTGCCGGAAAGCCGTGGCCATGGGCGCCGACCCCATCATGACCGTGCAGGTGGCCTGTCTTCACGCCGCCCGGTACTTCCTGCTGAATAACCGGGGCGCCATTGCCCCCGGATATCTGGCGGACTTCGCCATTGTGGAGGATCTGAAGGATTTCCACGTGGTGACGGTGTACAAGCGGGGCAAGCGGGTCTACCACGACGGTATCGTAGAGGACTTCCCCCTGCCCGAGATTCCGGAGCATCTGAACAAACGCGCCCACGACACCTTCCATCTGCCGGTGCTTTCTCCCGCGGACTTTGCCAACACCCGTCTGCGGGGCGTCATCGGCATGGTGCCGGGGCAGATCATCACCCAGGACGCGGGCTACGCCGCCGGTGTGGACGTATCCAAGGACATTCTGAAAATGGCCGTTGTAGAGCGGCATAAAAATACCCGCCACATCGGCATCGGCTACCTCAAGGGCTACGGTCTGAAATCCGGCGCGGTGGCCACCTCCGTCGCCCACGACAGCCACAACATCATCTGCGTCGGCACCAGCGACGAGGACATGGCCTTCGCCGTCAACCGCATCGCCCGGAACCGAGGCGGCATCGTGGTCGTGAAGAACGGTCAGGTGCTGGCCGAGCTTCCTCTGGAAATTGCCGGCATCATCAGCGGCAAGCCCCTGCGGGAGGTCAACACCCTTCTGGAGGACGCCAAGAAAGCCGCCCACAGTTTGGGCGTCGGCACGGACATTGACCCCTTCATGACCCTGTCCTTCATGAGCCTGCCCGTCATCCCCACCCTGCGTCTGACGACCCGGGGCGTGGTGGATGTGAACACCCAGCAGTACGTATGAGCGGCATAGACCTTTCTTTTGTCTCCGGCAAGGAAAAGTTCAATTACCGTGTCTGCGCTGTCATCCTTTCGGAGGGCAAACTGCTTGCCATGCACGACGAGCGCTCCCCCTATTATTACCTCCCCGGCGGGAGGGTGCAGATGGGGGAAACGGCAGAAGCCGCCGTGGTGCGGGAGGTTCGGGAGGAGCTGGAAATCACCTCAGAGATCGTCCGTCCACTATGGCTGAATCAGGCATTTTTCACGGAGGACGTAGACGGCCTTCACTACCACGAGCTGTGCCTGTACTTCCTGATGGACATTTCCCACACGGATTTGCTGTCCAAAGGCGAAAAGTTTACCCTGCTGGAGGGACACCACACCCACAAATTTGAATGGCTGCCCTTTGAACGGCTGGAACAGGAATATTTCTATCCCCTGTTCCTGAAAAAGGAAATTTTCCACCTGCCGGAAGCCCTCACCCTCCGCACGGAACTGGAATAAACGCAAAACGCCCTGTCCGCTTTTCAGCGGACAGGGCGCTCTTCATTTTGGGCGATTATTTCATCACCAGTTCGCCGTTTTCTGCGTCCACGGTGACGGTCTGACCCGGGGTAACGTCGCCCCGAAGCAGACGCTTGCTGAGCATAGTCTCCACCGTATGCTGGACATACCGGCGCAGGGGACGGGCGCCGTACTGCGGGTCATAGGCCGCATCCACAATGGCAGCCTTGGCTTCCGGCGTCAGCTCGCAGCGAATCTGCTGGTCTGCCAGACGGTCGTTGAGCTTGGCAATTTGCAGGTCGATGATCTTGGTCACATTCTCCTTGGTCAGGGGCTTGTAGAACACGATCTCGTCCAGACGGTTGAGGAACTCCGGCCGGAAGGTGCGGCGCAGCAGTGTGCGAACCTGTTCCTTGGCGCTTTCCTCGATGGTCCCGTCGGCGTTGATGCCGTTCAGAATATACTCAGAGCCGAGGTTGGAGGTCAGAATCAGAATGGTATTCTTGAAGTCCACCGTTCTGCCCTGAGAATCGGTGATCCGGCCGTCGTCCAGCACCTGCAGAAGCACGTTGAACACGTCGGGGTGCGCCTTTTCCACCTCGTCGAACAGAACGACGGAGTAGGGCTTCCGGCGTACCGCTTCGGTCAGCTGGCCTCCTTCTTCATAGCCCACGTATCCGGGAGGCGCGCCGATGAGACGGGACACGGAGTATTTCTCCATGTATTCGGACATATCGATACGCACCATGTTGTTCTCGTCGTCAAACAGCGCCTGCGCCAGCGCCTTGGCAAGCTCGGTCTTGCCCACGCCCGTGGGGCCCAGGAACAGGAACGAGCCGATGGGACGGTTGGGGTCCTGAATGCCCGCGCGGCTGCGCTGAATGGCTTCCGTGACGGCCTGAACCGCTTCGTCCTGGCCGACCACCCGCTTGTGGAGGGTCTCGTCCAGGGTCAGCAGCTTCTCCCGCTCTCCCTGCACCAGCCGGGAAACGGGGATTCCCGTCCAGCGCTCCACGATCTTGGCGATTTCCTCGTCGGTGACTCTATCCCGGAGGATATTGCTGTCCTTGGCGGACTGGGCGCGGCGCTCTTCCTCTTCCAGCTGCTTCTTGGCTTCCGGCAGACGGCCATATTTCAGCTCCGCCGCCTTTTCCAGGTCATAGCTCTGCTCGGCGGCTTCGATCTGACGGTTCAAGTCCTCGATCTTCTCCCGCAGCTGCTGCACCCGGCCGATGGCGTTCTTCTCGTTCTCCCACTGCGCCTTCATGGCGTTGAAGGAATCCCGTTCCTCCGCCAGCTCCTTTTGCAGCTCGGCAAGACGCGCCTTGGACAGCTCGTCCTCCTCCTTTTTCAGAGCAGCCTCTTCGATCTCCATCTGGATGATCTTCCGGGACACCGCGTCCAGCTCCGTGGGCATGGAGTCCATCTCCGTCCGGATCTGGGCGCAGGCTTCATCGATCAGGTCGATGGCCTTGTCGGGCAGGAACCGGTCGGTGATATACCGATGGGACAGAGTCGCGGCGGCGATGATGGCGGAGTCCGCGATTTTCACGCCGTGGAACACCTCATAGCGTTCCTTCAGGCCACGGAGAATGGCAATGGTGTCCTCCACCGTAGGTTCATCCACCTGCACCGGCTGGAACCGGCGTTCCAGAGCGGCGTCCTTTTCAATATATTGGCGATACTCGTCCAGCGTCGTTGCGCCGATACAGTGCAGTTCGCCCCGCGCCAGCATGGGCTTCAGGAGGTTGCCCGCGTCCATGCTGCCCTCAGTTTTGCCCGCGCCTACAATGGTGTGCAGTTCATCGATGAACAGGATGATCTTGCCCTCGGACTTCTTCACCTCGTTCAGCACGGCCTTCAAGCGTTCTTCAAATTCGCCCCGGTACTTTGCGCCCGCAATCAACGCGCCCATGTCCAGGGAGAAAATGGTCTTGTCCTGCAGCTGTTTGGGGACATCCTTCTTCACGATTCGCTGGGCAAGTCCCTCGGCAATGGCGGTTTTACCCACGCCGGGTTCGCCGATGAGCACAGGGTTATTCTTCGTCTTCCGGGACAGAATGCGGATGACGTTCCGGATTTCCTCATCCCGGCCGATCACCGGGTCCATCTTCTGCTCTCTTGCCCGCTTGACCAGATCGGTGCCGTACTTTTCCAGCGCGTCGTAGGTTCCCTCCGGGTTGTCGGTGGTGACACGCTGATTGCCCCGGACTTCCTGCAAGGCCTTCAGGACACGCTCCTTCGTAATCTGATAGGTCTTGAACAGCTCCTTCACACCGCCTCGGGCGGCTTCCAGCAGCCCCAGGAACAGATGCTCCACGGACACATATTCATCCTTCATGGTCTGCGCCTGCTGCTCCGCCGCATTGAATGCGGCCTGCACGTCGGCGCTGACATAAAAGCTGTCCATTGCCTGACTTGTCCGCACGCCGGGAATCTTCCGCAGCTCGGCTTCCGCCGCCGCTTCCAGACTTTCCACCGTAACGTCCATCTTTTTCAGCAGCTGGGGGATCAGACCGCCCTCCTGCCGCAACAGTGCCAGAAGCAGATGCACCTGCTCCATCTGCTGATGAGAATTCTGCACCGCCAGCTGCTGCGCGCTCTGGACGGCTTCAATCGATTTCTGGGTATAGTTGTTGAAGTTCATCTACTTTACCTTCCTTTCGCTTTAGCACTCTATCGATGTGAGTGCTAATTCATTTGTCTTTACTATACCCCAAATTGAAAAAATGTCAAGGGTTGCAGCCCACAAGCTACAAAAAATTCACATTTGGCATTTTGCACAAAACCGCTGCCCTTATTTTTACGCGCTTAATACTTATTTAATATTTGCCCACTTATTTTTTTAATAGCCCCCGGATATAATGAAATCGTACTCAATGATAATTTTCTTTTTCATTTTCTTACCTCTCTTTTTCTCTGAAAAACCCCGACTTGGTCTGGTCAACCAAAGTCGGGGATTTTTCATGTCTAGTTTGGGGGTCTATGAACCTGCTTTATCCGTAAAATCAATCTTCAATTCCGGGTCGTTCCATTGCAGCTCTCCGTCCTCACTCCAAACGGAATACAGCTGCTTTCCCTTCAGCGCGTCCAGCGTCCGGGTGTCAAGCTCGTCGGCGATGAACACCGGCGCTGTCTGCATCAGAATCTCCCCGCAGCCAAGGCTTCCGGAGTAGGAAACAAGGTTGGGACAGGCGCTCTTGCTCAGGCCGTCGGCGGTGTCCAGGAACGTCGTGACGATTTTCCCGGAGGCAAAGGCGTAATAATGCCATTTGTCCTGCTCGCCCATGGGGTAATCCCGCAGGAACACGATGCTTAAGGGGGCAGTGTACCGCATTTTTGCAGGTAAATTCACGTCGCTCCCCTGCCGGTCAAACAGGTTAAACGCATACTCGTTTCCCCGCCGGTCAAGGTTTCGGGTAAAGCCGTCGTAGCTGCTGAGGTAGCCGCTGGTAAAGCCCTCCGCTTCCAGCGTATCCGCCAGATAGTCCGCGATAAAGGCGTTTTTCATCCAGCCGAAATCCAGCACCGTCTCGATTTCGTTTTCCTCCACGAATTTCAGATATTCCGTCGAAACCGTCAGCCGCACTCGGTTATCCCCCAGGATTTCCAGATTCACCATCTCCGGATTTCCGGCAAAGGCGGCAATTTCGGCAAGATATTTCGCCAGCTCCGGGTCGCCCGCAGGGTCATACCGCGCGGCTTCCGCGTCACTCTCCGCCGAAAACACCCGGTCGTATTCGGCATAGGCCGGGGCGAGATAGGCATAGCGGCAATCATATTGGGTCAGAACCGTCAGCGCCTTATAAAGCGCCGGGTCAACGGTCACGATCTCATTCACATGCCCGTTGAGATACCCCACGTTTGCCAGTCCGTCCTCCCGGACATCGGGGCTGAACATCCGGTAGGCGTTCTCCGCCGTCTGGGAATACAGACTCGTCAGCCGCTTATTCACAGCCGATGCCGAAGCCCTCGCGTCGGAAAAATCGTACATCAGCACGAACTCCCCGGCGCAGTTGGCGCCGTTGGCGTTGATCTGCACCTCCTGCCAGCCCGGCTCCGTGTTTAGCAGAGAAACCAGCCCCATGATGATTGCCACCGCGCCGATGGCAAGAAAGGCCGCCGCCAAAGCGATTCGCAGACCCTTTTGCTCCTCAGACACTTCGATTTTTCGGATGGGCGGCAAGCCGGGGCGGCTGTCCTTACCGTTTTTCTTCATGGTGATTCCCACTCCTTGGAAAGAATGCGCGGAGCGGCACAACGCCGCTCCGCGTTAACATTTGACTATAGCAATGCAAACACCAGCATCAAAGCAAAGAACAGGATGATCACGGCCAGCGTGATCAGGCCGGCAATCGCGCCTTTTTTACATGCCTTGTAGTTGCGGATGTGATGGAAATGCCGGAATACGCCTGCGGCAATCAGGCCGAGAATGGGCAGGAAGAAGGACAGGATGGAATACCACTTGCTGCCGGTGTCGTGCAGCGGGGTCTCCAGGAAGGCATCGCTGCCGTTTTCATCCACCTTCTGCTCGGTCTGCTCCGGTCTGGGTTCGTCGGGATCCAGAATGGTGATGGACTTGACCTTCTCGCCCTTGGCGCGGATGGCCTTATACTCCTCGATCTCCTTCTTGTTGCCGTAGACAAAGTGGTTATTGCCAATATCCACCAGCTCGGGCTTGTCCTCGCTGTAGTCGTGGACGGAAGGATCGTAGGTAAAGAGAACCTTATTCTTTTCCAGAATGGGGTCGGGAATGGGGATGGCGGAAATCAGGCTGCGGGTATAGGGATGGAGGGGGAAATCAAACAGCTCCTCCGCCTCCGCGATCTCCACGATGTCGCCCTTGTAAATAACGCCGATCCGGTCGGAAATGAACCGCACGATGGACAGGTCGTGGGCGATGAACAGATAGGTGATGTCCCGTTCCTTCTGGAACTTTTTCAGCAGGTTCAGCACCTGGGCGCGGATGGAAACGTCCAGCGCGGAAATGGGCTCGTCGGCGACGACCAGCTCCGGCTCCATGACCATGGCTCTGGCAAGGCCGATACGCTGCCGCTGGCCGCCGGAAAACTCGTGGGGATACCGGGTCAGATGCTCAGGCAGCAGTCCCACTTCGCTGATGATGTTTTCCACCTTGCGAACCCGGTCTTCCTCGTTCTCAAACAGATGGAAGTTATACAGGCCCTCGGACACGATGTAGTCCACGGTGGCGCGCTCGTTCAGGGACGCCGCGGGATCCTGGAAAACCATCTGGATGTTCCGGATGACCTCCCGGTCAAGGCTCTTGGAGGTCTTGCCGGAAATGCGGACGCCCTTATACTGAATTTCGCCTGCGGCGCAGGGATTGACCCGAATGATCGCCCGGCCGATGGTGGTCTTGCCGGAGCCGGACTCGCCGACCAGGGAGAAGGTCTCGCCCTTGTAAATATCGAAGCTGGCATTCTTGACAGCCCTCACGGCATCGTCGCCCTTGCCGAAGGTGATGTCCACATTTTTCAGACTCAGCAGAATCTCTCTGCCGTTCTCATCCAGAGGACCATGTTCCGGCAGATGAGAAACACGCACGGTTTCTTTTTCTTTAGACACAGTGAATCCTCCTTAAATGTTGAATGCTTCCACAAGCTTCTCGTGGATATTTTGGATGGTTTCGGGCTTTTCCACCTTCGGCGCTCTGGGATCCAGCAGCCAGGTTTTGGCAAAGTGGGTCTCGGAGACCTGGAACATAGGCGGCTCACGCAGCGTGTCGATCTCCAGGCAGTAGGGGTTCCGGGGGGCAAAGGCGTCGCCCACGATCTTATTGTACAGAGACGGGGGCGTGCCGGTGATGGAATACAGCTTGGTGTTCCGCTGCGCCAGCTGAGGCAGGGAGGACAGAAGCGCCCAGGTATAGGGGTGTCTGGGATCGTAGAACACTTCCTCGCAGGTACCCAGCTCCACCACCTGACCGCCGTAAAGCACCGCGACCCGGTCGGCCACATTGGCCACAACGCCCAGGTCATGGGTGATGAAGACGATGGTGTAGCCGAATTCCTTCTGCAAATCCTTGATCAGCTTCAAAATCTGCGCCTGAATGGTCACGTCCAGAGCAGTGGTCGGCTCGTCGCAGATCAGGATTTTCGGCTGGCAGGACAGGGCAATGGCAATAACGATACGCTGGCGCATACCGCCGGAATACTGGAAGGGGTAATCGTCGAACCGGGCCTCCGCATTGGGAATGCCCACCTTCTTCATCAGCACCAAGGCGCGCTCTCTCGCCTCCAGCTCAGAACAGTTCTGGTGCTTGAGGATAACGGAGGTGATCTGCTTGCCGATGGTGATGATGGGGTTCAGGGAGGTCATGGGATCCTGGAACACGGTTGCGATCTTGCCGCCGCGGATCTTCGTCCAGTCCTTGGAATACCGGATCTTGGCCAGGTTGATGACGCAGGTGCCGTGGAGCATATCCTCGGTCTCGTCCAGGTATTTGACCCGGAAGACCACCTCGTCGAACACGGAATTGCGCACCTCGTCGCTGCTCAGATCCTTGCCCACGGACATGGCGTCCTTGAAGCTGCTGAGCAGCTTACCGATGAGCCTTAAGCGCTTGAACATGGGATAGCGGCCGACGGACAGGTAAATTTCCTTGGCGATGATCTCGTTGCGCGCCTTGGTATCCTCGGAAATGGGGGTGGAAATCTGCTTGGCATACTCCGCCTTCAACTCCGCCATCCGCTCGTCAAAGTGCCTGCGGTACGCGGTGTCATTCTTCGCCGCCTGCTTGTGGGCAGCGGCCACGGCGGCGTGTTCCTTTTGCAGCGCCTTGATCTCGGCATCCAGCGCATCGATCTCGGCGGAAACCTCCTTATGGCGCTCCCGCTCCTTTTTGGGGTCGATGGTCAGCTTGTGATTGTACAGCTCGGTGCGGCGGAAGGTCAGGTCGTCGATTTTGGCGGAAATGTTCTGATTTTCCTCCTCGCTCAAGCCTTCTCTGGACTTTTTCTCCTGCTCAAGCTCCCGCATGGCGCGGTAAGTCTGCGCGCCGGACTCCAGCTGGGCGTATTTGTTCAGCTTCTCCCGGGTGCTGGCAATCAGCCGCTTGGCCTGGGCGTCCAGGGAAACCTTCGTGTCCGAAAGCTCGTCGTCGTTGAAGATGATGGAGCCCTCGCTGATATAGCCGTTGGTATCCAGCATACCGGCAAAGGTCTTGGTAAACACGGACTTGCCGGAGCCGGACTCGCCCACGATGGCGATGGATTCATTCTCATAAAAGTCCAGAGAGATGCCCCGAATGGCAGACAGGGTTCTTCCGCGAACCCGGAAATTCACGTGCAGGTTCTCAACGGACAGCAATACTTTTTGATTATCCATTCGCGCCACCTCTTACATATGGGTTCTGGGGTCGGAAGCGTCGCCCAGATTCTGGCCAACCACATACAGCACGACGGTGATGATGGAGGCGACGGCCACAGGCGTCCAGAATTCGATCTCCCAGCCGGGGGTCTGCATGGCGTTCTGGGAAGCCTCGATCAGCTTTCCCAGGGACATGTCCTTAAGACCCATGCCAATGTAGCTCAGGAACACCTCATAGGAAGTGTAGGAGGGAATTTCCGCCGCGGCCAGGGTCACGATGACGGAGGTCATGAAGGGCAGAATATTCTTCGACGCGATGCGGGTGATGGGCGTACCCAGGCACCGGGAAGCCAGGTTGTACTCCCGGTCACGGATGATGATGACCTGGGTGCGGATAAAGTAGGCGATGCCGATCCAGCCGGTGATGGTCAGGGCGAAGACCATCGTCCAGAAGGAAGCGGACATGATCAGCACGATGACGGAAATCAGCAGAATGCTGGGGATGTTGGCAATGACGTTGTAAACCTCCGTCATGAATAGGTCCACTTTCTTGCTGAAGCCCCAGACGGCGCCGATCACAACGCCCACGGTCATGTTGATGAGGGCGCAAACCAGTGCCAGAGAAACGGAAATGCTGGAACCGTACCACACGGCGTCAAAGGTGGACTGACCGGCGGAGCCGCTGCCGAAGATCCAGTGGATGTTGTTGCCGAACTTCGCCATGGCGGCCTTGGGGCCTAAGTGCTTGGCCGTGGAGTCCATGAGGTTGATATAGGGATCCACCGCCGCGTCATAGTGGATGATCACGGGGTAGACATAGGTGAACAGCAGCAGCACTGCCAGAATCAGCAGCAGCACAATGTTGATCTTCTTCTTAAAAAACACGCGGAACACGGAATGCCAATAGGAATAACGGGGGGCGGTGATTCGTTCGGATTCCAGCTCGTCGTGGTTGACGGGGGCAAACAGCTCCTCGTCCGTCATATTCAGATCGCTTAAATCGATTTTTTTCTCGTTCATAGTCGGTTACCTCGCTTTTGCCGTAAAGGAAATTCTGGGGTCCAGAACGGACATCAGCACGTCGCCCAGGATGACGGAGGTCACGGTCAGCACGGCATAGAAAAGAACCATGCCGACGATCACGCCGTTATCGTAGGCGTTGATGGCGCGGGTCAGCATGTTGCCGACGCCGGGAACCACGTACACCCGCTCGGTGATGATCGCACCGGTGAGGGCGAACAGGATGCTGGCGGGGATGTCATGGACAATGGGAATGATGGCGTTTTTCAGAATGTGCTTCCGGAAAATTTCCCCTTCGGACAGGCCGCCGCTCCGGGCGAACTTGACGTAATCGGAGTTCATCTGATCGATCATATACCGCCGCAGCCACTTCATCAGGTTGGCGATGGAGGGCAGGGACAGGGAGATGATGGGCAGCACATACATAAGCCAGGTGGGATTCTCCATATCAAAGGTCGTGGGCAAGCCGAATCTGCCGCCCAGAGACTTGAACAGGAAAATATAGGCAAGGGAAGGAACCGCGGTGATAAACACAATATAGAACGTGCCGATGTGATCCAGCAGCTTATCCTTCCGCAGCGCCATGATGATGCCAACCGGCACACCGATCAAATAGGACAGGAACACGGCGATGATGCCGATGGTGAAGGAGTAGCCGATTTTGGACATGCCGTTCTTATTTGTGGAAATGTTGGTGTAATCATCCACGAAGCTGGCCTTGACCACGGGGCCGCCGCCGGCAAGCGAGCCGGAGATATAGGAAGCCGAGTGCAGGTCGTCGGCCGACTCGGAAACCGTCCCGGTGGGATAGGTCACGGTGGAATAGGCATAGGAGCCCTGGGATTCCGTCATGGTCTGGAACACGTCAATGCCCTGGCGGATGGAGTAGGAAAGACCCAGGTTGATCTTCACCAGGTTCTGGTGAATGAAGGGGAAGGAATCATCAAAATAGAACAGGTACTTATACTGCGTACCTGTACCCATCACCGCCGGCGAGAACTTTTCGCCGCCGTAAACCGGGTCATGGAGGGTGAAGATAATGCCCCGATCCTCGATCTCATCCTCCACATAGTGGATGTTATCGACGGTGATCAGGTCTTTGAAATAGTTGACAAGACGCATGAGAACGGGAATGTTCCTGTAGGCGTACAGGCGCGGCTCGCCGCCGTCCTGATATTTCTTGGTCTTGCCTTTCATTTTGCCGTCCAGACGGACGACCTTGTAGCCCTTGGATTCATATTCCTCGGTGAAGCGCCGGATAAACTCCGCGGCCTCGTCGCTGTCCTGGCTCGCCTTGTTGCCAAAGGTGATGGCAGCGCTGTACTGCTCCTGGGTGATCTCGTCGTCACGGACAAGCTGGCGCATATAGTCCGAGTAGGGAACGTAATCCACATAGCCGTAGCGTTCCCACTGCTGCATCATGTATGCTTCCTTGGCGTTGGACTTCACGCGGGTATACATGGAGTCGGCGGCAAAAATCAGGTTCCGGTCCAGTGCGGAGTAGACCATCACCATGACGATGCCGACCACGATTACCATCGAGAAAATACCCCGAAGGATTCGGTTAATCAAATATCTCGTCATAGAACATCTCTCATCTCATTCGGTGATAGAAGGGCAGTTGCCTGCCGTTCGTACCATTTCCCGATAAAATGGTGAACACCATTTTATCCTGCGAATCCTTCGCAGGCCGCGGCAGCGGCGAGAAATGTATGGACTTACGTTTTTTGCGGCTGCGCCGCCGGCTGCTGAAACAGCAGCCGGATAAAACGGTTTTTAACCGTTTTACCGTTTTATTAAAAACGAGTATCAGCGCTCACGGTAAAGCGCTGCCCTCAGCGGATTCGCGCCCGGAAAGCCCCGAAAAAAGTCGAAAGCCTCCCAAATTGCAGTGCGGAACGCTGAGGGCAGCGCTCTATGCATGCTTTTCTTCGGTGTCATTGGATACACCGATGGAGGATGGACGCGAAGTCCATCCTCCACCGTGTTTTGAATTACCGAAATCGACCAATCAGGCTCTTAGAACAGGCCGATGCACTTGACCATGTAGCCGGAGTAATCGGGCAGGAAAGTATCCAGATAGGTCTGAGGATCGCCGTAGTCGGGGCCCCAGCCGGAGACATCGTAGAAGTCGTAGTTGGCTTCATAACCGAAGTCGGTGTAGTAGCCGGCGTAGTACCAGGCGTTGGAATCAACGCACTCAACCAGGTTGACGATCACGGCGCCGCCCAGGACAGTCTCAATGGACTTCTTCAGGGCATTGGCGCGGTTGCCGAAAGCTTCGGAACCGGAGAAGTAGGGGAGATCCATGTAGATGGGGTTCTCAGCGGAAACCTCGACGCCCTCAGCAGCCAGCTCTTCAACAGCGGTGGCCAGCTCGGCAGCAGCCTCATCGGGGTTGTACCAGCCGTCGAACTGAGTGGAGGAACCAGCGCCGCCTTCGGCCTCGGGATCCCACACCTTGATGGTCAGGCCGTCAGCGTCGATCTGAGCCTGCACGATGGCGCCGTAGTAGGTGCCGGCGGGGAAGGTGGTGGCAGTGCCGTTGATGTCAACGGTGGTGTCCTCTTCCAGAGAGACGAAGTTGCCGGGGGTGTAGGTGTTGACCAGGGAAGCGTACTTCAGATCTTCACCAACGGTCTGAGCGTTGTAGGTGGCACGATCCAGCGCGAACATGATGGCGCGGCGGAAGTGCACGTTCAGGAAGGCGGCGTTGGTACGGGTCATAGCCTCCTCGTCGCCATCTTTGGGAGAGACGACGGAGCCGTCATTGACGTTGGAGGTAGCGGCACGGTTGACGTTCAGGAACGCGCTGAAGGTAGTCGCGTCGGTGGCGGAAACGTAGGCCAGGGTGTCAAACACGCCGTCGGTCTTGGCCTGCTCGGCAGCGGAGGCGTTCAGGCCGGCGCCGTCCAGAACACCGGATATGGTGTCGTTGTAGGCCTTCAGAGCGTCCTGGCCGTCGTTGTACAGCCAAGTCAGGGTCTTGATGGTGATGTTGTCCTTGTTCCAGTAAGCGGGGTTCGCGGTGAACACGATGGTGTTCTCGGAGGTGAAGTTGGACACCAGGTAAGGACCGCAGTAAGCGATGTCACTGGGGGTCTTGCCGTAGGTGTAGGAAGCAGCGGAGTTGTCGAAGTCGGCACCGAACTTGCCGCCCTTGGACTCGTAGTAGCTGCGGCTCATGGGAGCAAACACATTGTAGCCCAGCATGGTCATGAAGAAGGAGGTGGGCTGGCAGAGGGTGTACTCGACGGTGTAGTCGTCAACGGCCTTGACGCCGACCTCAGCAAAGTCGGTGACGTCGCCGGAGATGTATTCGCTGGCATTGACAATGATGCCCTCGATCAGGTACTCCAGGCCGCCCATGACGTCCATCATGTGCTGCATGCCGGCGACAAAGTCGTCAGCCTTCACTTCGCCGACCTCACGGCCCTGAGAGTCGACCCACTTCGCGCCCTGACGCAGGTGGAAGGTGTAGGTCAGGCCGTCGTCGGAAACTTCCCAGCTCTCAGCCAGAGCGGGCTGCATTTCGTTCTCGCAGTCGTACTCCACCAGGCCGTCGTAGGTGTTGACAATGGCCTCGGCGTCAGCGGCACGGGAGGTAGCCAGAATGTCCCAGGTCTTGGGATCGGAGGAAAACTTGCCGCCGGGAGCGTAGGTGTCCTTAATGGTGTAGCCCTTGCTCTCCAGCAGCTTGGTAGCCTCGGCAGCGTAGGTGCCGGTGCCCTTCAGCTCGGCCCACAGAGCCTTCAGCTCGTCACGGTCAGCGGTCTTGATGGGCTCGGTGGTGACGATGGCGTTGTGATAACGCTGGGCGTCATTGCCCCACAGAACACTGGAGTAGCTGTAGGGAGCCACACGGGAGATGGCGTAGTTGCCGCCTTTTGCGGTCAGGGGCATCAGGGTGGCGGACTCCAGCAGCTTGGCCTCGGCAATGGCCATCAGAGCGTAACGCTCGGAGACATTGTCGGTGACCGCCTTACCGGCGTCATAGGCCGCGATGAAGTCGCCCAGCACGTCATTGTAGATGGCTTCGGACAGAGCGTCGTAGTCATCGCGGATGTCGGCATAGGGGTCTACGTACTCAGCAGCCGCAGTTGCCTCGGTCGCGGCAACGGGAGCAGTGGTGCTGGGGGGGGTGGTCTTGCCGCCGCAGGCAGCCAGGCTCAGAACCATGACCAGAGCCAGCAGCAGACTCACGATCTTGTTGAACTTTTTCATTTTGAAAAAATCCTCCTTTTCTTATTTTTTATGACAACTGCCCCACCGTCCGGCAGGGCAATGGCCTTACAGCACACATTCTTTTCCCGGATGGGAAAAGAAAATTGGCGGTACCGCCAATGCGTCGGTTGCCCTAGGGAATTCCGACTGATTGCACCCTTTTATTATGCACTGTCCGCGTGTGAATGTCAAATGTTTTTTAACATTTCATTAAAATTCACAACAATTTGCCACCGGTTTGGCTGGTTTTGTGCATTTGGCATAATCGAACAAATTCAGCCGGTCAAGCCCATGACCTTTTCAGCCAAAACCACCAGTTTTTACCGAAGAAATCCGCCTATCCCGCCGTCATTTTACCAATACTCCGGCTTTGCACAGCTTGTACAGTTCTTCCGCCGCCAGGCGGGTCTTCGCCACCGGGCAGCCCTTCTTGGGGAAGCAGTAATACAGGCATCGGTTGTCGCCGATGCAGATGGTGTCCGCGATCTCGTACCAGTAGTAGTCGGCGTACAGGCCGTAGGAGGCCGTGGGCTTCTGGGTGTAGCGGAGACGGCCGTCGCAGCCCGTGAGGGTGAAGCCCTCACGGTCGTGGGTCAGCCTCCCCTGCCCTACTTTGTAAATGGCCTTGAAATCCACCATCATGGCAATGTCCACGTCGATGTCCAGCCTGTAGGTTCCGTCCGCAAGCTCCCGGCGCACCTGCTCCCGCTCCCAGCGGTACCAGTCGGGGATGTGGGCAAACTCCGTCTCCCCTTCCGACGCCGCCAGGTCGCCGATGGGGGTCAGCTCCCAGTGCCTGCCGCAATGGCGGCAGGTCAGGCCGGTGCCCTTGCCCGTCAGTTCCCCCTCCGCAGCGCAGTGGGGGCACTTATAAAGAATGCGCTCTAGGCCGTCCGCCCGGAAGCCGTCGGTGATCTTTATGCCGTTTTCCTTCTGCCAGCGGAACTGGTCAAAGGAAAAGGCCGCGTCCAGCCCGTCGGACAGCTCCCTGACGGATTTCTCCTTCAAGTCCTCCCGGCTGTAGAGCAGCCGCACCTTCGCCGAAACGGGGACGCTTTTGCGCACCTGCAATTCGTTGTACAGCGGGTTGCGGCTGAAGGCGCCGAAGGTCTCGATCATCACCACCGGGACGTCCAGCTTTTTCAGCAGCACGCCCATTTTCCGGGGCAGCGCCGTGCAGGTTCCGTCGAAGGAATAGCTGGCCTCCGGGTACATGAGAACGCTGGTTTTCAAATCTTTCAGGCAGTAGACCATATCCTGCACCAGGGTCAGGTCGGTGACGAATTTCCGGGTGGGTACGCAGCCGATGGTGCGCATCGCCCAGGCCATCAGGCCGCCCAGACCCACGAAGCCGTCGGAGGTGCAAATAATATTGTAGGGTCTGGGGTACAGGATGGTGCTTGCGATCTGCAAATCCAGGAAGCAGGAGTGGTTCATGAGGATCAGGCAGGGCTCGTTCCTGCCCACCTTCTCCATGCCCTCGCTGGTGTAACGGAACCGGGTTCCGGCCAGTCCCAAGGCGGAGAGTCCCCGGATGAGGGTGCGCCAGAAGATGCCGGGCTTAACGGGATGCAGATGGGGATACTGGGGCAGCGCCATGACTTTTTCGTAGTCCAGTTCTCTGACGGTGGTTTTCATAAGGCATCCTCCCGGCCGCAGTATTTGCGTAAATTATACCAGATACCGGCAGCCCCGTCAACCGGCGGTTCTCGGCTGTATATTCACTCGCAATGAATAATATGCAATATTCCGTTAGAATAATTTAGGATGAATCCCCTGAATATTCACATATACAGGTCAAATTTGCGCGTTTTTGTAGTATTTTCATTATATACAGCCTGATTTTTCTTTCATTGTTGTATATTCACCCAATTGACGATGAATAACATACGCGCTATAATGCAGGCATAAATTCCCTCCCCCCTTCGGGAGGCCAAAAATGAAAAGGAGAGTAAAAACTATGAAAAAGGTATTCGCACTTGCGCTGACCGTTCTGATGGTCATGTCCATGTTCGCCGGCTGCGGCAGCAGCAACACCGCCAAGACCACCACCGCCGCCACCGAGGCACCTGCCACTACCACCGAGGCCACGGCCGCTGAGACCACAGCCGCCGCAACCGCCGCTTCCGAGCTGAAGACCGTCGAGGCCGGCAAGCTGATCATGTCCACCAACGCCGCCTTCCCTCCCTATGAGATGGTTGCCGACGACGGCAGCTTCGAGGGCATTGACGTAGAGGTCGCCGGCGCCATCGCCGGGAAGCTGGGTCTGGAGCTGGTCGTGGACGATATGGACTTCGACGCCGCTCTGCTGGCTGTGCAGCAGAACAAGTCCGACATCGTTATGGCCGGTGTCACCGTCACCGAGGATCGGCAGCTGATCATGAACTTCTCCGACAGCTACGCCACCGGCGTGCAGGTGGTCATCGTCAAGGAAGGCTCCGACGTGACCCTGGACAACCTGGGCGAGAAGATGATCGGCACCCAGCGCGGCACCACCGGCTACATTTACACCTCCGGTGATTACGGCGACGATCATGTCACCGCCTATGACAACGGCGCTTCCGCCGTACAGGCTCTGCTGAACGGTCAGGTTGACTGCGTGGTCATCGACTCCGCTCCCGCCGAAGCCTTTGTGGCCGCCAACGCCGGTCTGACCATTCTGGACACCGAGTACGTCACCGAGAACTACGCCATCGGCGTGAACAAGGACAACACTGCCCTGCTCGACGCCATCAACCAGGCGCTGGCCGAACTGACCGCCGACGGCACCATTCAGTCCATCGTTGACAAGTACATCACCGCCGAATAATGTAACCTGCTTAGCCAAGGGCGGCTCAGGCCGCCCTTGGCGACGTTTCGTTGTATTCGGAAAACCGTCCTTCCCGGGGGGAGGCCGATTTTCTGCGTATAGCACACATTTTAATGAGAAGGTGAAGCTGTGGAACTTTACGAGCTTTGGAAACCCCTGATGCGGGACGGCACCGCATCCTTCTGGCAGGAATTCTACGTCAAATTCTACCAGGCGTTTATTGACGGCAACCGGTGGAAGCAGTACTTAAACGGCGTCGGCACCACCCTGCTGGTCACGGCCCTGGCGCTGACCCTGGGCATTCTTCTCGGCATTCTGGTGGCCGTGATCCGAACCGCCCACGACCAGCAGCGGACGGGGCACAGAAATCCCATTCTTGGGCTGTTCAACGGCATCTGCAAGGTATACGTCACCGTCATCCGCGGCACGCCCATGATGGTGCAGCTGCTGATTATGGGCTTCGTGATCTTCTCCTTCTCCCGGAATTACACCATGGTGGGCGCCCTGACCCTGGGCATCAACTCCGGTGCTTACGTCTCCGAGATCATCCGGGGCGGCCTGATGTCCCTCGACCCCGGTCAGGCCGAAGCAGGACGGAGCCTTGGCCTCGGCTACATCGACACCATGCGCCTGATCGTCATTCCCCAGGCCTTCAAGGCCATTTTACCGGCGCTCGGCAACGAGTTCATCATGCTGCTGAAGGACACCTCCCTGATCACCGTCATCGGCGGCAAGGAAATGGTCTACGCCGCCCAAGCCATTTACGGCCGCACCTACGAGCAGATGTTCCCCCTCATCGGCATCGCCTGCATCTATCTGGTGCTGGTCATGGTATTCAGCTGGCTGCAAAGTTTACTGGAAAGGAGGCTGCGTCAAAGTGATCGACGTTAAGCATCTGAGCAAATCCTTCGGTGACCATCTGGTCCTCAAGGACATCTCCGAACACATCTACCCCGGGGACAAAATGGTCATCATCGGCCCTTCCGGCTCCGGCAAATCCACGTTCCTGCGCAGTCTGAACCTGCTGGAGGAACCCAGCTCCGGCACCATCACCTTTGACGGCGAGGTCATCACCGACCCCAAGACCAATATCGACCTGGTTCGCCGGAAAATGGGCATGGTGTTCCAGCACTTCAACCTCTTCCCCAACATGACCATCCGGAAAAATATCACCCTTGCCCCCGTGCGCACCGGCCTGATGACCCAGGCGGAGGCGGACGACAAGGCCACCCAGCTGCTGCGCCGGGTCAGTCTGGAAGAAAAGGCGGACGCCTACCCCAACCAGCTCTCCGGCGGTCAGAAGCAGAGAATTGCCATCGTCCGGGCGCTGGCCATGAATCCCAAGGTCATGCTTTTCGACGAGCCCACCTCCGCCCTTGACCCGGAAATGGTGGGCGAGGTTCTCGCCGTCATGAAGGAGCTGGCGGAAAGCGGCATGACCATGGTGGTCGTCACCCACGAAATGGGCTTTGCCCGGGAGGTGGGCAACCGGGTGCTGTTTATGGACGACGGAAAAGTCCTGGAGCAAGGCTCCCCTGCCCAGCTTTTCGGCAATCCTCAGAATCCCCGTTTGCAGGATTTCCTCTCGAAAGTTCTGTAAATATTCTGATATCCCAGCCTTTCAGGCTGGGATATTTTTTGCCCAAGTACTTGACAAATCTGTTATATCTGTGTATACTGCACATATACAGTTGTAACAGAAGTGAGGTGCCAACGTGACCGTATTGATCGACAACAAGTGTAGCCTTCCCATTTACGACCAGATCTACTCCCAGATCAAAGCCCAGATCATCAGCGGCGAGCTTCAGGAGCATGAAGCCCTGCCCTCCATCCGGAATCTTGCCAAGGATTTACGCATCAGCGTGATCACCACCAAGCGCGCCTACGACGAGCTGGAAAAAGAGGGCTTCATCTACACCATCGCCGCCAAGGGCTGCTTCGTGGCTCCCAAAAACGTGGAGCTGCTCCGGGAAGAAACCCTGAAAGCCATCGAAAACCACATTGACCAGATCGTCCGTCTTTCCCACTCCGTCGGCCTGAACGAACAGGACGTTCTGGATATGGTCAAATTTGCCATGGAGGATTGAACATGAACGCATTGGAAATACGGGATTTAACCAAGCATTACGCCGGTTTTTCCCTGGATCATCTGAACCTGACCCTGCCCTGGGGCTGCATCATGGGGCTTGTGGGGGAAAACGGTGCGGGAAAAAGCACCACCATCAAGCTCATTCTCAATACCGTCTCCCGGGACGGCGGCACCATCACCATTTTGGGTCGGGACAACCGGGAAAATCTGTGCCTTTCCAAAGAAGAGATCGGCGTGGTTCTGGACGAGGTGGGCATCTCCGCCTGTCTCACCGCCCGACAGATCGGGAAAATCATGCAGGGCATTTACCGCAGCTGGGACGATGCGGTTTTTACCGACTATCTGACCCGTCTTGCTGTCCCCGCGGACAAGAAATTCAAGGATTTTTCCCGGGGCATGAAAATGAAGCTTGGCATTGCCGTCGCCCTGTCCCACCACCCAAGGCTTCTGATTCTGGACGAAGCCACCAGCGGCCTTGACCCGGTCGTCCGGGACGAGGTCATGGACATTTTCAACGAATTCACCCGAGACGAGAACCACGCCATTCTGATCTCCTCCCACATTGTCAGCGACCTGGAAAAAATCTGCGACTACATTGCTTTCCTTCACAAGGGCAAACTGATTCTCTGCGAGGAAAAAGACCGGCTGAAGGAGGAATACGGGGTTCTTCACTGCACCGCTCAGGACGCGGCGGCCATTCCCACTTCCGCCATCGTCGGCAAGCGGGTGTCACCCCTCGGCTGCGAGCTTCTGGTGAGGCGGTCAGAAGTTCCCGGAAATCCCCCGTTCAGCCCGGTGGACATCGAGCAGCTGTTCATTTTCATGGCAAAGGAGGAACACTGAAATGAAGGGTCTGATTCGGAAGGATTTTTACCTGCTTTGGAATTATTGCCGGCTGATGCCCCTGCTTTTGCTGGCGTTTATTGTCTTTTCCGTCTTTTCCTCGGGCGGGCAGTCGCCCTTTTTCATCTACTATCCCTGCATTCTCAGCAGCGTCATACCGGTGAATCTGCTGGCCTACGACGACGCGGAGCACTGGCTCACCTATTGCGACACCCTCCCGGTGACCCGGCGGCAATATGTCTCCGGAAAGTACATCATGAGTCTGCTCTGCGACGGTACTGTTTTCCTGCTGTCCGCCATTGCCGCCGTGATTCGGCTCTGCCGGAACGGCGCATTCTACCCCGCAGACCTGTTCAACCAGCTGGCAGTGCTGGCCACGATCTCCCTGCTGTCCTCCGCGCTGGTTATGCCGCCGATCTTCAAATTCGGCGCGCAGAAGGGACGCATTGTTTTCATCGGCGTCATTGGCATTTTCTGCGGTCTCGCCGCCATTCTGGACACACCGGACTTGTCCGGTCTGTCCCTCCCCATTGGGCTGCTGCCGATTCTGGCAACGGTCATTTTCGCCGCCTCCTGGTTGCTCTCCATCCGGTTATATGAAAAGCGGGAAATCTGACGCTATACAAAAACACATCGGCCATCCAAACGGATGCCCGATGTGTTTGCGGTTTCTTATTCCCCGTACCCCATGGGGTTCTTGGACTGCCAGTTCCAGGAGTCGCGGCACATGTCTTCCAGATTCTTTTCCGCCTTCCAGCCCAGCACGCGCTCGCTCTTGGCAGGGTCTGCGTAGCAGGTAGGCAGGTCGCCGGGGCGGCGGCCGACGATCTGGTAGGGAACCTTCACGCCGTTGGCCTTCTCAAAGGCGTGAACCATGTCCAGCACGCTGTAACCGATTCCGGTGCCCAGATTGAACACCTCGCAGCCCTGGCCGGAAACGACGTATTTCACCGCCGCCACATGTCCCTTGGCCAGATCCACCACATGGATGTAATCCCGGACGCCGGTGCCGTCGGGGGTGGGATAGTCGTTGCCGTAGATGCTGAGCTTCTCCCGGCGGCCGATGGCCACCTGGGTGATATAGGGCATCAGGTTGTTGGGAATGCCCCGGGGGTCTTCGCCGATCATGCCGCTTTCATGGGCGCCGATGGGGTTGAAGTAGCGCAGAAGCACAACGCTCCATTCCTTGTCGGCGAAAGCCATGCCGGAGAGAATCTGCTCGGTCATGTACTTTGTCCAGCCGTAGGGGTTGGTGCAGTTGCCGGTGCGGCTGGTCTCCCGCAGGGGCATCTCGTTGTCGCCGGAATAGACAGTGGCGGAGGAGGAGAAAATGATCTTCTTGCAGCCCACGTCGGCCATGACCTTGGTCAGCACCAGGGTAGTATTGAGGTTATTGTCGTAGTAGCGCCAGGGCTGGGCGACGGATTCCCCCACGGCCTTCAGACCCGCAAAGTGGATGACGGCGGAAATCTCATTTTCCCCGAAAATTTTCCGGAGAAGCGCCTCGTCCCGGACGTCTCCCTCGTAGAATTTGACCTTCCTGCCGGTAATGGCCTCCACCCGCTCCAGGCTCTTGGGGTTGGCGTTGCACAAATTGTCGATGACCGTCACATCGTATCCGCTGTTGAGAAGCTCAACACAGGTGTGGGAGCCGATGTATCCGGCGCCGCCGGTAACCAGAATGTTCATTGTGGTATCCTCCTTTATATACTGCGCAAACGCGCATTATGTGCATCTGATTTCAAGAACATTATAACGCCTCCGTCGGAAATTGCAACCCAAAAAAGCAGCCGTTTCCGCCGCCGTTTCCCGTCATTTCACATATTTTGCGACCACCGCCCCCATGGCGTCGAACTGCTCCTCCATGTCCTTCACCAGCTTCAGCTGGGTACGGGCGCGGTCCAGGTTCTGCCGGGGGTGGCTGACATGGAAGTAATGGTCGCCGTCCAAGTAATCCGTCAGGAAGCGGATGCCGCATTCCAGCGTCATCAGCCGGGCGCCCCAGGGCAGATATTCCAGCTCCGCAGGCGTCAGGCTGCCCCGCGCCCCCTCCAGGAAGCCCCGGGTGAACACCTCATACAGCGAAATGTCAAAATTGACTTTCGTCAAGTCCTGCTCGTCCTCCATGCAGTGGTTCGCGCCGAAGCGGATGGAGTCGCCGAAGTCGTTGATGGCGAGACCCGGCATGGTGGTGTCCAGATCGATGATGCAGATGCCCTCATGGGTGTCCCGGTCGATCAGGATGTTGTTCAGCTTCGTGTCATTGTGGGTGACGCGAAGAGGAAGCTTTCCCTCCCGCAGCGCCCGCAGAGCAACGCCGCAGTCCGCTTTCCGCCGCAAAATGAATTGAATCTCCGGGGATACCCCCTCTGCCCGGTTCATCTTATCGGCTTCCAGCGCGGCAAGAAACTGCTCAAAGCGGCTTTCGGTGTCGTGGAAATGGGGAATGGTCTCATGGAGCGTCCGGGCGGGATAATCCCGGAGCATGTACTGGAACCGCCCGAACGCCCGTCCCGACGCCGCAAACAGCTCCGGCGTAGCCGACTGGTAGCAGTCGGCGTTTTCAATAAAGGGCATCAGCCGCCACGCTCTGCCCTCGGCATCGGTCACAAAGTCAGCGCCGTCTCCGGTTTTCACCAGGCTCAAGGTCTCCCGCAGAGGGTCGCCGCCCTCGGCAAGGATTTCCCTGCGCAGATAGGACGTAATGCCAACAAAATTCTCCATCACTTCCTCAGGGTGGGGAAACGCCGCCTGAGACAGCCGCTGCAAAATAAAGCGGGCGGTACCGCCCTCCGGCATCCGGCACACCACGCAGAAGGTGTCGTTGATATGCCCCTTGCCATGGCGGGCAACGTCCGCGACCGTCCCCGGCAGCGCGTAGGCCGCCAGAATCTGTGAAATAACGGAATCCCCCTCGGGAGCAGAAATTGTATTCATTTTCGGTATCCTCCAATCAAAACGCGGTTATTTTCCGCTCTGTTCCTTCACCCAGGCCACCGCCGTTTGGGCGAAGGCCTCGACCACGGGCAGGGGCTTCCCCTCCGGGATGGCCAGGGCGATCGTCCGGCTTGCCCGGGGCTTCAGCGGGCGAACCGCCAGATTCTGCGTCCGTCCCTGGATAAGCAGCTGGGGAACGATGGAAATGCCCAGCCCCTGCTCCACCATGGCCAGAATGGCATAGTCGTCCTTGGTGGTAAATTTAATGTTCGGGCGCACCCCCGCATTGTCCAGCGCCCGGTGGATGTCATGGGCTGAGCTTTGCAGCAGACTGATAAAGGGGTCTTCCCCCAGCTCCTGAATGGGAATTTCCTCCAGCTGCGCCAGCCGGTGGTTTTTCGGCATGATGGCCACCAGCGGATCCTGGGTCAGAGGGATGGTGCGCATCCCCTCCGGGGCGGGCAGGGTCACAAACCCCAGGTCAACCTCCCCCTCCCGAAGCCACTGCTCCATGTCGTGGTAATCGCCGTTGAACATTTTCAGCTCGGCCTTGGGGTGAGCGCTCTGGAATGTCCGGATCATCCCCGGCAGCCAGTGAACCGCCACGCTGGTAAAGGCTCCCAGCCGGACGGTTCCGGCGTCGGCGCTGCGGATGTCTCCAATCAGCTCCGTCAGCTCCCGATCCTTCTGTAAAATCTCCTGCATTTTGGGCAGCACCATCGCTCCCGCCTCCGTCAGCCGGATGCCGCTCCGGTTCCGGCGCAGAAGAACGAAGCCGTATTCTTCCTCCAGCGTGCTTAAAACATGGCTGATCCGGGACTGAGTCGACCCCATGGCTTCCGCCGCCCTGGTCAGGCTGCCCAGCTCCACCGTTCGCACGAATGCTTCATATTTTTTCAGGCTCATGCCGGTTTTCCCTTCTTCATGCGGAATTTTCATTATATCTTGTGTATAATAGCACTAATTCCTTTCTTTGGCAACGTTTTTTTGTACAACTCAGGAAGAAAGTTTTCGTTGCAAAATCCCGGAAACCTCTGTATAATAAATCCATCATTATTAAGCATAGATACATGATTTTATTTCATGTATCGAAAGAGAGAGGGATTTTTGTGAACTATGTCGAGCTTTCCGTATTTATAGCCTATTTCATTTTCATGGTGGCCATCGGCCTGTACTTCTTCAGCAAGTCCAAAGGCGCCGGTGAAAAGGACTACTTCCTCGGCGGCCGCAACATGGGCGCGTGGGTGTCCGCCCTATCCGCCGGCGCCTCCGACATGAGCGCCTGGGTGCTCATGGGTCTTCCCGCCTCCATCTACTTAAGCGGCATGGGGCAGACCTGGATCGCCATCGGTCTCGGCATCGGCTACGCCGTGAGCTGGATCGTCATGGCGCCCCGGCTGCGCCGGTTCTCCATCGCTGCGGGTGACTCCATCACCATCCCCCAGTACCTGACCAACCGGTTTTTGAGCAAGAATAAGTCCCTGCAAATCCTCAGCGCCGTCATTTTCCTGGTGGCCTACACCATCTATGCCGCCTCCTCCATCAAAGCCTGCGGCACCCTGTTCCATACCGTTATGGACGTCAACCCCACCGTCGCCATGTACATCGCCGCCTTTATCATCGTGGCCTACACCTTCCTGGGCGGCTTCAGCGCGGTGTGCTGGACGGATTTCTTCCAGGGCATGATCATGCTGGCGGCGCTCTTGGTCGCTCCCCTGTTCGCTCTGGCACTGGCCAAGGCAGGCGACGGCGCCGTAGCCGGCGCAACCCTGCCCGAGGGCTTCTTCAACTTCTTCACCACGCCCCAGGACTTCATCTCCGGCCTGGGCTGGGGACTTGGCTACTTCGGTATGCCCCACATCATCATCCGGTTCATGTCCCTGAAATCCGAGAAGGAGCTGCGCAAATCCAGCGTCATCGGCATTTCCTGGACGACCATCATCCTGATCATGTCCGCCCTGACCGCCGTTGCCGGCCGTCTGTACCTGGGCGAAATTGACGACCCCTCCACCGTGTTCATCACCATGGTTCGCAGAATTTTCCCCGCCCTGGTGTCCGGTCTGCTGCTGTCCGCGATTTTGTCCGCCGCCATGTCCACGGCCGACTCCCAGCTTCTGGCTGCCTCCTCCGCCTTTGCCAGCGACGTCTATAAGCCCGTCATCCGCAAGAAGGCTTCCGACTCCGAAATGCTCTGGGCAGGGCGCATCGTGGTCATCGTCATCGCCGTCGTCGCGCTGATGATCGCCTCCGACCCCAACTCCGGCTCCATCATGGGTCTGGTGGAAAATGCCTGGGGCGTCTTCGGCGCGGCCTTCGGCCCCGTCATTCTGCTGAGCCTGTTCTGGAAGCGGCTCACCTTCGGCGGAACGGTGGCAGGCATTGCCACCGGTGCCGCAGTGGATATCCTGTGGCTGGTATTCCTGTCTTCCACCGACATCTATGAGATCGTCCCCGGCTTCGCCGCCGGTCTGCTGGCCGCCGTGGTGGTTTCCCTTCTCTCGAAAGGCCCCGGCAAGGATGTGGAAGACCTCTTCGACCGCGCCGTCGATCTGAAATCGTAAGCTCAATCACAAAAGCGGTGAGTTTCCCCGTGGAAGCTCACCGCTTTCGTTTGTCCTCCAATCTTCTTGGGCAGCACCGCACAATTCGGCAAGAAGTCTCAGACAGGATTTTTGTCCCAATTCAAAGTTTGGAAAACGAAGGAATACTGTATGTACCCGCAAGGGGTATGCCGCATCCGTAAGCCAGCTTGCGCTGGCAACGGCTGCGCTATATTTCTCGTTTTTCAAACTGAAGAAGTGGGGCAAAAAGACGGCTGAGACTCGCAGACGCAATTGTGCGGTGCTGCCCTTGACACAAAATTCATTCCGGCTTACAATACAGTATAGCATTTATTTCCCGGAATGTTGCCGGGCGTCAAGGAGGAAACACTATGGTTTTGTTTGGTGCTGACCGCGCGGCGGAATTCGCCCACCTCTTTGCCGGGCGCACGGCGCTGCTCACTGGCCCTTCCGGGCGCACCAGCGGCAATGAGCCGACGTTTGAGGCGCTGAAACGCTGCTGCGATCTGCGGCTTCTGCTGGCGCCGGAGCACGGTGTTCGCGGCGACAAGCCCGCCGGAGCGGTATTCGCCGACGAGGTGGACGAGGACACCGGCCTGACCGTGCGCAGTCTGTACACAAAAGCGTCCAAGCGTCTGTCCGCCGACACCCTGTCGCTGTTTGATACCCTGGTCTACGACATTGCCGACGTGGGCTGTCGGTATTACACCTTCCTCACCTCCCTGCGCTACTGCATGGAGGACTGCGCCGCTGTCGGGAAGCGCCTGGTGGTGCTGGATCGTCCCAACCCCCTGGGCGACCGGGTGGAGGGCGGCCTGCTGCGGCCGGAGGCAGCCAGTTTTGTGGGCGGCTATTCCATTTCCGTGTGCTACGGCCTGACCTGCGGCGAGCTGGCGGTGATGATGAACGAGGAGCTGGGCTGCAAGTGCGATCTGCACGTTGTTCCCTGCGCCGGTCTGACCCGGGACATGACCTTCCGGGACTGGGGGCATTATTGGGTGATGCCCAGCCCGAACATTCCCCGCTACGAAACGGCGCTGCTGTACCCCGGCACCTGCCTGATTGAGGGAACCAACTGCTCCGAAGGCCGGGGAACCGCCGACCCCTTCGCCATCATCGGCGCGCCCTTCATCAAGGCGGAATCTTTCTCAAAGGCCCTCAACGCTCTGGGCTGTCCGGGGGTGGAAGCCACGCCGGTGTATTTCAGTCCCACAGCCTCCAAGCACGAAGGCAAGCTGTGCGGCGGCATTCATCTGCACATCACGGACGAAACGCGTTTGCAGCCCGCAGCCCTGGGCGTAAAGCTTCTGGATCTGCTGCGGAAAATGTACCCGGGTGATTTTCACTTCCTGCCCCCCGTCCGGGACGATGGCAGACCCTTCCTCACCCTTCTCGCCGGACACCGCGACTTCGAGCGCCCCGACTGGGACGCGGACGCGCTGATGGAACGGTATCGGAAAGAAAGCGAAGATTTCCGCCGGAGAAAAGCGCCATACGAACGCTATCCAAGGGGCTGATACTAGTTTTTATTAAGGCAGCACCACACAATTGCGTCTTCGAGTCTCAGCCGCCTTTTTCCCCCACTTCTGCAGTTCCGAAAATGGGAAATACATACAGTATTCCACCATTTTTGGAACTTTGAATTGGGGCAAAAATTCTGGCTGATACTTCTCGCCGAATTGTGCGGTGTTGCCTTAAAAACCGTTTTATTCGGCTGCTGTTTCAGCAGCCAGCGGCGTAGCCGCAAAAAACGTAAGTCCATGCATTTCTCGCCGCTACCGGCGGCCTGCGAAGGATTCGCAGGATAAAATGGTGCTAACCATTTTATCGAGAAATAATATGAAGCAGATACATCCGCAGCATTTTCTCAATTCCCATGGGAGGACGGCTGAGGCTCGCAGACGCAATTGCGCGGTGTTGCCTTAGTAAAATTCCTTGATGCGGTGGAACCAGGTGCTTGCGGGGTCATTCAGCGCCTTGAGATATTTGGACATCTTATCCATGTACTGCTTTTTGACCTCGGCATAGGCGGGATCGTAGCAGACATTTTTCAGCTGATAGGGATCCTTTTTCAAATCGTACAGCTCGCCGCGCTCACTCTCGTTAAAGGTGAACTGATAGTCCAGATCCCGGACCATGCGCTGACGGTGAACGTAGAAGTGGTTGTGAAACTCGCAGAACACCTCCTCGCGGCCGTTGCTCTCCCGCTGACCCATCATCAGAGGCAGGATGCTCTCGCCGTCCACCGGCCGGGGAGGTTTGACGCCCGCCACATCCAGGATGGTGGGCATAATCTCATGCAGATAGACGAAGCTGTCGTTGTCCTTGCTGCCGGCGCCCTTGACCACCATGGGGATGTGGTAGATCTCGTCGAAGGTGAAGGCGCCCTTTTCAATGAGCTTGTGCGCGCCCAGACAGTCTCCATGGTCGGCGCTGTAAATGATGATGGTGTCATCGTACAGACCCTCGGCCTTCAATTTGTCCACGATCATGCCTACCATATCGTCGATCATGGTGCAGTGGCCGTAGTAGCGAGCAGCAATCTCCTGAAAGCCTTTCCAACCGTAGTCGCCCAAGCCCCACATCTTCTCACTGAGATAGTACCCATAGGGCTTATCCAGCAAATCGTCGCAATAGCTGGGATGCTCGGGAATGTCGGCAGGGTTATACATGGAATAATAGGGCTCAGGGACGATGCTGGGGGAATGGGGTCCCCAGAAGTTGGCCCAGATGAAGAAGGGCTTTTCCTCCTCCTTGGCCTTGTCAATCAGCCGGTTTGTCTCGTGAGCCACGAAGTACTCGATGGTGCTTTCCACAGGCCCCTCATGCTTGCAGAACATCTCCTGGCTCTGAAGGGCGGGGTTGTCGCCCATAAACCCGTGGGAGACATCCACATTTTCAAATCCGTTTTCCTTTAAGTACAGCTCGTAGTAGTTCGGCTTGTTGTCGGGCGGCGCGTGGAATACCAGGCTGGGAAACACCAGACTGCCAGGAAAGCCGTAGCCCATAAAGGGCTTGCCGATGTCGAAGCCACACTCCTCCGGCTCCTTGTTGTGGGTAACGTGCCACTTGCCCGCGTAACCGCAGAAATAGCCGGCGTCGTGCATGCAGTCACCCAGCAGAGGGGTACCCTCCTTAATGTTGGTGAAGTTGTCCACCACACCGTGCTTGTGGGGATAAAGCCCCGTCATCACGCTGGCGCGGGCGGGGGCGCAGATGGCGGACGGGGTATACGCGTTGCTGAATTTCATGCCCTCAGCCGCAAGCTGGTCAATGTGCGGGGTCTTGCAGATATCATTCATTCCATAGGCGCTGATCGTATCCATGCGCTGTTGGTCAGACAGAATCAGCAGTACATTTTTGCGCTTTGCCATGAGAAATTCGCTCCTTTTCAATCGTTTAAATCATTATGCTGTTGCGCAGACGTTTTAGGGCCTATCTGAATAAATAACCCCATATTCTGCCATTCTTGCTATTTAGGCTATTGCAGAATACAGAGTGTAAAAAATCCTTAATTTACATGGATTTCGTGCATTTTCAATCACTAATCTCTGAAAAAGGGCAGGCCGTCCCTCTCTCAGGCTAACGCCATTCATTCCCCTTCTTTGTCTGGTGCGTCTCCGGTTCGCGGGCTTTTTGTGCGTTCCTCGTGGTGCTGGGTACGTGAATGATTGCAGCGCCTACGATGGTTCCGCCCTTCATCCTATGGCCAATTTGCACCGCAACACGGTTGATGGCGTCAAAATAACAGCTTGTTCACGCCGTTTTCCTCCAAAAGGTGACGGAGATTGCACAGTGTTGTTTCATCCGGTACCGCAGGCACGCATGGAAGGAACCATGACGGCAGCCAGCTGCAATACAAGAATTTTCTTCATAGCATCCTCCTTTTCTTTATTCGGGTGTTTGGGTTCCTTACTGGGATGGTATCAGTTTAGCATTACGAAACGGTCATGTCAATGCCTGTCCGCCGACACGGAATTTCATTTCATACTTTGTCGCAATTTGATGACTGGTGTCGGGATTTACGAAATATATGCACATATAATTCGGCAAATTGACGAAAACGCAGGTTCTGAGTTGTGCATATTGCTTTGAAGGTTTTCCCGCTTTTCCAAAAAGGTTTTCAATGGACAGCGGATTGGTGCATACGGCGGAGGCAACGGCGGCGGATGTCCACGATTGCGAACAAAACTGCACAGCAAAATCTGAACCCGTTACGAAAGTTTGCGCTGTCCCTGCTCAAGCGCTACAAAGCAGAAGCCAACTCCAAGCAGCCAATATCGCACATAATGCCGGATTGTCTTCTTGAACCGGAGCATCTTTGCAGGGTGTTGCAAAATTGATTTCCGTGCCTGCGGTGTGCTGCCTATAGATTTTTCTGCGGTTATCTGTTATACTGAACAAAAAGACACGAAGCGGCAAAGTTTGGGCGTTTTTGGCCCGTTTCAGGCGAAGCGTAGAATGGAGTGCCCGGATGGATCTGAATCAGGTAAAATCATTGTTTTCCACCACCGACTATGAACGCGGAATGGAATACTACCGGCAGGGTCGGGTCACGGATATGCAGTGTTCGAGAACCGATACGGAATTGAACGTCAGCTGCACCGTCCGTGGCAGTAAGCACTACGCGGTGCAGTTTATCAGAAGAAAGGACAGCCGAGTGCGCATCAGCTGCTCCTGCCCGCGCTTCGCCGACGTTGGCCGCTGCAAGCACCTTGCCGCCGCCATGATCGCCTTCCTCAGCGAGCCGCCGCGCACGTGTGCACCCAGCAGCGACCGGTATGCACGGCGGATGCTCCAGCGCTATCTGCAAATTTCGCAGGAATCGGCCGACCCTTCCCAGCAGCCCATCCGCCTGTGTGCGGTGCTGCGCGACGGGTATGGAAGCGAATATCCCTCGTTTTCCCTTCGCGTCGGGTATGACCGGCTGTACATCGTGCAGAATATCCGGGATTTTCTTTACAATGTGGATCAGCACCGGACGGTCGTCTACGGAAAGGGACTGACGCTGGCGCATGACCTTGCGCTGTTTGATCCGAAGGCGCAGGCGATGATCCGGCTTTTGATGAACGAATACGGCAGGTACCGCTCACTCAGTTCTTCTCACTATATGGGCTATGAGCCTCCGGATTATCGAAAAAACGAGATCACGCTGACCGGTGATTCCTTTGACCGGTGGTTCGATCTTTTATCCGACGCACCGGTAGATTATGCAGGCTCCCACCCGCTCACGCTCATGCAAAAAGACCCCCAGGTTCGTCTTCTGATCGCGGAAGAAGGCGGCGGCGCACGGCTGACGGTTCGGACGCCCTGCTCCTACCGTTTTTTCGGCAGCTATCGGAGCTTATACGCCCTCGGCGGCGGGACGCTTTTACGCTGCTCAGGCGAGTTTCGGGAAAAGATCTACCCGCTGCTCGAATCCGGACAGCAGACCATGTTTCTGGAGAAGAAGGATCTTCCGACCTTCTGCGGCTGCGTGCTGCCGGCGCTCGGCGAACAGGTCGAGGTCGAAGATCCGCAGAAGCTTTTTCAAAGCTACATCCCCGACCCCTGCACGGTCTGCTTCTATTTTGATATGGAGCAGGACTCACTGCTTGTCAAGCCGGTCTTCCGGTACGACACCCATTCGATCGCATTCGACGATACCGCCGAGCCCGACGGCGTACGGCGAAATAAAAAGGAAGAAGGTGCCGCTTTGCTGTTCGTCCGGCGCTATTTTCAGCAGCAGGATCGGCAGTTTGTTTTGCAGGGCGAGGACGCGGCGTATGACTTTCTCACGGGTGCCATCGACGGTTTTCGCCGCAGAGGCGAGGTCTATTTCAGCGACCGCCTGAACCGCAAGCGCCTCCAGCCCGCACCGGCCAGCATCGGCCTTTCCGTTTCCGATGGGCTTCTGACGTTGACGCTGGACACCGGCGGCTATCCACCCGAGGAGCTTTCGGAGCTCTACCGGAGTATGCTGCTGCGCAGAAAATATCACCGGCTTCCGGACGGCCGGTATCTGGAACTGGACGGCTCGTCGTGTGAAAAGCTGGCGGAAATGGCGCAGATGCTCCAGCTCTCCGACCGGGAACTGGCCCGCGGAAAAGCGACGCTTCCGGCCTATCGCGGGCTGTATCTTGACGAGCTGCTGTCGGGAACCGACGGCATCCGGGTCAGCCGCGACAGCCGGCTACGCAGCATGATCCGCAATTTCAAGACGATCTCCGAGAGCGACTACGCTCTGCCATCGGAGCTGCACGCGCAGCTCCGGCCGTATCAGCAGACCGGCTATCAGTGGCTTAAAACGCTGGAGAGCTATGGCTTCGGCGGCATTCTCGCGGACGAAATGGGGCTCGGCAAAACGCTTCAGATGATTGCGTTTTTATCGTCCTTTCCCCAGAAAACCGTCGGTGCGCCGAGTCTTGTCGTCTGCCCGGCATCCTTGATCTACAACTGGGGCGACGAGCTGCAAAAATTCGCCCCGCATTTGCGCTGTCAGCTGATTTTGGGAAATGCCGCCGAGCGCAAACGTCTGCGCGCGGAAGCAGCGACATATGACGTATGGGTCAGCTCCTATGAACTCATCCGGCAGGACATCGAAGCATATACGGCGCTGCAATTTTACTGCTGCGTACTCGACGAGGCCCAGCACATCAAAAACGCCTCGACGCTCGCGTCCAAGGCCGTCAAGCGCCTTTCGTGTCGGCAGCGGTTCGTGCTGACCGGAACGCCCATTGAAAACCGGCTCAGCGAGCTCTGGAACCTGTTTGATTTCCTCATGCCGGGGTATCTCTACACCAATCACGCCTTCCGCGAAAAGCTGGAAAAGCCGATCCTCAAGTCCAAGAACCCGGACGCCGAGTCTCAGCTGCGGCGGCTGGTGCAGCCGTTTATACTGCGGCGGCTGAAAAAGGATGTGCTCAAAGAGCTTCCGCCCAAGGAAGAGCATGTCCGGAAGATCTCTCTGTCTGAGGAGGAGCAGAAGCTCTATTACGCCTGTGTGCAGGCCGCCGTTGCAGGTCTCGGCGATGGGCAGGGCAAGCTGCAAATTCTCGCCGCGCTGACCCGGCTGCGGCAGGTGTGCTGCGATCCGGGACTCTGCTTTGAAAATTACGGCGGCCCGGCGAGCAAGCTGGACGCCTGCGTGGAATTGTGCGAAGCGATGGTGGAAAACGGCCACCAGATCCTGCTGTTTTCGCAGTTCACCTCCATGCTCGACCGGCTGCGTGCGCGGCTGGACGCGCTGCATATTTCGAGCTTCACCCTTCAGGGCTCGACGCCCAGGGAAAAGCGCGCTTCCATGGTCAAGGCCTTCAACGCAGGCGAGGCTTCGGTCTTTCTCATCTCCCTGAAGGCAGGCGGCACGGGTCTGAATCTGACGGCGGCGGATATCGTGATCCACTTTGACCCCTGGTGGAACCAGGCGGCGCAGGATCAGGCAACGGACCGCGCCCACCGCATCGG
>ERZ773258.315-NODE-315-length-61007-cov-12.630693_pt1 | contig 61007 bp, 58 predicted proteins | sample MGYA00511962_ERZ773258 | MGnify/ENA primary metagenome ERZ773258 (study PRJEB29015, sample SAMEA2737755) | human gut metagenome | biome: human gut; feature: human-associated habitat; material: faeces | place: China | collected 2012 ... | reverse complement strand
CAATCAGATATTCCTGCGCTTGACCAGAGCTGTCGCTACATCTTGTAGCGTGCTGAGTTAAGTCGATAAGCATTTTTCATTTTTAGAGATCGTAATTTCATTACCCATGTGCGAAAACACTGCCATACAAACTTTCTGAGACAGTAAAAATGGCAACACTCGATTCCACAGCTTCCTGTAAACAAATCCTGTAACACTGGAATCTGCGACAGTGTAAAAATAAATGCTACAGGCAATACATCGATCAGGAAGTTCATGGCAATAGCAAGTAGAAAAACTTACGTTACAGCCAACTTCCTCCTGCGTAGTATCCCCATTCGTTAGACATCGTATCATACCACCTAACAAGTGAGGTACTATTCAGATTCGCCCGGATGTTCTCCTCCTCCACACCATTCCCCAGTTGCCAGCCATATCTCGTAGAAATAAAGCCACTCGACAGTCCATGGAATAATGGTATTTGCCAGAAACTTGTCCTTAGTGAATTCACGGTAACGGTATAAGCAAATCTGAACCATATTATTCTCGGAATCAACGCCATAGTTGTGGGGAAAATCTTCGTCATCGATTTTTTGAAGGTCTTCGCCACTAACCCATACTTTCGGTGCTTGTGTTTCGGCATATGTCAAAGTTACTTTGTACTCTCGAGAAAGTGGAGTTGGCTTCACTTTCCCACGCCAGTACAACGTGCCCTTGCGAAGTTCGCACGACGCTGAAGGATACGAGACTCTTAGCGTCATCATTTGATCGAATAAGCGGATTTTTCTCTTGGGAATGAAGTTTTTATTTGCCAAAAAACGTGTGCTCCTTTACTGGTTTGCTCTTCTCCGTTGGAGTTGCTGTTATGCCACCAGTCAGGCCATTGATATACAAATTGCCGTTTTCACGTGCAGTGCGGGTAGCATTTCCTATCGCACAAGCAGCACGTTCGACAGGTGTTTTACCGAGAACCTGCTTGTACTGATTAGCAATGCCATCCTGCCCAAAGCAACTCAGCGGATCTGTAATCAGATCTTTTTTTGCCTTTTGAATCCAGCACATAAACGCTGTCCGCTTTTTGGGTACTTCGTTCCATTTGTCAGCAAAGTTTTCTTCGTGCATAACGGGATTTTCAATCCAGTATTCAGTTCCTCTTACTTCGATAAATTGTGGCATCTTGTTGATGATATTGCACAACGCTTCATATACACTGGACTCACCATTATAAGAAAGGGCCGCAAGTGTAGTAATGATAATGGAGATGGGGGCATCCTCATTGTTGTTTTGGAAAACAATGTCCCGGTGGCGTTTCAGTAATTGAATTGCCTTTTGCAGTGGAGTACGAATTTTGTAGGTTGGAACCTTAGCAACGTCTACATTATTTCTAGCTGCATAGTGGCTTTTTTCAATGTGGAGGATGTCCTTCATCCGTTCCTCAAACCACGCATGGTATGCATACGGATCGCTAAAACGGGGTTCATAACCACCCCATTCATTCTTGTGGGTCAACTTAATTGCAGTCAAATATGGCTCTATGTAATATGTGTTTCTGGGCACACACGGAAGGATATCCATGTGAAACTCATCATATTGCATAGTCCAGCATCGCTTACCTTCTTCTTGGAGCATCTGTTTGTACGTTCCATGAGCCTTTAAACGATCTCCAACAAGACCTTTAACACGGCCCAGTGGCAACATGCCGCCATTCTTCAAAAGGCATACCAAGTCGACATCATACTCATCTTTTTCAGTGATGGGACGAACTACCGTTCCAAGATTCATAGATCCTTGCGGCGTAATTTTGACATCGTAGGGGATGCCGTCGGAAAGCCATGTCCCCACAGCAGTGTAGCTTTTAACCGCTTTATCAAGCATGGTGGGAGTGATATTCAATTCGTCGGCAATCTGGTTCAGCCAAATGTTAATTTGTTTTTCTTTCTCTGTCATTCTCTTTACCTCCGATCGTAATGGTTTCAAAAAATCCATTGTCGTCATCATAAATTCTGAATCTTGGATACACTCCCGGCATATACCGGCGGCCCACCTCAAAGGCTGCAGATACAGGCATCGCGGGGAATACGCCGATTTCCTGAACTTCCGGATATGTATTTTTGATTTCATCGCATACAGCTTGGTACTTATTCCAGAATGCAGTCAGATCTGCGGGACTCTGTATGCAATCCACGCCAAAACGTTCAGCACGGATGAAGTACAAAATATCGGCATCATAAACTTCAGTGATCCGTACCATTGCAATGTCGGCAGTCAAGGAGAATACCAGAGCAATATGGTTACCGTCATTGAGAATTTGCTTCTCCACAGAGAAGTTGTTTGTCTGCTCTTTGGCGACCCAATTCCAGGAATCCTCCGCACGAGAAAACTGAAAAATATCTGCTCGGGTTTTATCTCCAATCTGATAGCCCAACTTCATGATCAACGGCATTGGTGCAAGAGGGAATACCGAGAAGTGCGCATTAGGATCTTCGTCTAATATAGCATTGATTGTCAGAGCGATTTTTCTATCCAACGCTTGCAACATGCTATCCCAATAACGGGAGGAGCGGTAATCCCCCTCAAGATCAATTTTGATCCTCCGTCCATGAGTAACGGCAACCCGTTTTTCAGGCATAACTGCCCTCGCGCACTGGTTAAAATCAATAGTCACGTGGTTGCGCCCCTTAATTGGAGCACTGAGCATAAGCACTTCAGAAGGCTCTTTATAAATCATGTCGCATTGGTCGGCGATTGCCCTTTCGTGCTTGCTTTTCATTTCCAGCAGTCGATCTTCCGGGTAATCCTCAGCGAAATCATCGATTTGCTTATGGTGTTCCGGACACATCAGCATTAGGTTGCCGAGTTTGTCAGACAGCTGATGAGAGCGGATTTCATCGCCTCTTGCACCTCCAGGACTGGATGCGATAATATGAGCTACATTGGACTTGTTGTACGTCTTTAATGTTAGCTCGTCAAACAATACAGATTTATTGCATCCTTCAAACTGGCACCGGCCGGCAGCATTCGCAAAAAGCATATTCAATGTCAACTGCGACGGAGCATGCCCCCTTCCTTTTTTCTTCGCCATTTTATGGTCACCTCCAATGTTAATCCAGAACAAAGCACCTAGTTGTGTCGTAATTTTACCAGATATTAGCACATCGCATCCCGCAAATCAACATTTAGTATCATAATCACATTGTTGATACAGGATATTGTGTCATCGGATACATTAAAACTCTTTGATGAACGTCGACCCTTCTGGTATTCTGCTATTATACAACTCTAATAGTACATAGGAAAAACTTTCTCCAATGATATATTCTTCGGCTTCACTTATGTCCAGAATCTGGTATGCACCGGATTGAGCATATGCTTGAATTCCATCTGTAAATCAAACCCGTCTAGAAAAAGGATCAATCTCTCTGCCTTGGCAAGTATTATCCTCTAATCCATTAATAAACAAATGTCCCATATTTTACAGGCGGGAGCTGCCAAAATATTCATAAATTCACTCAACAAACTTCTATTTGCCCTTCGCCTTATCCTGCTCGGCTTCACAGCGTTTAGAAAAATTTTTTGCCCAATCCCGCATTTGGATCAAATCTTTCTCTACATCTGCAATATCAGGAGGCGGTAGCGGAGTTTCGATGGAATGGGAGTGGTCATAGTAGGAGTATTTTGTCATCATTTTATCAAAGAGTGCAATATCCTCCTTGGTGATTGCGTTCAGGCACGGGATTTTCATCGTAGACACATTTCTGGAAAATCTAGACACAACACCTGACAGTAGATTTTGCTCTACACCATACTCAATCATATTTCTAAACGCTGTGCATAGAGCGTGAGTTTTCACGTCCGCATCACTAAAATTACCATCCTTCAAGGCTTTCTTAATACACGCAACGTCCTGCTCCAACAATTTATTGGCTGCCTTTTCCAATTTCATGTTGTTTATGTAGTTTGGCTCAGATGGATGACCCAAAGGTGATTTCCGAAGTTCGATATGTTTGATCTGTACACGTATCACATCTCCATCAAGTGCAGAAGTCGCATTGAATTCGCTTGCAGAATTTTCAAGAAGCTGTGCAAAAGCCAAGCGGTGAGTAAATACAATCACTTGACGCTCCACGGACAGTTCGATCAGGCGCTTTGCAACATTGCCTTCGTAAAGGTGATCCAACGAAGTAATAGGGTCATCAAAAACAAACGGCAGATTCTGATTCCAAGACGACAGATCAGATAAGAATGCCGCCAGTGACACCACTCTGAATTCGCCTTCACTCAAAATCTCATTATTTTTGTGTTTGCCCATAGCACAAGCATCTTTCAGAACAATCTGGTGATAGGACCGTCCTCTTCGAGGCGCATTTGCAACTAACTCGACCTTAATCTGCTTGCGCCTATCCAGTCGATTCATTTCCTCTTGGAAACGACTGATATAAGCATCTGTTATCAGCAGTTTGGAAAGATCCTTTTTTAGCGTCGTCAGGGTATTTGTTTTGCATTTGGTAAGAACGGATTTCACCAGAATCAGTCTCTGTTTGATTTCCAGATTACCATATGCCCAACGGGTTACCATGAGTTCCTGCATACGACGAATTAGCTTCTCACGGCTATCCGCTACAGACTTCAGCACCTTGATTTCAGAACTGATTTTTTCAACCATCGCACTGAACGCAGCAGTAATTTCTTCTTTGCTCTGAATATAGGGAATTTCAGTATCCGTATCTTCATTATAAGACAGAAGCCAGCTACATCGAGCAAGAATCAACTCATAAAGCGATATAATATATTTCTGATTCTCTGGAGCAATTGAACTGAATTGCAGCGCAGTCTTTCGTTCAACAAGATCAAGTTTGTTTTCTACATGATCCTGCAACGCTTTCACTGCTGCTGCAAAATCAAGACGTGCCACTTCTGATTCCGTAATTGCAGAAGATTGCGAAAATGCCTGAAAACTCCTCATACGTTCCATGGCATCCGCATCCAGTTTCTGCTGGCAAAGGGCACAGCGGCCAGATTCTGTCACTGGCATACCTGCTCTACCTTCAGCAACACGAATATATTCAGTTGCTCGCATCCACATCGTCTTCCAGATATCACCACCAAATTCCGGTATCAGGGAACGCCCTGTACTGGAGGCCACTAACAAGTCAGCGGTCTTTTTGGTGATGATTTGTCGTTCCCGCTTTTCTAGATAATCAGCGCGCACATCATCAGAAACATATCCCAGCATTTTTAATATCTCATAACCATGAGTCCGGATAATATCACGCTGGGCTTCTTTGGTTCGAGCTGCCAGTTCTGGGTCGCTTTCACGCAAACTAGCTTCGATGATATCCAATTCTCCCTTTTCTGCGTCCGTCCAAGGATGCGCTTTGATAAATTTAGTCAGCTCCGCCTGCGAAGATATTTCAATAAACTCAGTTGCAGTTGTGCTGAATGCCAATTTCTGAGACAACTTTGGCATCTCTTTTTCCATGTCTTCTGCTATCTGCGAAAAGTAGTCGGAAAGGCGATCATACATAGCTGCCATATTCGTGATCGTTGCCAACACTCTCGGCTCGTAAACTACTTCGTTTTCTTTGTTGACAAATCGATCCGCTTCAATAGTATCGTATATCTGGATCGGATATTTTTTCTTTGATGACTTATTCCAGGCCACATTTTTCTGTGTACCATTTATCATAAATGTAGCTGTCGCTTCCGGCTCCTCTTGACCTTTACAATATACGTTTCCTAACACAGCATCCCCATACAACGGGTTTGCCAACGCTTTCAAAATGCGAACATAAGAGGATTTTCCGCATCCATTTTGACCGTACACTACGGTCAATCCGTCACCGAAAGACAAGGCCTTCCGAGGTGCAAGTGCACCAATACCCTTAATATCAGAAATCTGCGTAAGTATAACTCGATTCGCTGCAGGAGTTCCAAAAGTAATGTCCTCCGGAAAGGTTGTAACTGCTACAATTCTGTGGTTAAAATTCATATGTTCCTGTTCAATCAACTTGATCGCACGATTACATATTTCCTCTTCCATCATACTGCCATTCCAAATTTGGACAAATAAATCCTTCTGCCAGCGTGTAGCTTTTTCAAACCACCCCTTAAGCAAAACAAGGCCATCATTTACATATGAAACCATAGCACACCTCTTTCTATTATGGTGCTGAAACGCAGAATTATTCTGATATTATTTATAGCATATACAAAATTGCAGATAATTTCAACCCTCCTAGCCTTTTCCCGCAAATAGAGCCATAGGTCGATATTCAACCTTATCGTGAATATCTAAACCTCCTCTTATTGTCTTTAATCTGTGTATAGCCTTTGGGATTAAAAATTGGATTTCATTTACAATGTAGTGATAATCGGCAATACCAAGACAGCCGATATAACGAAACCGAGTCTTTCTGATGAATTTATATTTTCTACTTGACATGATAAAACGAATGTAAAACGGTTACGAGCCAGACTCGCCTCCTGCGTTCAGCCCATAGAACAATAGCAATCCCCCGCATAACGTACTCCACGCAAGGAATTGCCACACTGTTGCCCAGAGCTTTGTAACGGGCGGAATCTGATGCCCCTGGGATGTTTGTCCAACCGTCCGGGAAACCCTGCAAACGCTCGCACTCAAGGGGCGTCAGACGGCGAATCAGGTTATGGCTCTCCACAATGCACTTATCGTCGCCGACATACTGATTGCTGATGCCCTTATGGTCTGACCGAACCAGCGTGCCAACCGCATCCTGATAAGGCTGCGCCACCAGATCTGTGGCATCCTTGTGCTGCCGGGTGCTTTCCGTGCTGACCACTTCATTCTCTGTGAACACATCCAACCGTTGGCGGCTGAAGACTGCGTGGTGATCTGTTGCCGTCAGGGTGTAGGCAATGTCCTCCTGATACCCGATTCCATTACCACCGTTCTGTGGCTGACGGTCAATGGCATTTCCGACAATACAGTAAACAGGCGCATCCTGCTCCACCAGCGGCACATTATTACCACCCGTGCCATACCGTGCGGACATGGTAGGTGCCACCCTGTGAGGGCCGGTATGGCGGGCGTCAATGCCGTGGTTCTCGTAGACCAACGGCTGATGTCCATGCTCCTGAGCACGGAGCGTTCCGGTCACATCTTGGGAACACTCCATGACGCTGCCGCCCTGATCGTTTAAGCATAAGACGCTCGGCACCATATTTGTGCCGCTGTCAGACGCCTTCAGGGTTGGTGCGCATTCCTCCTGATAGCCAACACCTCCGGCCTTACTGCCTTGGCCTGCGGAAAAGCCAGCAGCAATAAATGTCTGCTGCTTCATACCCGGCTGTGCGCCCAGCGCCCCGGCAACATCGTGCAGATCCCGAACCTCGTCTCTCTGGTTCGCTGCGAACGCAATGGGCTGAATTGCTCCGTCGCAGCCTTCATTCTCCTTTCCATCCGGCTGGGTGACAAAGGTCTGCATCTGCATATTGCTGGTCGCCATCAACGCTCCGGATACGCCGTGAAGGTCGATTCCCTCGTCTCTCTGGTTGATATGGTAGGCTTCCAGTTTCGTGGGCCTGCCATCCGGCAGAACGAGACCAGCTTGGATCTCCAGCGCCCACTTCAGCTTTTCAGGAAGTTCCTTCCCCCGTTCAGCGGCTCTACGCAGGATACCCAAGCAGGCTTTCTTGGTCAAATAGTATCTTTTCAGCGGATTGTCCTGCAAAATCCGCGACAAGGAAGATTCGTTTTCTTCTCTGGGGGACACCCCAGTATTGAGCGTCGAGGCATCTCCACGCCAGGGAGAAATCAGCTCCCAGTACGATTCGCCCAGCAGGTTGCCATGGCCAGGGGTAAGGTCGAGGGATTGAAATACCACTGACTTTAATTCGGACGATCTCCTCGAGGACACACCGGAAGTCTTCTCCCTTTGGTGTGCCACTGGAGAAGGCTCCGGGAACGTTCTCCCACACCATGAATCGAGGTCGTATATCGATAGCTGCTCTGCCTCGTAATTCGTCTGCATTCCTCATCTCCTTTGTGAGTCTGACCTGTTCCATAAAAAGGCCGGAGCGCGCACCGACCAATCCGGCTCTGGCTCCGGCTACTGAGAGATCCTGACATGGACTGCCCCCACAAATTATATTTACAGGCGGCAGCTCTGCTCCGTTTAGCCTTGTGATGTCCCCGACATGAACCATGTTGGGGAATCGCAGCTTGGTCACCTCGATAGGAAAGGCTTCAATTTCGCTTGCCCACACTGGACGGATGCCATTTCGCACCGCCGCCAGAGGGAAGCCGCCGATCCCATCGAACAGGCTGCCCATGGTTAATTCGTTTGTCTCCTGATTCGGTACACACCTCCAAAAACAAAAAGCCAACCGTGAAAACAGCTGGCATATCGAAAATATGTTTTGACTTCTATGTTACATTTTGGTAGAATAAATATGATTCTTTCGAGAACCGGACGCTGCCATAACACGGTAGGCGGTTATCCCCCTCTTCAGGGGGTGATCCTTCTTTACCTTGGTGCTGCGCGATCTTATATCACTGATGCCAGTTATCCCCCTCTTCAGGGGGTGATCCTTCTTTACCCCCTGTCTTGACTGGAAGGGGGGGTAGATGTGAATGTGGTTACATATGAGGAACTGTTCCAGCTGCTCATGGTTCTCATCACCTTTGCCAGTTTGACCATTACGATCATAAAAAAGAAGTAAACCGCCCCAGCCCCAACTAGTGCGGTTTACTTCATCGCAATACTAGGGGGCTAACCGTCTATCGGCAGCGCCCTTTTCTACGTTCATTATACCACGATTCCGCCATCTGTCAAGGGCTGACTGCCTGATCAATTTCCGTTCCGTCATACAGGTACACCTTGATGTGATCAGCAGATATCACTTTTACCGTATGTACCAGCTGCCGGATCATTTCTTCATCCCACTGCTGCATGTGGTGACTCATTCCGTCTAGTGCCGCTTCCATCGAATGCACATGTGCCTGTACCGTCTGGTCTTTTCGGAGCCGGGCGGCAATTTTTTCGCGTTGTTCTTTCAGCGACGCCATCTCATTGGCAATACTGCCAAACCTTTCCGCGTTCTTCGCCGCGCTGTCAGGCTGTTGGAGCAATATGTTGAATTCCGCTTCCAGCTTCTCAAGTCCCCGGTTGATTTCTCCCAGTGTCATAGTAGAGTCCGGGAGAAGCCCTGTTTCTTCCACTGCCGCTTCCGTGATCTGGCTACAAATTGCCCCTTTGGAATCCATTGCGGAATTGATTGCCGCCATGATTGCCCGCTGCAGCGGTTCCTCGTCCATGGTCGGTGACTGATGGCAGTACTTTGCACCATAGTCCAACCGGCTGACGCAACGCCAAACGATCCTTGTCTTTCCGTTCCGCTTCCATGTACACCTTCGATACAGGGTGCCGCACTCCCCGCACACCAGTCGCTCGGATAGGGCAAACTTACTCGCATAACAGGAACGGCCTGTGGAGGACGTCTTTTTTGATGGACTGGCCGATGCCGATCTCCTGGTCTTTTCTGCCTGAACCGCCCGATATATTTCCCTGCTGACGATTGCCGGGTGATTATTCTGGATCAGATACATGGGAAACTGTCCCGTGTTCTTTATAACCTTTTTGTTGATACAGTCCTGTGTAAAGGTCTTCTGCATCAAAACATCACCACAGTACTTTTCATTACCAAGGATGCTCCTGATCTTGGAAATATCCCACTTTGCCCCACCTGTCGGATTCGGCACCGCCTTCCCTTCCAAGCTCAGCTTGATCATATCCCCTTCATTGAAAGCATGAGTGGAAAGCTTCCACCCATGAATGTCAAATACTCTTTTATACATATACTTCTCCTATAATAAACGCACGGTTTTCTCCGTGCGTTTACATTCGTAATCACTCAAAACCGAGCTCTGCCAGCGCTCCTATCAAATCGTGAGACAATGCCATAGATTGCAGCTCATGAATTACTGCTGCCGGGTTCTTTTTAGCACAAATGCAGTTATATATCTTTTCTTTAAGTTCGTAACCGATCCTGCAGTGCTGTAAAAGCTTGAAAATCCTCTTGCTGCGGTCAATATCGGCAAGCTCAGCATTGAGCACTTGCAGCTCAATTTTGCCACTGTTCTTTCCAAATGTGACGGTCAGCACCTTTTTTTCTGTATCGTAAGTCTTTTCATAGGCAACGTCGGATTTGACTGTGCTGTTTTTTATGCCGTAGAAACACACCCTGTATCGGCGCATCGCGGGTCTTACACGGAAACTGTCTTCATCTGGCTTAATGGAAAACCGCATTGCATCCTCGCTCCACTTGACTTCAAACCGCGTCAAGGCAGCATGCTCATCACTGCCGTCGTCCTCATACATGGTGTATTCGCCGCTATCACCGCAGAACACATTCACGTCAATGGCCTCAGGCAGCTCTACACCAAAACGTTCAGCTTCCTGTTCACCTGTAAGAGGCACAATCGCACCGGCTTTGGCAAAGACGGGTATCTGTGAAAGGGGCCTGTGCAGGATTTTCATCCCGCCCCCGGAATATCTCTGTGCGGTGAAAAAGTCGTAATAAGTACCCTCTGGCAGCCATGCAGCAACGCTCCCCATGCCGGTCTCTGCACTTACGGGCGAGGTAATAGGGCAAACGATGAGCTGTGAGCCAAAATAATACTGGTTGGGAACCTGATAGGCTTCCTCTGCACGGGGATAGAGGTAATACATAGGGCGCAGAGGCATAATACCGTGTCTTGCTGACTCGAAATTCATCGTGTAAAGATAGGGAACAAGGCGATGACGCAGACGCAGAAAGGCTTTCAGTATGCTGCATACTTCGTCAGAATAGTTCCACGGCTCTCTGCCGCTGAAGATATTAGATGTGCTGTGCAGGCGCATGATGGGTGAGAAAGCACCGAACTGTACCCAGCGGACAGTCAGTTCCTCGTCGTATGTTCCGGCGCAATGTCCGCCAATATCATGGCTCCACCAGCCGTATCCGATATTCGCAGCTGTAGCTGTGAAATAAGGCTGGAAGCGGAGAGAGTCCCAGCTGATGATCGTGTCACCGGAGAAGCCGATGGGGTAACGGTGGCTACCGGGGCCGGCGTAGCGGGATAAAATCAACGGGCGTTGGTTTATCTCGGCACTGTGGAGAGTATGAAAATGATTCAGGAGCCACAAAGGGTCTGCGCCGTCAATGCAGGATGCGTCACCCTGTTGCCAGTCGATCCACCAGAAATCCACGCCCTCGTCCTCACGGGGCTTTAAGAGGCATTTAAAATATGTATCGACAAAATCCTTGCTGCACATATCAAAGGGGATATCCCGACCGGACGCAGGGTCGAGCCCCATGCGCACGGCGGCCTCGACGTACTGCTCTTCATGGGGCTGTATGCCCTCTGCGGGATGGAGATTGAGAGCGCAATTTAAGCTGCGGGAATGGAGCTGGCTCAGGAAATTCTTTGGATTACGAAACAGCTCTTTATTCCATGTGTATCCCGTCCAGCCCTTGCCCTGCTTGGCTGTTATATCTGTAATATGCCAGTCCATGTCCATGACAGCTACACTGAACGGTACCCGTTCGGCGCGGAATCTGTCCATGAGGTTCAGGTATTCGTCATCGGAATAGGCGTGGAAACGGCTCCACCAATTGCCGAGAGCATAACGTGGCAGCATAGGCGGCCTTCCGCTGAGTTCGAAAAAGTCATTAAGAGCCGCCTGATATTCAAGGCCGTAACCGAAGAAATATAGGTCGATTGCTTTTTCTGCGCGAGACATTATGGCTCCGTCGCTCTCAATAAGCGGTGAATCACTGTCATCAATAACGCTGTATCCCTGAAGACGCGACTGGATGCCTTTTCTGAGCGGTATCTCGCCATCAGCCATGTCAAGTGTGCGTGCAGTGCCGCCGAGATTCTCGCGTAGCTTATCGCCATAGTGCCAAGTGCTATAGATGCCGCGAGTCTCACTTCTAACTTTTATAGAAAGGCCGCCAGCGGAGAAAGGCTTTTCGTCGTAAAACAGGCTTAGATATTCCGTGTGTATTTCCAGCTTGCCATTATGACGGCAGACTTCAAATTCCGGCGCATCAAAATTTCTGCAGCATGCAAATACAGAAGGCCTATCCTCAAATATATTGCTTTCGCAGTATTCGAGGCGTAACATTCGTGATGCGAGCACAGTAATTCTATAATGCTCACCGGTCACGCACTGCATATCGTTGCTTTTGCCGTTTATGATGTCATAGGACATACGAGTTTACTCCTTTGCACCGGGAAGGTTAAGAATAATCGCGCGGCCATCAACAGCAAGCATTCCTGCGTGTACTTCAACGTTCTCGCCGCTGATAAGGTTAGTGTACAGTCCGTTTGGAAGATCTATGTCGATAAGAGAGGCTTCACCGGTCACGGGGAAGATACCGATGTATCTATCACCGCCTTTGGAGTGGGTCGCTACGAGCACATCACCGGGAAGTGCCTTAACTTCATAGGTGCTGTCTGCGAAGACGGGGCTTTTTTTGATCTCATATAGGCGGGACATAAGTGCGGAGTAGTCCTTGCCGGTGTTCCACTGCACTTTATCTGCATCGAACAAGTCAGGAAGGTGTTTTACGCCGTTTTCCTGCCCCGCGTAGAGAAGCGTCATACCCTTCTGGAAGTATATAAACGCAGTCCAGACGAGGAGTTTCTTCTCATCCGGAATTAGAAAAGCACCTCTTGCATTGTCATGGTTTTCAAGGTAGCGGAGCTTGACATAGTTGTCAGGATAAATAGCTTCCTGTCGATTGATGTCTTCTGCGTACTGAGCAAGGCTAATTTTGCCCTTGAGATAATCCTTGAAGCGATAATATATGTCGTACTCGTAGCTGACATCGAATGCCTGGTAAACTTCCGAGTCGGACAGGCTCACCATTCCGCGTGCGCGGTTGGCAACGGTAAATACGGGTTCAACGGACTCGCTCAGCCAGAAGCAATCGGGGTTGACCTTCGCAACCTCTTCCCTTGCCTTCAGCCAGAACTCGAGAGGGATCAACGGGGCAACATCGCAGCGGAAGCCGTCTACAATACCAGCCCACATTTTGAGCGTCTCTATCTGGTAATCCCAGAGATCCCTATTGTTGTAATCAAGATCAATTACATCAAGCCATTCCCCCACCTTGTTGCCGAAACATCCGTCCGGCTTGTGATAGAACCATTCTGGATGATTCTTGGCCAGCCAGGAGTCGGGAGACGTGTGGTTATATACAACGTCGATGATGCACTTCATGCCGCGCGCGTGAATGTCGGTGACAAGTTGCTTCAGGTCATCAATCGTTCCATACTCGGGATTGATCTTGCGGTAATCAGAGATAGCATAAGGGCTGCCGAGCTCACCCTTGCGTTCCTTCTTGCCAATGGGATGGATTGGCAAAAGCCACACGATGTCGGTACCAAGTGCCTTTATGCGGTCAAGGTCTTTTCTAACGCCACTGAAGTTTCCTTCTTCACTGTAATTGCGCACGAAAATAGAATACATGACCTGATTTCTGTAGAATTTGGAAGTATTGACAGCCATAGAAAAACCTCCTTAGCCCTTGATTGCAGACGAGGAAATACCTGCAATAAACTTCTTTTGGAAAATGATATAGAATATTACGACGGGGATGATTGCGATGCTTGTTGCGGCGAATAGGCCGGCATAATCCGTGGAATATTGCCCGCTGAAGAGGTTTAACGCTACAGGCAGGAGCTGTTTCTTCGTATCGCGGATCATAAGGAACGGCCAGAGGTAGTCGTCCCACGCCCAGAGAAACTGGAAAACAGACATGGAAACGATGGCGTTATTCAGCTGGGGAATGATGATGCGATGGAAAATATAGAACTCATTTGCTCCGTCCATTCGTGCCGCTTCTATGAGCTCGTTGGGGATAACTGCGCAGGACTGACGCATCAAAAAGATGCCGAAGGCAGTGAAGATGCTCGGAACAATAAGCGCCTGATAAGTGTCGATCCATTTCAGTGACTGCATAATACTGTATCTGGGAATGAGGGTAACGACACCGGGAATCATCATCGTCATCAGGATCATCGTGAACAGCGCATCACGCCCTTTGAATCTGTATTTGCAAAGTACATAGCCCGCAATGGTGCTTGTGTACACGGTTATGACCGTAATTAGCAGGGCGTAAATTAGGCTGTTTCCAAAATACCGGAAGAAGTCAAACTTATTGAGCACATCAGAATAATTCTGGAAAGAAAAATGCTGCGGGAACAACGTTTGTGCCAGGGAGCTGATCTCGGCATTGGTCTTGAAGGATGAGCAGAGCATCCAGATAAAAGGAAACACTGCCAGGAGGCAGAAGAACAGTAAAATGGCGTTTAAGAACACAGAACTTAACTTCTTCATTTTCTTACACCTGCCCTTCGTTCTGACCCGAAATCCTAAAGGATATCGCAGTCAGTATTGCAATAAAGAGAAACAGCACAAAGGATAGTGCCGAGGCATATCCAAAATTATACTTGGAGAAAGCCTCCTGATAGATGAGATAAGATGCCAGATATGTCTGAGTTCCAGGCCCGCCTCCTGTGAGAACCATTACCGGGATATAGGTCTGGAAATAGGAAATAAGCGAAGTGATTACTATAAAAACGATCGTGGGCTTAAGAAGCGGCAGTGTTACAAATCTGAATCTCTGCCATGCAGTCGCGCCATCGGTCTCTGCGGCCTCATAGCACTCCACGGGCAGCGAGTACATTGCACCCAGCAGAAGAATAACCGCATAGCCGAAATCCTTCCATATTGTCAATATAAGAATGGCTATCATGGCATAACGGCCATCATAAAGCCAGTTGATATTCGAATTTAGTACCCGATCCAGAAAGCCAATCTGAGGATCAAATATGAACTTCCATACAAACGTTACCGCCACAAGGGGGGTAATTGTGGGGAGGTAGAAAAGTATGCGATAAAGGGACTTGTGTTTAATTAGTTTGGAGAATATGGCACATGAAAGCGCAAGACCGATAATCACGCGGAAAGCAGTTGCGACAGCTGCGAAACCGAAGGTGTTTTTCATGGATAGCCAGAACAGATCGCTCGTAAAGACCTTTTTCCAATTGCCGAGTCCCAGATAGATCATCTGGTTTTTCAGCGGATTCCATCTGTAAAAGCTGCCAAACAGCACAGCAATAATAGGGAGAATAAAGAAGACGAGAAAGAAAACGACGAGTGCTGCAACAACAATGTTGCGCATGACGATCTCGCTCTTGCTCTGAGCAGGATTATTCAGTCTTATATTTCCTCTCATATTTCATATCCTTTCAAGGGAAATAGGGCACCGACATGACACTGCCGGTGCCCTCTATATTAGTATAGCTTACTTTGCGTACTTGTAAAGGGGTTCGCGAGACTCAAAATCGAGAGTTGCAAGGTCTTCGTTGATAGCTGCTTCACAATCAGCAAGAGCCGTATCGATGTCCTTGCCGTTGTAGAAAATCTCTTCAAGAGCAATCTTCATATTGTCCTCAAGCGTGCTGGGCATGGGGCCGGGCCAAATGTAGCGGTCAATGTGCTTTGCAAGAACCTTGATACTGGGAACAGCAAGCAGGTCTGCATCGCTCTGCAGAGAAATCTTCATCGGGAATACTGCGTTCTGAGTACAGAATTCCTTCTGGATGCTGTCGTTTGCAAGGAAGAAGCGAACGATGTCCTGAGCAACGGCCTGCTGGTCGGCAGGAGCGTTCTTGTTGATACCGAAGGTGGACTCGCCGTTGTATCTGTGGTACGCGTAAGTGTTGGAAGGATCAACTGTGGGAATCTCAAAGCAATCATAGTGGGTATCGGGGAAGTTGTTGTTGAACACGCCGGTCATGAAGCCCCAGCCAAGGTACATAGCAACCAGCCCCTGACCAAAGTTGTCGCCAGAGTTATTGCCGAAGCTGTAGTCGCAGACACCATCAACGACGTACATGTCGTGCAGGCGGGTGATAACTTTTTTCATGGCCTCGTTATTGATGGAAGCGGTGCCATCCTCATTGAAGAGGTTCTGACCGTACTGGTACTGCATACCGAGAACGTCGCCCTGGATGCCGCCATTGTAGCTGAAGCCAGCCTGAACAAGGTCGCCATTTTCGTCGCGAATGGTGAGCTTCTTGGCAACTTCACGGAACTCGTCCCAGGTGGTGGGGATGTCAGCCTCGGTGAGGCCTGCAGCTGCCCACATGTCGGTGTTGTAGTACATGGTTGCGGTCATAAGGCCGTAGTCAGTATAGTAGACCTTCCCGTCTACAAGGTGGCCGGAAACGCCGACAAAGTCCGCTTCCATATCTTCGACAGGAATATCGTAGGGAGCCATGTAGTCGATGAGCAGGTCGTGCTTGCTGTTATGCACATTAAAGATTGCGGGACCATCGTTGCCCTGAAGAGCGAGAGGCAGCTTGGTGAAGTAATCATCCCAAGGATTCTCGACGAGAGTGATGGTCACGTTGGGGTGAATTGCAGTGTACTGATCCGCCAGAGACTGGAACAGATTTGCTGCACCGGACCAGAACCAGAGTTCTACTTCGATGTCCTTGCCGTCGTTAATGGGAACATTGGGGTCATACTGGATAGCTGAGCCAATAACGGGGCGCGCATCTGCTGTGGGTGTTTCGGTGGTGGAAGCTTTGGTTGCGGGTTCAGCCGTCTGCTCAGGCTCAGCGGTCTGAGCAGGTGCGCTACAGGCCGTCATGCTGAGAACCATAACAAGAGCGAGGCAAAGTGCGATGATTTTCTTTGACATTTTTGTTCCTCCATTTCATTTTGTTGTTAGCGTCGTTAGGTATATCGCTAAACTAACTGTATAATACATTTCTTAAACGTGTTTGTCAACAGAAAACTATACAACCACTTTAATTTTGTTGCAAAGCAACAAAATTAACCTGCATTTTTGTGCACATCCCCCTTGATCGAAGTAAATAACTAGTTTATCGCTAAACTAGTTATTGAAATTTCTATCTACGTCAATACCGTTAGTTTTTTTCTCAGCACCTTGCATTTTTTGAATTGTTGGTTTATTATTAGTTTATCTTTAAACCAGGCGGAGTTTGAATATATGGTTACACTGAAGGACATTGCGAAGGAAGCCGGAGTCAGCGTTATGACCGTCTCAAATATTGTAAACGGCAATTACACTAAGGTCTCAAAAGAAACGGCAGAGCACGTGCAAAAGATCATTAGCCAAATGGGGTATGTTCCTAACGCCTCTGCAAGAAGCCTTGCAAAAAGCAAAACCAACATCATCGCAATTATTATGCGTGGCGAGGAAAACGAAAATCCAATGCTGAACCCATATTATTCTGCCATGGTGGGGGCAATGATCCGGAAAATTCAACAGCACGGCTACTATGCGATGGTGAACATTATGAAGTCCCATCAGGATATTCTACAGAGTCTGCGAACCTGGAATGTGGACGGCGCGATATTCCTAGGCCTCTTTGATGACGAGATAGAAGCCATGTATTCTGTATGCGATGTGCCGATGGTCTTTGTCGACAGCTACAGCAACGTGCGTCAGCTTTCAAATATCGGAATTGACGATTTTAAGGGTGGGCAGCTTGCTGCAAACTATTTTATCTCTCAAGGCCATCGCAGCGTTGCATTTATCGGTCCTACCATGAAATATAATGGTGTTATCCGGCACCGTTTCGACGGCTTTAACTCCGTTCTGCGTGTGAATGGTATGGAGGTCAGCCCTGAGCATATTTTTGAGATTGAGTCGGATGTGCGTCAGGACGCAATTGTCGCTCTGGGTAAACACATTGCATCCATGGGAAAAGAGTTTTCCGCAATCTTCATCACAAGCGATCAGATTGCATCCTATGTTGTGCAGGGGCTCGTCTCGGGAGGGGTGTCCGTGCCGGAGGAGATGTCTGTTATCGGCTTTGATAACCTAGAGATATGCCGTCAAATATCTCCGCAGCTCACTACGATTGCGCAGGACCTTAATCAGAAGGCACACTTCGCTGTATCAACCCTGTTTCAACGTCTGGCAGATCCGTCTCTTCCCGCTCAGTCCATGGTACTGGATGTGAAGCTGGTTGTGAGAGATTCCGTTGCATCATTGTAACAGCTCATATTGTTTTTCCATTTAGGCCGTATCTTAAAACTGGCAGAACGACCAACAGCGCAGTATTTTTGTTCTGCGAAATCCATTTTCCATAGGAATACATCCAGTATTCCTATGGAAAATGATGTCACACAGGGAATAAATAGCCGCCGCCTAGGCGTTTTGACAGTTTTCGGACAGGCTCTAGTTCAGTTTATATAGCAGGCTGCTGTTGCTGCCGTTCCCCCGGTACCGTTGCTCTGTCTGAATCAGCCCCGCTTTCCGCAAGTCCCGAATGGCCCGGCGGGTGGTGGATTCGGAGAGCTTCAAATCTTTGGCAATAGTTGGAATCGACGGCCAGCAGATGCCGTCTTTATTGGCGCGATCGGCGAGGTAGATGTACACAGAAATCGCTCTGTGGGGCAGGTCCATACGGTGTAGCTTCGTAAAATCATGCATATTGTTTCCTCCTGTACGGGTGGGGCTGAGATGCCCCACCTGTTTTTGTTATGTTTTGAGCGTTGTTTTCTCTGGGATCGGCACCGGTTTCACCGTTGTCTTTGGTGGTAATAGTTCCTCGGAATATACCAGCGGGCATCCAGAAAGAATCGCCTGTTCCAGCTCCGCTTTTCCCGCGTAATGCACCGGGCGGCTGCCCCGGTCAGGGATTTCCAAAGGCTTTTCAAATCGGATTCCCCAGTCCAGGAATAATTTCAGTTTTGTCTTCATGGGGTGAGTGCCGGTTTTCATTATCACGAAACTTCCCTTGGGCATGGATTTCAGCTCGTCCGGGGACATGAGGGGACGCTCCATCATTTGCAGGGACTGGGAGTTGCTGTCCTTACCCTGAGTCACAGAGCCGGACAGAACCGTGCGGCTGCCCAGATTTCTGGACAGCACCTCCGCCGTCTGACTGTTGGGCGCAAAGCCGCCGAATATGGTGTCCTGACAGTTATCGGCGAGGATTTCCGCACCCTCTTTTCCATAGTTTTTCTCTAACTGAGCAAGGCTCTGAATGATAGGCACAAGGGTCAATCTTCGGGAACGACCTGCGGAGAACAGCGGCAGGATGTCAAAGGGCGGCATGGTTCCCAACTCGTCGCAGAAGAACACCGCCCGGTTGGGCAGCTTGCCGCCATGCTCATTGGCTACGGAAAACAGTTCACGGGCAAGGTTCTGGATCATCAGGCTGGCCACAAAGTTCTTGGTAGCGTCCTCTTCCGGGAGAATCAGAAAAATGGCGCATTTTTCCCGCACAAACTGTTCCGCATCAATGCCTCCATCAAAGCACAGCACCTGCTCCAGCTCCGTATCCAGAAAAGCATTTAATCTGGACAGCACGGTGGACATGATGGAATTCATCGCCTGATCCGACGCCGTCAGTGCGGAACCCGCCAGCCATTTTGCTTTGTGTTCCGAGGGAAGGAGCTGCATCAGCTCCTGAAACTGGTTTCCCCCTCGCCGCCCCTGCATCAGAAGTTCCTGCACCAGCTTGAATACAGAGGCAATGTGCCGGGTTTCATAGCCGTCCGTTTCCTCCGGTGGAAGAAACTCCGACAGGAGCAAAACCACTGAGGCAAGCAGCCCTTCTGCCGCGTCATAAAAGTAGGCGTTCTGTCCGTGGTCACTCCCTTCCCCCTCTGGGCTGATGATCGTTTTTGCCAGAATTTTGGCATACTTCTCTGCCTTCGCTTTGGCCGTTATCTCCGTGGGATTTTCCCGGTGGTCATCCATGTAGTGGTTTATCAGGGTCAAAAGGTTATTTCCGTCCGACCGGGTAGGCTCCCGGAGGTCAACAACCGATATCCGATAGCCATAAATGTCACGGGCTATGGCGCCGTAGTTCCGCGCCAGGTCGCCCTTGGTGTCCAGCGCCAGAAAGCTCATGCCGCTGGCACAGGCGTATTCCAGATTGGGGTACAGGAAATAGGCGGTTTTGCCCACGCCGGACGCGCCGATCATCAGCACATGGACGTCATCCGAGTCCACCAGCGCCGTTGTTTTTCTGCCGCCCTGACATCCTAGGACAATGCCCTGAGGCAGCGGCTTTCCATTGGAAATGGGCTGTTTTCCCTCTTTTGCGGCCTGCCGCCATTGTTTCGGCGTGTATGGAACATGGTGGTAGGTTTGCTTTACCTCCTGCCGGGTAGCCCAGCGGGCAGTACCGTGCTGACCGTTGCCCACGGTTTTGTCTTTGATACCGTTGAGATCATGCTTTTGGGCAGCATAGGTCACAAAAAACAGCACCGCAATTATGCCGCCCACAGATAAAATCAGCATGGAAATTCCATTCATTTTTTGTCCTCCTTCCGCAGAAACAGCAAATCCTCGTTCCAGTCCTTTCGGGCGGGAACGAGGATTTGATTTCGTATGTTCTTTTCCGTTAATGCCTTGGAAATTCTCTGTGCTGCTTTTTGCCCGGTCTCATCGTTATCCAGACAAATACACACATTTCGGATGAATGGCCTGCCTTCCATTGTCTTCCACAGCACCTTGTCCGAAACGCCGCAGGCCGCGGCATAGCTGCTGGATTTCCAGTGCTGTTTGTGCATGGAAATAAACGACAGCATGTCAATCGGAGCTTCAAACAGGAACAGGGTGTCCCCGCCGCCGACCCAGTGGAAGCTGTATTCCGGCTCACTTCCGGGAGCATTTCCCTTGAAACTTCCCTGTGCGGCGGTGCTGCGCTTGTGAATGTGCCGTGGTTTTCCCTCCCGGTCTATGCCCACGAATACGGCGTTGTGGTAATCTGCGGATTCATAGACAAGCCCCCGGTAGGAAAAAGCATCCAGCGCCTCCTTGTCGATGCCCCGGTGCCGAAGCAGGTAGCCGTAGACCCGGCGCATGTTCTCATGCTTTTGGGGAATCTCCAATGGTTTCTGTGAAAAAGGTTCTACCGGTTCCCGGATGGTACCGGCATCCATGGCGAGCATTAGCTGCACCGCCTCCGGGTACTCCATGTTGTAGAACCGGCAGGCAAAGTCGATAGCGTCCCCGCCCACCTGATCATACTGGTGGAACCACAGGTTGCCCCGGATGGTTACCTTCTGCCCGTGATCCAGCCACATATTCTCCGAGCCGGATCGTTTCACTTCCTCCCCACATTGCCGCAGAAATGCCGCCAGATCTGTTCGTCTGGCCTGTTCCCGCTGCTGCTCCGTAAACGGTATATAGCTCATTTTACCTCCGAATCATTTCTTCAAGTGAGGGATAGAAATATTTGCATGATTTGTCCGAATAGAGTATCAAACCTTTCCTATCTGCTGTAATATCTTCAGGTGGGAGGTTCACTTCTGGTGTCATCGTGACAGGGAGCTGGTGTCACCGCATGGCTAGACTTTCCCCTTGGCGGCCGCATATTTCACATTAGTCCCGGATACCCAATGCCTGCTTCTTCTCGTCAATCTGACGGCGCTGCTTACGGTCAGGCTGTTGGTGATGGACTCCATCCTGCTGCTGTTCCTTCTCCTGAAATATCCGTCCGAGCTGGGCGATCAGAGAGGCAGCACCCCTTATGTGCTGCTGTCGGATCACCCGCAGCAGGTTTTCCGCATACACATTGCCATGGGCAGCAGATCGATTTAGATATTCCAGCCCCTTCTCCCGGTCAGCACGGATACCGTTTCCGAAATAATAGATCTTACCAAGCTGGTATTCCGCATAGGAATTGCCGTCATCCGCTGCCATATGGAAGCAACGGATGGCCTTTTGCACATCCTTCCAGCCTTCTTCATTGAGGTAAACTTTCCCGGCAATATAAGCTGCAGAAGCGACACCCGCTTCCGCGAGTTCCTCCAGCAATGGCAGTCCTCTGGCAATATTCTTCTGCACCAATTTTCCCTGACAAAACAGCTTTCCAAGCTGGTACCTGGCAAAGGCATTGTCTTTTGCCGCCGCCAGCTCCAGATATTCCACCGCTTTTTCAGGGTCATATTCTGAAAACTCCGGCTTTAGATACAGCTTGCCAAGACCATACAGGGCATCCACGCTGCCCAGCTCCACCGCTTTCTCAAAATAGTACCGGCTCTTTTCCAAATCCACTTTGGTGCCGGTTCCGGTCATATTCATCTATCCTTTCCACCCCTTCCCGGGTGGCAATATACCGGGCATATCCCCCCACGGATCTGCCGCCCGCTCCCGGCTTCAGATACTTGAATTTTGTCACCAGTCTTGGCATTTATCTATCTCTTTTGAAAGTCAAAGGCATCCTCAAAGGAGTAGACGCCGCTGCTGCGCTTGACTTGAGCAACGCAGGTACCCCGGAGTTTCTCCAGCTGCTCCCGGCCAATGTTGCATGTAGCGGCCACCACATTCATGGTGATCGCTTGCTCCACCGCCAGCTTGAACAGGATGCGGCTGATCCGGTTGTCCCTGTCATTCACGATACCCTTGACCGTAGACGTGATGATCCTGGGCAGATAATCGCTGCCATTCTCCGAGGAAATATACCCGATATAAAAATGGATTGCTTTCTCAATGAATTCGCTCTGGCTGGAACAGTCATCCGCCTTATACCACTTGCGAACTTGCTCCAGCGAGGATTCCCGTATCCAGAGCGCGAATTTTCGTTTTCCCTCTGTATTCTCTGCCATATCAGGCCAAACACCTCCTGTTCTGGGCGCAACCCACAGTCTGACCCACGCAGATTTGTTGCAGCACCAGGGGCTTTCCGCTGTCCTGACCCACAGGTTGACCCCACCTGCTCTCAACCGACCCACACTTTCTGAATCCGAAAACCTGCGGTGGGGCGGGCGTTGCCCGCCCCTGTAGGCTTGCTGTGGGGCGTTCACGACCCACAGCCTTTCTCCTGCTTGTTTTTCGACCCACCGGCTTTATCGCTTCCAACGAAGAAAACCGGCCACGGCAGCGCCAATCACCGCCAGAGCGGCCAGTACCGCGATCCACTTCTTTTTCAAAACCCTCACCTCCAAATGTCAAAATATTTCCTCACTTAGTCACTCACTTTCGCTTCCCGCTGCTGCCGTCCAGCTTGGGGAAGCGGCACTCCGTGAAGCTCAGATCGTACTTCTTTACAGCCCTATCCAGCACCTGAAACATCTCCCGTTCCAGATTCCGGACATCGTAGCGCACCAGATCAGGCAGATTCTCATAGCAGATCCAATCCGGACTGAACGGTGTGTCCTTCACCAGGAGGTCATACCCCAGAGAATATTTGCCATTGTCCCAGTACACCACCGCTTCCAGCCGCACGGCTCCCGCAGACAGGATCGCCGCTACGCGAAAATGGTTGCTCCCCTCCAGCCGCCGCAGCATCCGCGCCAGATTCTTTGCGGAAAACCGCTGCTCGAACTGGTAGCCTGAACCCAACTGTTTTTTCAGGCGTTTTTGCTTCGACACACAGATCCCCCCTAGCAAAGCCGCAGTCCCTCACGCTCCATCCTGTGCTGTGCCAGATCAATGCTGTCGCTCACCGCCCGATTCAGCACAGCCGTGTCCAGTCCGCAATCCTCATACCCTCCGTGGACAATGTCGTAGTACCCCGCGCTGGGACTTCCGAAATCCATTCTGGGATCCATGATGTAGACCATGCCGGTGATGGTGCTGCCATCGTCCATCTTCACGGCTATCTGCTCCTTATCGTAAAAGCTGTGTCCATGCTCGTGGTAGCCCTCATAGAGATCCAGACGTTTTTCGTCCGGCTTCTGGATCGTCCAGATTCCCACCGGGACAACAGCACCTTCCTTCGGCGCGATGGTAGCGCAGGCGCCATGAAGCGCTCCTTTGAATTGCAGCTCATAGCCCTCAATGATTCCTGTCCCCACAAACTTTGCCGTGGGGCAGCGGTAGCGCATCTGCTCCTTGTTCAGATTGCTGCCGTAGGCAACATACAATTTTGCCATAGTTCCTCCTAACCATATTCCATCGTAATTTCCTGTCGTGCTTCATGTACCGTATCGGGAGCGGAAGCGCGGGCCTGCTCCAGCCGCTGCTGCATCAGACGCTCCCGCTGACGCTCTGCCTGCGCCGGGTCTTTCCATGCGATATTGCCCTCCAGATTTTTCAGCAGATGCTGGCGGGCGGTCTTGAACTCGTCGCCTATCAGCCCCAGCCGCAGAAGCCAAGTGCGGAAGGTGTACTTTTCATTTTCCGAGTGGGTCCTGGTGCGCATCGCCCGCTGCTGCACCAGCGCCTGGTGGGAAATCGCCAGGCACAGCTGGATATAGCTCTTGACCTCCCCGGCGTGGAGGGTGGAATTGAACATCCGAAACTCAACGGTTCCCTTGCTGAACACGCTGTGCAAATTCAGCGCGTGATAGCGGGAGTAGTCATAATGTACATTCCGCCGGGAATCGCCGTTGTACCACAGGGTCTCAAATTCAGCCATGGACTTGGGGTGCTTCAGGTTCACATCCTCCAGAAACCGCAGGTCTGCCTTCTGACAATAGCACTCCCGGTCGATCTGCACATTCAACGCCTTGTACAGCAGATCCTCCTTGGACGCCATGATGTTGACGATGTTGCGCAGGGTCTTGGGATCGTGCCGGGACGCGTCCACGTGGATGTGGATTCCGCAGCTGTCGTTTACTCTGGCTCCGCCCCGGCGCAGCTCCCGCACCAGCTGCTGAATTGTCTCGATGTCCTCATACTTGCAGATGGGCGTTACCATCTCCACCGCGTACAGGCGGCTGGCTGTCCGCTCCCCCCGGGACTGACACTTGATACTGGCGTCGGAAACCACCTTCCATTTCCGTCCGGTGTTATCCTCCACCGTATAGGTGTCGTAGGTACCGCCTACATGAACAGCAGAAGAATGAAAATGTCCGGCAATGATTCTGGCCGCCGCGCTCCGGGTGATGCCCGTCATTTCGATCTCAATACCGAAGTTCTGATCTCTCAGGCAGGATCACCACCTGACTGCGGCGCAAAAGGGGTTTGATACGTCGGATTTTTCTGCGCATGCCCGTGTTTTCATGTCGCCTGTCCTCCCGGATGGGCAGGAACTTCACCCACATTCTCCGCCGCAAAAAACCGCGCATCCTCCGTGGATTCCCGTCCCATGCGAAACCGCCAGAGCGGGCATTTCCTGCACTCACACAAGCGAACCTCCATGGCGCTTCCACAGCAGCAATCCAGACACTTCAGCCGGATTGCTTTCCCCCGGGTGATTCGTTCCTCCACACTCAGTCCCCAACAGCAGAGGCGGAAGCATCCTTTCCCTTTCTTTTTGGCTTCTGGCTCTCCACCTTCATGTCCACGAAGGCGCGGACATTGGCAGGGACGACTTTCTGATACATGGCCTCCGCCGCCTGCGCCAGCTCCTCCTCAACAGATACCCCACGCTGCTCCGCATACATCCGCAGTGCCAGCAGCTTTTCTTCCTCATATCCGACCATAATGCACTTTTTCATATTGACCTCCAAAAAATTGTGCCGCCGGGATGATCTCCCGGCGGCATGTGTGATCCCCAACTACTCTCCGATGGTGTTCGCTGCTTCATAGGTGTCCAGCGCCTGCTCAATCAGCCCGACGATGAACTCCCGCTGGCTGACCTTTTTCCCGGTACGTTCCTTCTCCGATGCCAGATACTTCTTGATCCGCAGATCCAGCTCCTCCGGGATCTGAAATGCCAGTGTCTTGGTTGCTGTCATGATGGATTTGCCTCCTTCAAAATGTTCTCTGAGAATTTGGGTAACGTATTCGCTGAGGGACTGCCCCAGCGATTCCCTTTCTTCCCTCACCCTGTCGTGCAGGGAGATGGGGATCTGGGCGCAGAGGTTGCGGGTTGCTTCCATAGGTGCTTCTCCTTTCCTGATTTGCAAAGCAAGCATACCCCAAGCGACGGGAAATAGCTATTCACAGTAAGCAACAAAAATTTCAGCGGAAAGGAAGCAAATGCAATAAATTAGCCCATAGACATACAAGGGCTGCCGCTTCCCTCCAAGTCCGGTTCCGCTGTCAGGTTTTCCGCTTTCTCGCTCACCAGCAGATTCTGTTCCCGCAAGGCCATGTAGCTTCTGGCTCCCAGAAAGGGCGCGGTGTACCGGGCATAGCCATATCCGCTGCTGTCCACCAGCACACCATCCTCGGAGGATTCTCCCAGGACCAGAACACACTGTCGGATGCCGTTGTGAAAGCCCATCTGGTCTTTGTTCTTGCGGAGGAAATCATATTCATACATCAGATGCTTTTTGAAAAAGGCGTACTCCTTGTCCGGCAGGGAGATGACCTTGCGGACCTCGCAGGGTTCTTCCTCCATGGCCAGCTGCTTTCCCTGAAATGTCGCATTGATTTTCATACCCCCTCCGCCTCCTCCGTTTCCTCGATGTAGTTGATGTAGGGATTCTTGCACCAGCCTGTCCAGTTCCGGCTGGCTACCGCTGTCTTAACAACACCGTACCGGGTGCCCATGGCTTCAATGGCATAGCCGTTTCCAATGTAGATGCCGATATGCCCCGGGGCGTGAACCAGGATGCCGGGAATCTCCGGCATGGTAGCCATGCTGCCCTTTTCCGCTGCCTGGGCATAGATCTGGTCAGCGCTGACATCCGGCATTCCGTTACTGCCGTAGTTGATATTCCCGCTTTCGGGGTAATGCCAGCTGTAACCCTTGATGAGCCCAATACAGTCGGCAGTCCGGACACCCAGGTAATTTGTCCGAATGTAATCCTCATAGGGACCAATGGCATCCGGCAGCTGTTGGAGCTTCGCTTCCAGCAGGTCAACGGTCAACACCTGTCCGAAGGTACCCATGACATAGCCCCAGCGGGATTGGTAGGCAGAGATGGCCCACTGCACCAGATCCAGATTGTTCTTCGTGCCACAGTCCACATACTTCGTGGTATCAATTCTCCGGGAACGGACATTGCGCATGACGTTGGTAAAGTCCTGAACGACGATGTCTGTGCCAAAGGCTGCATTGACATTGGCAACAAGCTGGTCGTCCGTCTGTTCTGCCCCGAAACAGGAAACCAGCCGGGACACAAATCCCGGCTGGCTGGAATAATCATACAGCGCCATTATGTACAGCGCCTGAGCTGCACCCACTTCGCTGCTCAGTTCCGCGTCAATCATGGCGAATTCAATTTCCGCCATGGTATCTTCCACGCTCCGCAGAAGCTGAACATCCGCGGCAGTCAGATTAGCTTCCACATGCCGCTGCAATTCTGCCGTGTCAACCTGGAACCTCCCGCTGAACAGGCACACCACCATGACCATAGGCAGGAGCAATGCAACCAGGACAACCAGAATCGCGAACAGAATATTCTTCAACACCTTTGGCTCTGTGAGAATCGCTGCGGCAACCTTTTTCAGTGCGGCTCCTACCGTGATTCCCATTTACCGCCCTCCCGCGTTTCCGAACAGGTTAACCTTATGCTCCGGGGCGATCACCTGCAGCAGATACCGCTCATTGCCGCACCGGTACAGGTTATGTCCCCGCTCACAGCTGTGGATCAGATCATACTCCGCCTGCTCCACCTGCAGGGCATCCATATAGTCCCTGGGGTTGATCTGCCCCGGATTGAACAGGAACTGGTGGGTGGGGATGGAGAACAGAGGCTTGGTCATTTCACGGATATTGGGAATCAGGAAATCCTCGATATTCTGGGAGGCCAGCACCATGGAGGAATCCTTCTTTCGTACCCGCTTCATATTGTTGCGGATGTACTCAATGGTCACCGGGCTGTCCAGGAACAGGTACAGTTCATCCAGCGCGGCCACACAGTTTCCCACGCTCAGAAGCTGGTGGGTCATGTAGGAAAGGATATTGAACTCAATGGCGCAGCGCAGCTTCTTGTTCAGATCTATAACTCCCTTAACACCGAACACCAGGAACATATTGTCCTGAATATTGGTGTGGCCGTTGAAGAACCGGCTTTCAGAGCCTACGCAAACAGAATTCAGCCCCAGGCAGATATTACGCAGGGTCTCCTCGGTATACAGGGGCTTCCGTTTCGGATCATAGCAATGGTATTCCTGAATACACAGCTCATAAAGGTCGGACAAAATGGGGTAATCCTCCGGATGTAATTCGGTAAAATCGATTTTCTCCGTCAGTCCAAAATTCTTGTAAAGCTGGGACAGCATGATCTCAATGGTATCCACTTCCGCGTCGGTAAAGTCCTTATAACTGCGGAACCAGTCTTTCAGGAACGCGATATGCTGACTGATCCGTCCGCTTCTGCGGAAGGCTTCCGGGGCATCCGGGTCTTCCACCGGCTCGCTGGCCCAGACCTTTGGTTCCAGAATATTGATCATGTACTGCCCGTCCAGAAAGTCCAGACAGCAGCCGCCGTTATTGACCGCCAGATCCCCATACTCTCCCTCTGCATCCATGACCAGCACCCGCTTTCCGGACTCCCGGAGGTTGGTCAGAAGGAGCTTCATGAGATAGCTTTTCCCCTGGCCGGAGTTGCCCAGGATCAGGACATTGCTGTTGGTTTTGTCATCCCCCCGACGGTCCAGGTCTACCAGAATGTTGGTGCCGTACTTGTCCCGCCCGATATAGAAGCCCTTGGGATCGGTCTTACCGGAGAAGTTGAAGGGGAACATATTTCCCACCGCGCTGGCAGGCAGCACACGCTCGAACTGACTGCCGAAGCGGTTCCAGCCAAAGGGCATGGCGGAAAGAAACCCTTCCTTCTGCCGCAGGGTCAGCCGGTCCGCCGTGATCTTGGAGCGGGTCAGCTCCATGCTGATATCGGACTGCAGGCTCTCCAAAGCACTCATGCTTCTGGCCTTCAGCTCCAGAAACACAGCACAGTGGATCAGCGGCTGCTTCTCCCGGCTCAAAGTCACCAGAAGCTGCTGAACATCCAGCAGGTTCTGTTCCGCCTGGATGGATTCGTTGATGTCCGTATCCCCAAGTTTCAGGCGGTTCTTCCGGGCAGCATTGTTGGCAATCTGCCGCTGCTCGTAGGCTTCCACCAGACGATTGTATATTCTGAGAGTCACCCCGGAATGGTCTGCCAGATGGGAAAGAATCGCCTGTTCCTCCGTGCTGGGGGGATATTCCCGGATGACCCAAACGCAGCGGTAGGTGTCGCCCACAAGGAAATAGTTGGCATAGAATTTAATGGTTGCGGGAGCAATGCAGTCGAAGAAACTCTTAGTTTCCACCCTTGCCTGTTCCTCCACTCCCCTCTTCTTTTTTCCAAACAGCTTACCCATTCTTTGTCGCCCCCTTTCCGTACTGGCCTCCGTCTACGTCCGGAAGCTTATCCCCGTCCATGGAGGCTTCCAGATAGATGGCAAGGAACCGCTTCAGCTCCGGCTTAGTCAGACGGTGAGCTTCAAAGCCCTTTTCTGCCATCCGCTTCCGGGCCTCGTTGATAGCACTGAACACCATTTCCGGTTTCAGATTCCGGAAGCGCATTACGAGATAAAACTGCCGGGCGTTGGACATCTCCGACTGCATCTGGGAGAGCATCTCCCTGTCCTGCTCCAGAATGGCACGGACTTGCGGGTTGGATTCTTCCAATGCCCGGCGGCGCAGGTATTCCCGGTTGCCGTCAAAGCACTCGCAGGAATCCGTACACACGATTTCCATATCCGGGTGCATGGAGATGAGCCCCTGCAAATGATTTATCTTCCGTTCAATATTTTCATAGGATAACACAGAAATATTGGTGGGCGCGATCTGGAAGAACACCATCTCCCCATGCTCTGTCATAAGGCCGTATTTTGTAAAATACTGGATACTCAGAAGCTCCTGTACCGAATTTTTCTTGCTTCTGCGTCCTCGTTTCTGATTCCCTTGTTTTTTCTTCATGGCTCCCTCCATTCAAAGTATTGCTGGCTGGTCAGAAAGAATCGGACGGCATAGCCCAGAAAATCCACCACCGTGATATCGTCCTTCCGGATGGTCAGGAAACCGAAGCAAAGCGCCAGGGCTGCGGGCAGTGCAATGCCGGAGTTCAGAAAAATCACGGCGCTGACCAGCACGGCAGCGCACAGAATTACAAAATCCCGCAGGCTCCAAAGCCACAGGTTTGCTCTGGCCTTGAGGTTCTGCGGATACAGATAGGTTTTCATACTTCCCTCCTTACGCCGCTGCCGGTTTCATGATGTTCCGAGCCAGATTTACCGCCGAGTTGGTAGAGTAAATCACGCTGCTCATATTCACTTTAACGGAGCTGTCCAAACCGAACTGCTGCGCGACCCGGGGCACCTCCCCTGCCGCCAGCATGATGCCGATGCCTAACAGCATATTGTCCTGAAAGATCATCATCCCAAGGAACAGCAATGTAGTCTGCAAAAAGGCAGTCAGGCAGATGGCAGCGACTTGCTTGCACCACTGGTAAAATCCATCTGTATATCCTCTCGGCACACTGAACAGGTACAGGCTGCCAACAGCAATCTGCACCAGGAGAATGCCGCCCCGCTTGATGTTGGCGAAGAATATCTTGATCACGCAGTAGGCAAAGGCCAGCAGGAAAAAGATAATCTTGAGGCCCACCTCCACCGCTTCTGACGGAACAAACGCAAGTCTGAGAACCTGCCCCGCAAAGGCACCAATGGTGCTGCTCTGGGAACCGGCATAAATTCCTGCCAGGTCGGCGGTGAACATCCCCTGCAAGGTACAACAGGTTTTATACAGCTGCACAGGAAGCGCGCCCACCAGACTGGCTCCAAAGAAGCCCTTCAGCACATTCAGGGCAGTCCCTTTGATGTTGACTCTGCCGCTCTGGCTCTCGATGGCTACCTCAAAGACAGCTACCACCACGCCAACCACAAACAGCGACCACCTCAGCATAGTAAACAGGCTGACCACCGCCTGCACCCAGCTCAGGTCAAATATTTCCACCCCAAGATCGTTGATGTCCGCGAACAGCTCCCCGATAGCGGAATAAAAGGCTTCGTACAGCCATTGCACCAGGGCATTCCAGACAGAGTTTACGATATCCTCACCAATATTCCCAAACGCACCGCCCAGGGCATCTCCCAGACCTGCCAGAATATCGCCTAACCAATCAAAGATGGTTCACCACCCCCTTTCCGAAAGCGAAAACCACAGCTTACAGGATATTCCAGATATAGCTGGGGGCAGTCAATGAGAACAGCAGACAGGCAAACAGGATTGCCGGTGCTGTAAACTCAAACTGTCCGTGTTTCCGGTAGTCCATATACGCCGTTGCAATCTTGACGAACAGCAGAACCGCCAGAATCATATCGATCACCGGGAACACCACATTGTTGACGATGTCCTTGATTTGACCCTGGGCAGCAGACCATGTACCCTCGATGGCCCCGGACACATTGCCGCCGGCAGCATAGGCAGGCATCGCCATAAGTGCCACAAGCAGCATCATGACACCTGCCATGGTGAACAGTCTTACAATTCTTTTCTTCATGAAACCTCCATTTCGTAATCGCGCTCACAGAATACCAGATACCGCTGCTTTCCTCCGGATGCAGGCGGGTGGCAGGTGAGCAGGGTTAATAATTCATGCCCCGGCTGGATGAGAATGGCTTCCACATCATTGGGCGATATCACCCTCACTTCTGATACTTTGTAATTCAGCGTCTCCCATAGATTGGTAACGGTGACGGTATCTCCCGGTTCCAGCTGGTTGATGTACAGAAAATATGCCGCGCCGTTCCATCCCCGATGTCCGGCAAGGACACAGTTGGTATCGCTGCCGCCTATGGGCAGACTGGTCTGTCCCATAACTGCCGCACCGGCTGCCATATTTTCTTTTGCAGCGCCCATGTAGATTGGCATTTGCAAATTCAGCTTTGGAATGGAGAGAACACCAAACACTTCGCTGTTCAGACCATTGCCCGTCCTCTCCTTCCAACTCTACGAAGTTCGACGCAGGGGCGGGAGCCTGATACGCCGGTGTGCTGTATCCGTTGCCCCGGTTCGTCCGCTGTGGGACGATGAGCTGCCCGTATCCGGCGTTTTGCGCCGTTCCGGTATTGGTGGTGTCCTGAGAATTGCGCTTGCTGGAAAGCAGCTCAACACTTGTGGTCACTATCTCAAACGCCCGACGCTTGTTCCCGCTCTTGTCCGTCCAGTCTCTGGCTTGCAGCGCTCCGGAAACGGCCACGATATCGCCCTTATGGCCGTACTGCGTCAGGTACTCAGCGCCCTGCCGCCATGTGACGAAGTCCAGAAAATCGGTGGCATCCTTCGTCATTGGCCGCTTGACGGCCACGCTGTAAGAGCAAACCGCCGTCCCCTCCTGGGTTCTTCTCAGCTCCGGGTCGGCGGTTAGCCGCCCGACAAATTGACAATTATTCATGTGTTCTCCTTCCTGTAAATCAGATCGTTTTCGCTCCAGCCGGGATAAATGCCCATCAGGTACTCCCGGAAATACGCCCTCATTTCCATCCTTGCCGTGGTCTGATCGTACCGGCTGTGGCATCTGGGGCAGAGGGTAAGCCCGTTCTGGGCGATGCTGGGCAGGGTGCTGACGATCTGGTAATCCACCACATCGCCGTCAGAGGCCGTACCGGTGTGGGCATAGCCGTCGGTGATGTCGTTGGTGCCGTTATGCTTGCCGGTATCGTCCTTGCTCTCCCGCAGGGTCTTGTCCAGCGTCGGGTTACCGGTCAGGTTCTTGGGATACACAGTCACGTCGTAAATCCAGCTGCCGCCGCTGGACGTCATGGGCAGGCAGATGAAGAAGGGATTGCAGGTACTGGTGACCATTTCCGGCACTTTGGTTTCCACCACCAGATACAGTCCCAGCTCCAGATTCTCGGCCTTGGTTTTGCCGTAAGTATCGGTCAGGGGCATGGCAGTGCCGTCCGCAGTGACATAGGCTTCCAGAACGTTCTTCACGGTGGTGGCATTGGCTTTCAGCGCGGTACTCAGGGCAGAAATAAGGACATCGGACTGGTAGTAGTATTTGGAATCGTCCAGCTGGTCAGAACCATCCGCCTTCTCATAACGCTTGGCGCCATTTCCCAGTCCCAGTGCGTTCAGGAGGTCTGCTCCCGTAGTTTTGCTGATGCCGTAGAGGGTCTCCACATGGTCAAAGTCCGCGCCGTCCGCCGCAGACCCCGTAAGCTGAACAACATCCGCGACCCGAAGATAGGTAAACTCCACATCCTTCAGGGCATAGCTGGTGAGGGTATCATTCACGTTCTGGTCATAGACGCCGGTAGACACGTAGCTGGAATCCCACGCGCCATCCTTCTTGGCGTTGGTCAGATCTACCTTGTAAATGGTCAGGGAGCCTTTGGCGGCAGTATCCACGCCGGTATCTTCCGCCTCAGCGGCGGAAACGCCGATGGGAAAGCAGAGAAGCAGCGTCAGGGAAAGAATCAGGGCAATCACTTTGGTAAACTTTTTCATTAGAAGCATTTCCTTTCATAATATAAGTAAATTTATGCCATGACGTATCCACAGGCAGCGGCCTGTCCCTTGCTCTATAGGGCGGATTCATGAAGCTATTTCCGCTTCTTTGCCAACCGAATCAGGATGAACAGCAGAACGACGCCGGTTCCGACCTGTATGGCAGTCATGGCGGTATAGCCTGTAGAGCCGGTCATGGGCAGTTCAAACACAGGCGCATTCACCACGGTCAGCCGGATGAAATTCCCGTCATCCTTCCGGATGCTCCCCTCATAGACAGGTTCCGTCAGAAGCTGATACCCCTTTGGTGCCTTGACTTCCGTCACGCGATAGAGCCTACCGGAGTACAAGCCGGTGAACCGCACCTCACCGTCCGCTCCGCTGGTGAGCTTTCCGTCCGTAAGCCCTTCCGTGGTGCAGGTTCCCTCCGTGACATCCGGAGAATCCGTATAGATCACCGTCTGCCACTGCCGGCCGTCCCTTGACCATTCCAGCAGAAACTCCGCCCCGGCAAGCGGCTCTCCGTGGGTATCCGTCTTCTGAATCCGGATCTCTCCGGGCTTCATGCGGTTGGTGAATTTCACCTCTGCCGTCTGGCCTGCCGAGATCTCAACGGTTTTGGGATTGGGCGCGTCACAGGTGTAGGGGCTGTCCTCCGGGATGATCTCCTTGACGGTGTAGGTTCCGGGGAGAAGATAATCCGTCAGAATGGTTCCGTCAGATGCGGTGGTATAACTCCCCACCAGCTCATTATCGCTGTCATAGACTTCAAACTTCCACCCCGCAGTGCTGCCGCCGTCCGGCATGGTCTTGATGATCTTCCCCCTGCCCTTGTGCGTATTGGAAAAAGTCACCGTCGCCGTACCATTGGCTGTGACCGTGACTGTTTTCACGGAAGTGTCGCGGATCCAGTAAGGATCGCTGCCGGCTTCCTCCCTAGCGTAGTAAGTACCGGGCGTCAAACCCGCGGCGGTGACCGTTCCATCCGCACCTGTGGTAAAGGGCGAGCCGGTGACCGCGCTGGTGCAGGCGGAATCCGTGTACAGTCCGATCTTCCAGCCGTCCAGATTCTTCCCCGTGTTGGTTTCCTTCAGCAGCTTCACGCCGCCGGTATTCCGTTTGTTTGTAAAGCTGACTGTCGCCGCCGCGCCAGCCGTTACCGTCACCTTCTGCGGATTTGCACCGGAACAGTAATACATTTCACCGATGGCGCTGTCCGTATGTCCCAGCTCCTTGACGTAGTAAGTCCCCGCCGTCAGACCGGCAGCGGAAATCTTGCCGCCATTGTCAGTGGTATGAGGGCCGGATACCAGCTTCGTACAGGCGGGATCCGAATAGATACCGAATTTCCATCCGGAGAGGTTCTTTCCATTCTCGGTGGTTTTGGTCAGGCGGATACTTCCCGGCCGTGGAGCGGCTTTCAGCTTGAAGTAGGCATTGAGGCTGCCTGCGGACGCAGTGTCCAGAGATACCGTTGTCTGGTAGCTGGAGCCGGACATATACCAGATTCGGTATGTGGAGTCGGACACGGAAGGCAGATTCCGGGCTGCCTTATATACCATGGACTCGGAGATATCCCCGGTCTGGGTGATATACAGCGTATTCCCGCTCTTGTAAAATTTCGCGCCATTCCCATCCGGGAAGGAAAAGTCGGACAGGACGCCGTTGCTGTCCGTCACCGAGGTTTCCTCCCCTGTCAGGGTGATGGTGGGCGCACTGCTGACGGAGGCGCCGGTAAAGCTGGGTATCTTCTTCGCCGCCTGAATTGCGTCTACCAGAGCGTTATACTTGGGCGCAAAATACGGTACGCTCGCTTCCCCCGCGTTGTAGAAAATATCCCCGGAGGTGCCGCACGAATTTACGGAATTGCTCTTGAATGTGGCAGGGTCACGCAGGCCGCAGACAATCTCATAAATAAGGAACTGGGTAGCGATCCGCAGGGGAACATTGGGGTTGCTGTCTTTTTTCGTGGTGGTCACGCTGACAGAGTGATCCCACATCCGGTCACTGTACAGGAGAATCAGGCCAATGGCCTCCCGGTAGTCTTCCGGCATGGCGTACCACACATTGCTGCCCGCGGTACTGCCGCTGCCATCCAGTGTCACACCCCGGTCAACGGAGTTTCCGGAGGTACTGGCGCCGTAGCTGCGCCATGGTTCAATGCAGTACAGCGGTTCGTCCGGATAGGCAACACCGCCATACCGGGCAAAATGCCAGCCCAGGTTTTTGATATAGGCTGTCCGGGCAGCGCCGGTTCTATTGGGTTTGTATTCGCAGGAAACCTGCGACTTCAGGACGGTGGTGTAATTGCCATTGTCCGCGTAGTCAAACAGTAGGATGCTTTTCTGGGTACTGCCGACAGACAGTACCGCATAATCGTCCTGCGGGTTTATGATGTCTGGCGGTTCTGTAGGCTCCGTGGGTTCAGTAGGGTCAATACTATCTGTTCCCTCGGAGATTACTTCCCCCGACTGAATGCTGTCCACGCCCGATTCCACGGCGTAGGCAGTGGGGATGATGCCGATGAGAAGCATCACCGCGAGGAGAATTGAGAGACAGCGTTTCAGGTTTACTATCATTGGGTCTTCCTTTCCATAAAAAATTGCCCCTGCTTTCGCAGAGGCAAGTTACCAACGTCTGGCTACATTCCACCCATCTCCATGGGAAGCATCCCGTCGTCACAGTCATTCACCCAGTCCGGGTACTGAGGCTCGGGATATGGAGGCTGGGGATAATACTCCCGCTGGTGCTGGACTTCCTGCAAAATCCCCTGTTCCTCATAGCTCTGCTTTGGTGTGTAGTTGGGATCGATCTGCTGCTGGTATGCCTGCAAAACCGTCTCCTGCAGCTCCAGCTTCGCCGAGTTGGTCAGGGCGAAAAACAGGTTGCTGTACTTTTTCTGCCCGTCCTTTCCGGAATAGGTTTCCTGGGGCATGGAGACAAACAGTCCTTTCCTTCCGTCCATGACCTTCAGGTTCTTGACCACAAACATCCCATCCAGAGAGACGGAGGCAATTGCTTTCACATTGCCGGAGTTCACCATCCGGTCGATTTTTGCTTTGATCTTCATGTCGCACCTCAGAAACAGTAGAATGTCATACCCATGTCCGCCTGAACTTCCCGCTGGGAAATCTGCTGGGGTTTCGCGTACACTTGCAGATACCGATTGACCTCCGCATCTGTCAGCGAGCGGAAGTTCTCCCCGGCGTCGCCAATGACGAAAAATGGCCCTGCAATGACGGAACCACCGTCCAACCGGCGGTTGCCCTCCATACCCAGCAGCTTAGCTTCATCGTTTGCTACAATGAGCGTTCCGTCACGGTGGCAATAAATGCATTCAATCTGCCCGCCAACTTCCGCCTGCAGGTCTTCCAGCTTCGTGCCGATCTTCTTCTCCACAGCAGGCTTTCCCGGTTCCACATACACGACCCGATATTGGTTCATTCAAGCTCCCCCCTCTTAGGGTTATCATGGCTCTGCGCCCAGAGGACGGAAAGATGCACCAGTGCGCTGTAACGCTGCTTTTCATCCAGACTGTCCAGAAATGCCGTAATGGAGGCATCCCGTCCAGCGCCGGGGTTCTTCTCTTTCCCGCAGGCACTCTCCCGCCGCACCAGTACACCATCATCCTCCACAAGTTGGAAGGACACCACATCATCCGGCCGAAAGCCAACCTTCTGCCGAATTGCCCAGGGAATGGTGATCCTGCCTTCCCTGCCGATGATCCGGAAAATTTTCATTCCCGGCACCCCTCACAGCAGCAGTCACAGGGACAGTACCGGCTGCCGCCGCATGCCTCCTCGTCCACTGCCTGAATGATGATACGTCCCCGGGATACATGCATCTGGACAGTGGAACAGGGTTCAATCCCCACTTCCTCCAGCATGTCTGCCGGAATGGCCATAAGGATAGTCTCTACGAATTCATTGTTCGGTTTTTGCATGGTATCATTCTCTCCTTCAAAATTTGTTCTACCGGGATGGACTCTCCCAGCAGTTCATTCAGGGACATCTGTAGGGGAACCTCCCGCTCCCGTTCCAGAAGATCGTAGTTGCCGATGAGCAGCTCCCCAAACTGCTTACCGGGGGCATACTTCTGCACCATGGGGTGAATGCGCTTAAAGTCCAGAATCTGATACTCCCTGAAAAGATACCGGATTTCCTGACGGTCCACCTGAGAAACCAGCCATTTGCCTTTGCATTTCGCCAGCGTGTCCCGGAGCAGCACATGGTGATCCCAGCCGAACTCCGCGTCATAGACATACTCGCTGTCATAATAGGGCGGGTCGCCGTAGAAGAAGCTGTCATCCCGGTCGTAGTGAGGAATCAGCACCTCAAAGCTCTGCTGCTCGATAATGACGTTTTCCAGCCGCCGGGACATCTCCCAAATCTGCGCAAAAAGAGTACGCACATTGAACGGCTGACAGGCGAAGCTCCGTCCGGAGCTGGAGTAGCTGTTGCGCACGCGCATCAGGTAAGCCGCCGCCTGCCGGACATCCCGGTAGTCCGAACGCTTCCGGAGGGATGTTTTCAGCTTCTCTGTTTCTTCCGTCAGAGAGGTGGGTGTTGTTCTGTCAATGATCTCCAGCTGATCCGCCAAATGGATGGTGGGTTCATTGCCGCCGTCGTGGAAGTGGAGCCAGCTGGTAAACTCCTCTCTTGAATTCAGGGGCAGCAGATCCAACTCCAGCAGCAACTCTGCCGGACGGTTCTTCACTACCCGGAAGAAATTCACCAGTTCCCCCTCGATGTCGTTGTAAACCTCAAATTTGCTGGGTTCCTTCCCCAGCAGCACAGCCCCGCTGCCGCCGAATATTTCAATATAGCGTCCGAATTCCCCTGGGAACACGGACAGGATGATCGGCAGCAGGTTTGTCTTGTTTCCAATGCGGGTTATGGGTGTTCTGATAGGTTATCTCACGCTCCATTCATAATAGAACAGGCCGGTACAGCGCCCGCGGTCAGGCTGCCGTATCGGCCGTTAAGTTTGCACTTCTTCCTGTATTCAGGACACCTGTCCTTAAATTTGCGTTGGTCTTTCATATTCATCACCCCCTTCATGGTTTTGAAGCATCGCACCTCGATAGCAAGGTTTTAGAAAAAGTCAAGTCTTGTTCTTTCACTTATTTCATGGTATCATCTCAACCAGTGCGCACAGCAAAAGGAGAGACTTACGATGGGTACTACAGCCATTTCTCACACAATGCAGGAGCTTCTGCAGCGACAGGAAGCAGTTTTCAGCCGCATTCCCGGCATCAGCGCCCTGCGCCATGCCGCGCCTGAAAGTATTCCCGAACTGGAAGCCAAATACCCGGACGCTGCCTTTGCCCTAATGATCTTTGACAACCTTTTTGTTGGTGACCGCGAGCTTAATGAAATCCACCAAAAGGCATACACCGCCATTCTTAGCGGCGAGTCAATTTCTGGAGTTCGCTTCCGATATGATTATGATACGGAATCCTACCTGAGAAGGCATATGTGGGACTGATATCTTCTGCAGAAAGCAAAAAAGCCGTTATGGTTTCCTCTCGGACTCCATAACGGCCTTAATTCATTTCCATGGACAGTTCTTCAGCCTGCTCTTTGGCTGTGATATTCACATAATCCCCAATAATGCTCAGGGCAGAATCATAGCTCTGGCATTGAAAAATTCTGCTGCGCATTTCCTCCGCCTGTTCCTGCATTCCATTCTCCCGGAGTGCCTCTGAGGCAATTCCCATAATGCGGAATATGTTCCCGTCCTCACCTATGAGCGGACAGTCGGGTTTAGCACCTTCAAGCGAGGACTTCTGTTTCTGAATAAAACCGCCCAGTTGGTTCGGTACATAGTCAGACAACCATGTTCCGCCGAAGGTGGAATAGAATGCCAGCCGCCATGCGGCAAGCTTTCCCACATCCAGTTCAATATCCTCTTTGAAGGGGAACAGCATACAGGTCAGCCCGTCATGCCGGAAGGTATAGGCTTCTTCAAAGCCAGCGCCCTTTTTGAGAATGCCTTCCTGAGCGAGAATCTCATTGATGCCATCCAGCCACTCCTGTGGGTCGCCGCCGCAGCCTTGAAGGACAAGTCCCTCCTGGTCCTCCATACGACGGAGTTGCTCCGTTGAAATCAGCCGTATGCTCACAGCTCCATCTCCCCCATTTTCATTCCCTGCTCCTGAATTATTTCCTGCTGGGTCAGTTTGCGGAATCTGTCTTCACCGGGAATGAGAGAAAGGCTGCGCCCATTGTCCCATGCAACGCCGAGCTGACCGCAATCGTCCACGTACCGCACAGTACCACGGGTTCCGGATTCTATCGGGGAGTATGGGTCATTCATGTTGTTCAGCATAACGCGTGTGCCGAGTGGATAATTCTTTCGGATAGCCTCCACCTAACTGCGGCTGGGAAATGGCATATTCATTTGCTTTTTTCCTCCCTATCAGATAATTTCATTACTCGTGTGCGCATACACTCCCCGTCTCCGCCCTGACACAGAAAACCGTGACCGGGAAAAGGGCACCCCTCACACAGTGGGGATGCCCTACAGATGGGTTTCTCTGCAAAACCGGGAGGGCCGGTATGGTCACGGTATTCCGGGACGGTTCTCATAGGTTTGGAACTCATTTGATTTTTCACTTTTAACCTCCATATTCTCCGGCGCCCTTTTTTCAGACGCAGGTAATTTACTCCGAAAACGAAAAAAGCCGCCCTTCCCGCTTAAGGAAGAACGACTGATAATCAGGAGCTGGAAGCCAGCGCCCTTTTTGAAAATGGAAAAAGCCGGGATTCTTATGGCTTCACACCACAAAAATCCCGGCAGGTTTAAAAATGATAACTTTCTGAAAACTCTATACAAAATCAGCGCCCTTTTTCAAATTTCCTCCGAAAACAAAAAGGGCGCTGCTCATACTACGCATAAATCACGCAAAACCGTTTCCAACAGGCTTCAAAGATGAGAGGAGATCAATGGAAACTCAAAAATTTGTGTTAACATTTTACCCTAAAATTTCAAACATCGCAGGTGCTAAAATGGCAAATAAAAGAGAAATGTTCACTTTTGTCCGAACTTTTTGCGTCCGAGATCAAAAGTGAACATCACTTCTGGAGGTACCGGCCAGATTTGAACTGGCGAATGAAGGTTTTGCAGACCTTTGCCTTACCACTTGGCCACGGTACCATATGAAATAAGGAACGCTCCGCGTTCCTTATCTATTTCTGGAGCGGGCGACGAGGCTCGAACTCGCTACCTCCACCTTGGCAAGGTGGCGCTCTACCGGATGAGCTACGCCCGCATCTGGTGCCGACCGTCGGAATCGAATCGCTTCGATCCCTAGGTCAGTAGAATGGTGCCTCCGGTCGGAATCGAACCAACGACACGAGGATTTTCAGTCCTCTGCTCTACCTACTGAGCTACAGAGGCATATTGAGCAGAAATCTCTGCTCAACTGCACCAAAGATGCTTTTCATTTGGCGACCCGGAACGGACTCGAACCGTCGACCTCCAGCGTGACAGGCTGGCGTGCTAACCGACTGCACCACCGGGCCAGATAAATGGTGGGAACAACAGGGCTCGAACCTGTGACCCCATGCTTGTAAGGCATGTGCTCTCCCAGCTGAGCTATGCTCCCAAACAGCGCCGCCTGCGGCTCTTCACCTCAGCGACGTGGTTCATTATACACAGAAATCCCTTTTTTGTCAAGCTTTTTTTCCGTATTTTTCTACGGAATTTTTCTCAGGGGTGTCTGGCGTTTCCCACCACTTTTTCCCTGTAAATCAAATCTTTTCCAGCAGTTTTTGAATATCCTCCGGCGTAAAGCTGTAAACCGCGTCGCAGAACTGGCATTCTACCGGGAAGGTCTTGCCCTCCTGTCGGATTTCCTCCAGTTCCTTCCGCCCCAGGCTGATCAATGCGCGCTCCACCCGCTCCCGGGTGCAGTAGCATTTGTACGCCACCTCGGTGGTTTCCAGAAACGCCACGCCAAGGCTTCCGCAAACCTGCCCCAGAATGTCCTCGGGGGTCATGCCCGCCTCCAGCATGGGCGTTACCGCCCCCGCCCGGGAGATTCCCTTTTCCAGAACATCGATTACCTCATCCGGCGCGCCGGGCAGCAGCTGCAGCAAATACCCGCCCGCCACCTTCACACTCCGGTCGCGGTCAACCAGCACGCCAAGGGCGCAGGCCGTAGGCGTCTGCTCGCTTTGGGCGAAGTAGGCTGTCACGTCGTCCCCGATCTCGCCGGAAACCAGCTGGGTCGAGCCGATATACGGCTCCTTCATTTGCAAATCACGGATGACCGTCAGCGTGCCGTCGGTGCCGACGGTCGCACCCACGTCCAGCTTTCCCGGATATTTCTCCACCAGGGGCACCCGCGGCTCAGTGACGCAGCCCCGGACGTTGCCCACGGAATCGGACACCACGGTGATGGTGCCGATGGGGCCGCCGCCCCGCACCTGCAGCGTCATGGAGCCGTCCTCCACCTTCTGCATGTTGCCCATCATGGAGGCCGCCGTCAGGCAGCGTCCAAAGGCCGCAGTGGCGTTGGGCGACGTTTTCTGAATCTCGGCACCCCGGCGCACAAGCTCCGTGGAGCGGATGGCTACGGCCTTCACAAAGCCGTCCATGCTCATGCCCCGGACTAAGTAATCCTTCATTTTATCTTTCCCTTTCTCGCACTAAAATATACCCTTTGCTCCCCTGCCCCGGGTGCTTCAAACCGGCGGTCGGCGTAGACCGCGATGTGGGTGAAGCCCGCCGCTTCTAAGTAGGAGGTCAGCTGCTCCTGAGAATAAGCGTACTCCCTGTGTTCCTCGAAGGAGCGAACCCAGACTGCCCCCCGGCGCTGGAACAAATCCATGCCGTAGGAGCAGATATTGCTTTCTTCATCAAATTCTCCCCGCCAGACGCAGTAGACGTCGTCGTCCTCGTCCAGAAAAACCTGGCCGTCCACGGCGCGGAGCTTCTCCGGGGTGTTCACGTCGAAAATGAACATTCCGCCGGGGTTCAGCGCCTTCCAGACCCGCCGGATGGCCTCTTTGCAGTCCTCCGGGTTTGTGATATAGTCCAGGCTGTCCAGGGCGCAGACGGCAAGGTCAACGCCCCTGGGGAGCCACAGCCTTTGCAGGCTCTGGCGGACGAACCGGGGCGGATTTTGGAGCTCCGCGCATTTCTGCTGGGCGGCGGTGAGCATTTCCTCGGACATGTCCACGCCGATGACGGAAAGTCCCTTCCCGGCAAGAATCGCCGACACCGAGCCGGTGCCGCAGGCCAGGTCGACTGCCGTGCGGGGTTTCAACCCCTCTTTTTTCAGGATTTCCTCGTAAAAGGCCACAATTGCCCCGTAGTCCACGTCATTGGTCAGGCGGTCGTAGCTGGCCGCCAGCGCTTCATAAGCACCCATAGCTTTCCTCCCCATTACGCAAAGCATCCCGTCCCGAAGGGGACGGGATGCAATAGGTTCTCCCAATTGTATCAGCGCTTGAAAATGCTGAAAATCTCGTCGATGTCGCTCATGTCCGCCGGCTTGGTGGGCTGCTTGGAAGCGGCCACGGGGGTGTCAATGTCGTCGGGAACAAAGCTGGGCTTGCCGGGGCGGGCGGTCTTGTCCGCGCCGGCACTGGGGGCGAAGCTCTCGGGCTTCATCTCGAAGCCGGTGGCAATTACGGTCACGCGCATTTCATCCTGGAATTCATCGGAAATGGTGGCGCCGAAGATGATGTTGGCATCGGGGTTGGCAGCCTCCTGTACGATTCCGGCGGCGGTCTCCACATCGTCCAGGGTCATCTCGTTGGAGCCGGTGACGTTCACCAGCACGCCGGTAGCGCCGTTGATGGAGGTCTCCAGCAGCGGGCTGGAAACGGCGGCGGTGGCGGCCTGCTCCGCCTTCTCCCTGCCGGAAGCGGTGCCGACGCCCATGTGGGCGCGTCCGGCGTTCTTCATGACGGCGGACACGTCGGCAAAGTCCAGATTGATGATGACGTTCTTGCAGAAGCCCACCAGCTCGGAAATGGAGGTCACGGCCTGCTTCAGCACGTCGTCGGCAATACCGAAGGCGTTGGCGAAGGTGATCTTCTGGTCGGTGACGTATTTCAGCCGGTCGTTGGGAATGATAATCAGAGAATCGACCTTGCCGCTGAGGTCGGTGATGCCCTGCTCGGCCTGGCGCATCCGGTTCGCGCCCTCAAACTTGAAGGGCTTGGTGACGACGCCGACCGTGAGGATGCCCGCCTCGTGAGCCAGATCCGCCACGATGGGAGCCGCACCGGTGCCGGTGCCGCCGCCCATACCGGCGGTGATAAAGACCATGTCCGTGCCTTCCAGCGCCTTGGAAATGGCAGCCCGGGATTCCTCGGCGGACTTCTTGCCGATTTCGGGTCTGGAGCCTGCGCCCATGCCGCCGGTCAGCTTCTCGCCGATCTGGATTTTGTTCTTGCAGACGGACTTATTCAGATCCTGCTTATCGGTGTTAACGGCGACGAAATCCACGCTGTTCACACCGGCATCGATCATGCGGTTGATAACATTGTTGCCGGCACCGCCGACGCCGATCACCTTGATTTTCACAACGCGATCCTGTATAGTTTCGGACATAATCTCTTCCTCCTATGTATCTTTCGCAGACACGGCGGAGCCGTCGCTGCCTGAATTTTGTATCTACATTCTCCTATTCTATCCTGAAAACACGATTTGGTCAATAGAAATTCTGGTATTTCGGCAAATTATTTACAAAATAATAACATCATGCGAAGGGCGTATAGCCCACCTGATTCGGCCAGATGGTGAAGCTGACATCCAGAACACCGCTCTGGTAGTCGCTCATCTGCAAAATGGCATCGTTCATGCAGTCGATTTTGTAATCGAGACGGGACGTATCGCCCAGATTGACCTGATAGCGGGTGCCATACCAGAGGATGATGTCCTCGGTGCTGGTCACGTCCACGCTGGCGGCCTCGCCCACGATGTCGTTGCTTTCCAGCGCCTTGAAAATTTGCAGCGCGGCGGTGAGGCGCTGAGCACCGGTGGTCGTCACCGGGATCAGCTCTCCCAGCTCGTTGGTCTCGCTGGGGGTCATCTCCGTGGCGATGCCCTTCTGGTTGACCGCGGGGGCCTCCAGGGTGACGCCCAGAAGCTGGGTGGCCGTGGCCGCCTTGGCGTTATTCGCCTGCTCCACGACCCTTCCGTCGGAGTCCATCATCCACCACTGTCCGTCGCTGGACTTGACGGCATAGACCACGCTCTCTTCTTCGATCATAATATTGACCGTATCCGGCAATTTTATACCAATCCGCACACCCTTGACGTAGGGCAAATTTGCCATAATCTGGCTGGCGGCACGGATTTTGCTGAAGGTCAGGAGCTTGTCTCCCTCGGAAATGCCGGAGGCCTCCCGCACCGCCCAGGCGCTGTAGGTATCCGCGCCGGTAACCGTGACGGTTTTTACTTTGAAGAACACCGACAGTCCCATGACGATGGCCAGCACCACAGCCGTCACCGTTATCAGCTGGACGATCAGCCGGTCACGGTTGAATGGCAGGGGCTGGGTATAGATTACGGCGGGTGTGGGTGTCTTCGGGCGGCTGTTCTCGCTTTTTCGGGGAGTACGCTTCTTCGGTCGGTTTTTTGCGCTCAGAAGCGTCTCGGCCAGCATGGCCAGCGCCGATTTCTTTTTTGGCTTGCTGTTTCCGTAGGCGCGCTTTCTGTTGGGGACATCGTCGTCCGCGGGCCTGCGGCGGGGGGCGCTTCGCCGGGAATCGGCGGGCTGCCTCGTCCGCTGGCGGGTCACTTCTTCTCCGGCTCTCTGCCGGGGCTGTGCTTCCCTTCTGGCCGGACGGTCAGACTTTTCCTGCCGGGCAGGGCGTCTCTGAGCGTCCTGTTCCGCCGAACGGCGGGGACGTTCCTGGGCATTTTGCTCCGGCGCACGGCGGCGCTGTTCCGGGGCGGTTTGCTCTGCTGCACGGCGGGGGCGCTCCTGAAGGTTCTGCTCTACCGAACGGCGCGGGCGCTCCTGAGCACCCTGTTCCGCTGCGCGGCGAGGGCGCTCCTGGGTGCTTTGCTCCGGCGCACGACGCGGACGCTCCTGGGCGCTTTGTTCCGCTGTGCGGCGGGGACGCTCCTGAGCGCTCTGCTCTGCCGGGCGGCGGCGCTGCTCCGGGGTGCTTTGTCCGGGTCGTTGGGAAGCGCGATTCTGCCCGTCTGTCTGCGGGCGGCGCTTTCCGCCGTTTTCCCGGCTATCCTGTGTTGTATCCATAGTGTTCCTCCTGGGGTAAGGCGGGTTATTTTTTGCACGGGGTCAGCTGCTCCACGATATCACAGATCCGCTCTGCGGAATCCAGCCGAACCATCGTGTGCAGCTTCCGGGACATCTCCCTGCGGCGGTCTTCGTCCGCCAGCAGCGAACGAATCAGCCCGTACAGCATCTGCGGCGTGCAGTCCTTTTCCAGCACCACCACCGCGCCCCCCGCCGCTTCCAGTACCCGGGCGTTCTTTTCCTGATGGTTATTCGTCACATTGGGCGAGGGAATCAGAATGCAGGGCGTGCCGGAAGCGCCGATCTCATTGCAGGTGGCACTGCCCGCCCGGCCGATGACGATATCCGCCGCCGCCATGACGGTGGGCATGTCGTAAATATACTCCCGGATGTCCAGCGCGGGGCAGTTTCTCCAGTCCACGCCGTTGTCCAGGACACGCTTAGGCATCCACTCTTTGCCGAAGCTGCCGGTGGCGTGGATGTGGTGGAAGGGGAAGCCGTCGGCCTGCTCCAAGGGCATCATGTCCGCGACGGTCTCGTTCATGACCTTCGCGCCCTGGCTGCCAAAGGCGGAGACGACCACGAAGCCGCTTAGCCCCAGCTCCTTCCGCGCATCCTCCTTGGTGTCGAAAATGAACTCCCTGCGCACGGGCATCCCCACGACCTCCACCTTTTCCGGGTGCTTGTAGTGGCGGACGCTTTCCTCAAAGGCCACCAGCACCCGGCTGGCCTTGTTTGCCGCCAGACGGGTGGTGACGCCGGGAACGGCGTTGCTCTCGTGGACGCAGGTGGGAATGCCCATGGACTGGGCGGCGTACAGCGCCGGGAAGCTGGCATAGCCGCCGGTGCCGATGACCACATCGGGCTTAAATTCCCGGAAAATCTTCTTGCACGCCTTCACGCCTTCCCGCACGCATTTCACTGCGTGGAGATTCTTTTTCATTGCGGCCAGATTCTTTCCCCGGCTGAGGCCGGAACCTTCCAGGCACTTTAGCTCATACCCCGCCTGGGGTACCAGCTTCTCCTCCATATGGCCTTTTGCGCCGATAAAGAGGATGCTGCAGTCCGGGTGGCGCTCCCGCATCATATTGGCAACCGCGATGGCCGGGTTGATGTGTCCCGCCGTGCCGCCGCAGGTAAAAATCAGATTCATAGGTCAAGCCTCCTGTATTTTTCTCCGGTTTCGCCCTCTGGAAACGCCCAGAACGATGCCCATCTCCCCCAGATTCACCGCCAGCGCCGTGCCGCCGTAGGAAAAGAAGGGCAGCGCAATGCCGGTGGAGGGAAGCAGATTGGTGACCACGCACAGATTCAGAATGGTCTGCACTGCGATCAGCGTCACCAGCCCCGCCGCAAGAACGGTGGAAAACCGGTCACGGGCGTTCAGCGCGATCCAGTAGCCCCGCAGGATGGTGACGGCAAACAGCGCAACGATTGCCATCGCGCCAACCAGTCCCAGCTCCTCGCAGATCACCGCAAAGATATAGTCGTTGTATTGAAAGGGCAGGTACAGATATTTCTGCCGGGACTTGCCGTAGCCCAGCCCGAACAGGCCGCCGGAGCCGATGGCATACAGCGACTGCAAGATCTGGTATCCGGTGTCCCCCGGGTCAAGCTCCGGGTGGAGCCACGCGGTGACCCGGTCGCCGGCGTAGCCCATAAAGCTGATGTAGACGACCACGAACACGGCGGCGGCCCCCGCCCCGGCCAGCAGCCATCTGGTTCGGGTACCTGCCACGAACATCATCACCACCGCCACCATGCCCATGAGCATAATGGCCGACAGGTGCTTTTCCAGCGCCAGGGGAACCAGAATCCCCAGCAGCGCCAGGCCGAAGCCCAGAACGCCATGTCGGAAGGTTTTCGCGTCCTGCCCATACAGCCGGGTCAGGCGGGCGAACAGCAGAATCATGGTGAATTTCGCGATCTCGGAGGGCTGAAACTGAATGCCCGCCAAGTTAATCCAGCGCCGGGCGCCGTTGACCTCCTCGCCGATGACGAGGACGCTCAGCAGCAGCAAAATGCTCACGCCGTACAGCGGCCAGGCGAACCGATACCAGACACCCGTGGGAATCCGGCTGAAAAAGAACATGGCCGCAAGGCCGATTGCGGCACAAACCGCCTGTTTTTGCAGATATTTTGTGGAAATTTCGTAGCCGGTGTCATATTCGCTCTGGGCGTAGCTTGCCGAATACAGCATAGCCAGTCCCACCGTCAGCAGCAGAAGCACCAGCAGCAAAAAGGGATAATCGACGCTTTCCCCCGTCCGGGAAAGCCCCGGGCGGCGTTTCTCTTTGGCATGGAGGTCACGCTCCGACGCCATAAGATACTCCTTTCAGGATTGGATATCAACCAACAAGTCCGGAAATGCCGAACCAGGCCAGCACGCACATGGCCGCCGTCACACCGGCGAATACCAGCACGATTTTTTCTTCCTTCCAGCCGCACATTTCAAAATGGTGGTGGATGGGCGCCATCTTGAACAGGCGCTTGCCGTGGGTCGCCTTAAAATAGGAGACCTGCAAAATATCGGACATGGCTTCACAGACATACACGAAGCCAATCAGAATCAGAATCAGTGGCATTCCCAGGGCAAAGGCCATGGCGCACACCACGCCGCCCAGGAACAGCGAGCCGGTGTCTCCCATGAAGACCTTGGCAGGGTGCCAGTTATAAAAGAGGTACGCGGCCAGCCCGCCTGTCAGAGCCGCGGGCAGCAGCGCCAGATCGTACTTGCCCATGGCGGCGGACGCGGCGGTAAAGAACACCATCACAGGCAGGGTGACGCTGGCACACAGGCCGTCCACGCCGTCGGTGAGGTTCACCGCATTGTCCGTCCCCACCATAACAAACATGGCGAAGAAAATATAGACGATGGGGTGCAGTTGGAAGCTCACATTCACGAAGGGAATGTACAGATGGGTGTCCATAAAGCCGGAACGGTACATGGCATACAGGAACAGTGCCGACACCGCCATTTGCAGCATGGCCTTTTGCAGCGTTGTCAGCCCCAGATTCCGGTGAAATTTGACCTTGGTAAAATCGTCCAGGAACCCGATCAGGCCGAAGCACAGGGAAAGCGCCAGCACGTAAAAGGGGGAATTATCGCTCATGGCGGGGAAATTGCCCACCAGGCAGAGAATTGTCCCGAAAATAAACATCAGTCCGCCCATCATGGGGGTGCCGGCCTTGGTGTTGTGCCAGGTGGGGCCGATCTCCCGAATGGACTGTCCGGCTTTCAGCGCCCGCAGTACAGGCAGCAGCAAGTAGCCAATACCGCCGGTCAGAATGCAGCCTGCCGCCGCCGTAATCAAGATTCTTGTCATGACTTCTTCCTCCGTTACTTCTCTTCCCCTAAGAACTCGTCCAGAACCTGTTCCAGATGGATGCCGCGGCTGGCCTTGAACAGCAACACATCCCCGGGCTTGGCCGTGCGTTTCAGCGCCGCCACCAGCTCCTCCCGGTTCGTAAAGGCTTTTCCCCGGGTCTCCGGCATACCGCCGGTAATCGTTCCGCTGATGATCCGCCCGGAATTGGGGCCGTAAGCGAAGACGTAGTCCGCTTTTTCCGCGGCAATCCTGCCCACCCGGTAATGCTCCGCCTGAGTGCAGTCCCCCAGCTCCAGCATGTCACCCAGCACGGCGATCCGCCGTCCCTGCTTCTTTCCAAGGACGGCCAGCGCCGCCGCCATGGACTCGGGGCCTGCGTTGTAGCAGTCCTTGATGATGGTCATGCCGCCGGCCTGGATGATCTCCTGCCGACCGGAAATGTTCCGGAACTGGGATAGTCCCGCCTGAATTTTTTCGGGCAGCACCCCCAGCTTCAGGCCGACCGTCACCGCCGCCAGGGCGTCGTTGACGTAATGCTCGCCTTCCAGCAGCATCTTTACCGGGAAGGACAGCCGTCCGGCCTCCACCCGGAAGTGCAGATAGTCGCCGTCCTGATTCACGTCAAACGCCCGGACGGCACAGCCTTCGGAGGAACCGAAGTATGTAACCCGCTGCTGTGGCTCCTTGTCCAGATTGCGCAGGAGAAAATCGTCGCCGTTCAGCAGAAGCATCCCGTGAGGGGTCATGCCCTCCACGATCTCCATTTTCGCCTGCCGGATCCCCTCCTGGGTACCCAGAAACTCAATATGGGCGGTGCCGATGTTGATGATCACGGCCACGTCCGGTCTTGCGATCTGGGACAGGTAGGAAATTTCGCCGAAATGGTTCATGCCCATTTCCAGCACCGCGACCTCGGTATTTTCCGGCATGGCAAGCACCGCCATGGGCATTCCGATGTCGTTATTGTGATTGGCCGGGGTCTTGCTGGTGACGAAGGCCTGTTCCAGCACGGCAGCGATCATTTCCTTGGTGGTGCTCTTGCCAACGGAGCCGGTGACCGCCACCACCTTGGCGCCAATGCGCTTCAGTTCCTCCCGGGCGATCTGCCCCAGAGCGATGCGGGGGTCGTCCACGTAAATTGCGGGGTAGTCCCCCACCCTGCGGCTGCACAGAGCCGCCGCAGCCCCCTTGTCCATGGCCTTTTGGATGAAGTCGTGGCCGTCCCGGGCGCCCTGGAGCGCGATGAACAGCTGCCCCGGCTGCATGACCCGGGTGTCGTTGGCAGCGCCTAAAAATGCAATATCCGCGTATTTTTCTTCCACCACGCCGCCGCACCAATCGGCGGCCTGTCTGAGCGTTAATTTTGCCATGCTGTTTCCTCTTTTTCCCGCAGGTGGGCGGCGACCTCTTCACGTTCGTCCAGGTGGCGTTTTACGCCGCCGATGTCCTGATAGGTCTCATGCCCCTTTCCTGCCAGGACAATTATATCATCTTTTTTCCCAATGTCCATAGCATATCTGATGGCCGCGCGCCGGTCTTCGATCACAATATATTCCCCGTCTTCCTGTTTTACCCCTGCCAGAATGTCCCGGATGATGGCCATGGGGTCTTCCGTGCGGGGGTTATCCGAGGTGATGACGGCAAAATCCGACAGCTTCACGCCGATATGTCCCATAATGGGCCGCTTCATGGGGTCCCGGTCGCCGCCGCAGCCAAATACCGCGATGACCCGGCCCTTGCAGAAATCCTTCACGGAGGAAAGCACGTTTTCCAGTCCGTCGGGGGTGTGGGCGTAGTCGATAAGGATGCTGTAGGGCTTTCCGGGGGTGGGAACGACCTCCACCCTGCCCTTGACGCCGGAGGCCGTTTTCAGAGCGGCGGCGCAGTCCGTCAGGGAAATGCCCAATTGTCTCGCAATGCCCATGACCGTCAGTGCGTTGTAGACGGTGAACTTTCCGGGGATGGGCAGAGACACCGCCGCCCGTTCCTCGCCGGATACGGCTGTAAAACGAATCCCCTGCGCCAGAAGCTCCAGGTTTTCGCCCCGCAGGTCGGCGTGGCTTTGTACGCCCGTGGTCAGCACCGGGCAGGCAGCCGCCGCGAGAACCCTGCCCGAATAGCTGTCGTCCGCATTGACCACCGCCAGGCGGCAGCGGCGGAACAGCTCGGCCTTGGCCTCGCAGTAGGCGTCCATGGTCTTGTGGAAGTCCAGATGGTCTTCCGTCAGATTGGTAAAGGCGGCAACGTCAAACCGGATACCGCCGATGCGCTCCAAGGAAATGGCATGGCTGGAAACCTCCATCACCACGTGGGTGCATCCGGCGTCCCGCATTCTGGCGAACAGCGCCTGCAATTCAAAGCTTTCCGGGGTGGTTCGCTCGGTGGGAATGATCTCCTGACCGATCATGTTGGCCATGGTGCCGATTAAACCCACCTTCGCCCCCAGACAGGTTTCCAGCACCTGCTTTAATAGAAGCGTGGAGGACGTTTTTCCGTTGGTGCCGGTAATGCCGATCATGGTCATATGCTCCGCCGGGCGGCCAAAGAAATTGCGCCCCAGCAGCGCCAGCGCCAGCCGGTCGGACGCCACCAGAACATAGGGGATATCCCCCTCCGGCTTCTTCGCCGTGACCACCGCCGCCGCGCCCTTTTCCGCGGCCATGGGAATAAATTTATTTCCGTCGGCGGCAAAGCCGGACACGGCCACAAACAGGCTGCCCGGGGTCACCTTCCGGGAATCGTAGAAAATCTCTTTGATTTCAAGCTCCGGGTCTGCGGTACATTCCAGAACGGAAACGCCCGTCAAAAGTTCCTTCAGCTTCATATTCATCCTCCGTTGTCAGTCTCTGGCCGCGGTATCCGCAAATTCCAGCGTGATCGTCGTTCCCGCGGGAACCTCGGTATCCTTTGGGGCACTCTGCGCCGTCACGGTTACGCCGGTGGAAATTTCATCGTTCCCCGTCACCAGAATGTACAGCCCCACCGCGCCCGCGGCGTCGCTGGCCTGCTGACGGTTCATGCCGTAAAAGTCGGGAACCTTCACCGTTTCCGGCTCCGGGGTTTCTCCAAAGAATAAAAGCACCTGGCTTCCACCGGGGACGGTCTGCCCGGGAGACGGAATCTGTCCCGTCACCGTTTCGCCGCTGCCGGAAATTGCCGCCGTCAGCCCCTCTTTTTTCAGAAGCGCCTGGGCGTCCTTCGCCGTCATGCCGGTCAGGTCTTCCATGGCGATCTGCTTTCCTGCCAGATCATCCTCGGAAAAGGACTGCTTCACGCCTAAGTATGGCAGCACGTCCGCCATCACCGCGCCCACGGTGGGCGCCGCCATGACGCCGCCGGAAATGTAAATTCCCGTTGTCCGGGACGGTGTATCCAATGCGGCAAGTATAATATACTCCGGATCGTCCATAGGCGCAATCCCCACAAAAGATACGATTTTATCCTGCACGCGCTGGCCATTCTCGTCAAAAACGTCAATTTTTTCACTGGTTCCGGTCTTTCCGCCGATGGAAAATCCGGCAACCTTGGCATTTTTTGCCGTTCCCTCCGTGACGACGGATTCAATGAGGGCGCGCATGGTGTCGGAGGTCTCCTTGGAAATGGTTCTGCGCACCACCGTCGGCTCCGCCTTCATCACCGTATTGCCGTCGGCGTCCAGAATTTCCGAGACGATGTACGGCTCCATCAGCTGCCCGCCGTTGACCACGGACGAAATCGCCCGCACCAGCTGCAGGGGGGTGATCTTGAAGGTCTGACCGAAGGAGCCGGAGGTCAGGGACGCCGTCCCCCATTTGTCCGTATCCGTGACCAGGGCTTTGTCAAAAAAGACACCCTTACTCTCTCCTGCCAGGTCGATGCCGGTTTTTTCCAGCACCCCGAAGTTCTTGACATACTCATAAAACCGCTCCCCGCCCAGCTTCAGGGCAATGTGGGCGAAGGCGATGTTGCAGGAATTTTGCAGCGCCTGGGGCGTCTTTTCCGCCCCGTGTCCCGTGGAGCGCCAGCAGTGAAGTTTTTGGGCACGCCCCGGAATCTGCTCGGAGCCGGAGCAGTGGAAGGGGGTATTCAGGTCGATGGCGCCGCAGTCCAGCGCCGCCGACATGGTCAGCACCTTGAAGGTGGAACCCGGCTCATAGCCGTCGGAAATCACCCGGTTGCGCCACTGCTTCAATCGTGCGGCGGAGAGGGCTTCCCCGTAGGCCGTCTTCCCCGCCTCGCAGGCTTCGCTTCCCTCCGGCTCAGAAAGATACGACCGTTTCATTTCTTCCAGCTGCGCCGCCGTTCCCTCGTCGGCGATTTCCAGATAGTTGTTGGGGTCATAGCTGCCCAGCGTGGCCATGGCGAGGATTTCTCCCGTCTTGCAGTTCATCACCAGCCCAAACGCGCCGTTCTGGACATCGTAGCGGGCGATGGCGGCGGAAAGCTGCTTTTCCAGGCACGCCTGCACCGTGGCGTCCAGCGTCAGGATCACGCTGTCTCCTTGCCGGGAGGAAACGTAGTTTTCATAGGAAAAGGGCATATCCATTTCGTTATTGCCCTTGGTGGTGATGACTCTGCCAGTACTGCCTGAGAGGAAGCTGTTGTAGGCGGCTTCCACCCCCTCGCAGCCCTCGTTGGAGGCGTTGGTGAAGCCGACGACCTGGGCAGCCAGCGTCTCATAGGGGTAGACCCGCCGGGAGGTGGGTTCCAGATGAATGCCGGAAATGCCCTTTTCATTGATGTAATCCCGGATGATTCCGGCGGTTTCCTCGTCAATGCGGGTGCCGACCTGCTTGTAGCGCCGCCTGATGTCCGCCGCCTGTTCCTCGATCCAGGCGGGGTCTTTTCCCAAGATTTCCCCCAACGTCCGGGCAATTTGGGGGATGTCCGCCTTGGACTGCTTCAGCTCGTGGGGGTCGAGGTACACATTCTCCACGCTGACGGAGGTCGCCAGAATGTTCATGTTCCGGTCGAAGATGTCCCCCCGGTCGGCGGTCACCGTCGTCGTGCGGGTCTGGTTTCGCAGAGCGAGGGAGGAATAGTAATTGTAATTCGTCACCATCAGGCTGTACAGCCGAAGCCCCACCGGCAGGAAGGCCAGCACCCCCAGCAGCGCGGCTACCAGCATGATTCGCCTGTGCTGGCCGCTGTCCAACCGCAGGCGGTTAAATTCCCGCTTCTTCCTCCCCATAAGCCACCGGCCTTTCCGTCAAGATACAACTTTGGGCAGCAAGGGAACCCCTCGCCGCCCAGTGCAGCTGCTATCTTACTTTATGAGGAAGGGCGGACTTTATGCAGGGGAACCGCTTTTTCCGCTCATCCGAAGGAAGCGGCTTCCCCGTCCCCGAACAGGCCGCCAAAGAACCAGACGATGTCGTCCCAGAGCGTCCGTTCCGGCTTCGGCTGGGAGATCGTGACGGTGATGGTTCTGCTCGGCACTTCCTCCACCGGCACCATGCCGAGAGCCAGCGCCTTGTCCCGGATGTCCTCCAGGTCATAGCCGTCCCGGTAGGTGCGTTCCAGCTCGGCGTTGTCGCGGTTCAGTTGAGAGACGTAGTTGGACATTTGCTCATACTGCGCCCAATCGCCGCGCAGCTGCAATGCCCCCACTACCATGACCGCCAGCATCATCACCGCCACCGTGATGCCGATCAGCGCCACGGGGTCGATATAGATTGCCTTTACCTGCTCCTGCTTTGCAATCGGGAGCTTTGTTTTGGCCTTTTTCTTCTTTTTCTTCGGCGCAAGCACCTGCGCCTCGCTGCCGGGGACGTAGAACTGACCAATGTACTGAATTTTGGGCTTTTCCGTCATCATTCTATCCCCTTTCCGGAAATTTCTGCCGATTATAACTTCTCACAAATCCGCAGCTTCGCGCTGCGCGCTCTGGGATTCCGTTCCAGCTCTTCTTCCCCGGAAACGATGGGCTTGCGGGTCACGATCCGCACCTGGGGCTTCTTGCCGCAGACGCACACCGGGAAGCTGGGCGGGCAGGTGCAGCCCTTCGCCGCCTCTGCCATGGCGTTTTTTACAATGCGGTCTTCCAGAGAATGGAAGGTAATTACCGCCAGCCGTCCGCCTGGATTCAGCAGCGGAACGGCCTTTTTCATCACCGTTTCCACCGCCCCCAGCTCGTCGTTGACGGCGATGCGGATGGCCTGAAAGCTTCGCTTGGCCGGGTGCTGCTTCTCTCGCAGAGCGGAAGCGGGCATGGCGCTTTTGATCACGTCCACCAGCTCCAGGGTCGTCTCGATGGGCGCCTGCTCTCTGCGGCGGCAGATGGCGGCGGCGATCCGGGGCGCAAAGCGCTCCTCGCCGTAATCATACAAAATACGCTTGAGTTCCTCGTAAGACCATGTGTTTACGATCTGACGGGCGTCCCGGGCATCCTCGCCGTTCATGCGCATATCCAGCGGCGCGTCCGTCATATAGGAAAAGCCCCGCTGCCCGTCGTCCAGCTGAGGAGAGGAAACCCCCAAGTCCAGCAGAATGCCGTCCACCTTGTCGATGCCCAGCTCTTGCAGCGCCTGATCCATGTCGCAGAAATTGGCGTGAACCAGCGTAACCCGGTCTTCAAAGGGCCTTAACCGTTCCGCCGCCGCTTCCAGCGCCACGTTGTCCCGGTCAATGCCGATGAGCCGTCCGGTGGTGAGCTTCGCGGCAATGCGGCTGGAATGCCCCGCGCCGCCTAAGGTTCCGTCCACGTAAATGCCGTCGGGCTTGATGGCAAGCCCCTGAATGCATTCCTCCAACAGCACGGAGACATGATGAAATTCACTCATAGGCCGATCGCCTCCAGGGACGCCAGCAGCTTCTCCGGGGTCAGGTTCTCCCGCTCAAAGTCGGCGAATTCCTTCGCGTCCCAGATCTCCGCCTGTCCTGCCCGGCCGACAATCATGACCTCCCGGTCGATTCCGGCGTAGCTCAAGAGGAACTGGGTCAGGCTGAACCGATACTGCTTATCCGGGCTGCATTCGGCGGCGTTCATAAAAATCAGGCTGGTGGCGCCGGAGCGCTGGGAAATGCTCATGGCGTTGTAGTTATCCGAAAGGCGCTTCCACTCCTCGGCGGTGTAAACGGTGAGACAGCGGTGACCGCAGTTGACGCCCAGGGTGACAAAAAAGGTATCCCCCAGCTCCGTCCTCAGCTTGGACGGCACGAACAGACGGCTCTTTTCGTCCAGCTTCGCAGGATATTTCCCGATCACGGCGCTCACCTCCCTTTCGCTCCACTTTACTGCTCTTTTACTCCATGTAGAGACAGTATACTACCCGCGAGGGAAAAAATCAATCTTTTTCTCAGGGATTTTTCGATTTCCGCCAGAAATCGGGGGATATTCGCATATTTGTTCTAATAAAACAGACAATTTCTCAGCTTCATTTCAGCTAACCGCACCCCAGACCGTCAAAAAACCAGCTTTCCGTCCTCCCATTTGGGCTTCACCCGGGCAGGCTTTTTCCCGCAGCGCAGCAGGTAGCTTGCCAGCGGCCCCTCCACCTCGGTCTGCACAAGGCGGCGAATCTGCCGCGCACCATCCTTTCCGGGACGCTTTTTCAGAAGCTCCGCCGCCAGCTCCGGGGGCAGCAGCAGCTGGGTTCCCAGCGCCGCCGTCCGCTCCTGAAGCTGCCGCAGATATTTCCAGGTAATGGCTTCCAGCGCGCCGGCTCCCAGAGGTTCAAAGCACACCGTCTGGTCGATTCGTCCCAGAAATTCCGGGGAGAAGGTCTGCTGTAACGCTTCGCCGATCTCCGCGCTCCGTCCGCCGGCACAGAAGCCCAGGCCGTCGCCCCGAATCTGGCCGCCCACATTGGAGGTCATGACCACGATGGCGTTCTTGAAGCTGACATGCCGCCCCGTGGAATCCGTCAGCGTTCCTTCCTCCATGATTTGCAGCAGGATGCCCAGCACGTCCGGGTGGGCTTTTTCCAGCTCATCCATCAGCACCAGACAGTAGGGACGGCGGCGCACCGCCTCCGTCAGCTTGCCGCCCTCCTCGTAACCCACGTACCCGGGAGGCGCGCCGATCAGGCGGGAGACCGACTGCTTTTCCATATATTCCGTCATGTCCAGCCGGATCATGGCGTCCCGGCTGCCGTAGACCTCCTGGGCAAGCGCCCGGCACAGCTCCGTTTTTCCCACGCCCGTCGGCCCCGTGAACAGCAGACACGCAATGGGCCGCGACCCGTCCCGGATGCCGCAGTAGCCCCGGCGCACCGCCTCGGCCACGGCGCTGACCGCTTTGCTCTGCCCCACCACCTGAGCGGACAGCAGCCCTTCCAGCCCCAGCAGCCGTTCCCGCTCCCCGGCGGTGAGCCGCCCCACGGGAATCCCCGTCCGGGCGGAGACCACCCAGGCGATGTCCGCCCCGGTGACGCACCGGGCGCGTTTTCCGTCGGCGGGCTTTGACAGGTGCTGCATTTTGTCCCGCAGCTCCGCGGCCTTTTCGAATTTCCGCTCCCGTACCGCTTCGTTCAGCTCCTGTTCCAGCTCTTTTCTGGCAGGGCCGCCCCGGGACAGCTGCATTTCCTCCATCCGCGCCCGGGCAGCGCCTTCGTCCAGCAGGTCGATGGCTTTGTCCGGCAGATACAGGTCGGGCAGGTACCGCCGGGACAGGCGCACCGCCTCCTTCACCGCTTCCTCGGAAATCCGCAGATGGTGATGCCGCTCCAGCCCCGGCTTCAGCGCCCGAAGAATCGAAAGCGTTGCCTCCTCCCCCGGCTCCTCCACCACCACCGGGCGGAAGCGCCGTTCCAGCGCCGCGTCCTTTTCAATATATTTCCGGTATTCCTCCCGGGTCGTCGCGCCCAGCATTTGCAGCTCGCCGCGACCCAGGGCGGGCTTGAAGATGTTCGCCGCGTCAATGGCGCCCTCAGCCGCCCCCGCGCCGACGATGGTGTGCATTTCGTCCACAAAGAGAATCACGTCCCCGCTGCGGCGGATTTCCCCCAGCACGTCCCGCAGACGTTCCTCGAACTCGCCACGGTATTTTGTTCCTGCAACCAAGGACGCCATGTTCAGGCTCACCAGCCGTTTGTCCTTCAGCTGGGGCGGCACGTTGCCCACCGCCATCCGCTGAGCCAGGCCCTCGGCAATGGCGGTTTTTCCCACCCCCGGCTCGCCGACCAGAGCTGGATTGTTCTTATTTTTCCGGCACAGAATGCCGATGACCGTGTCGATCTCCCGTTCTCTCCCGATCACCGGATCCATGCTTGACGCCTTGAGAATCAGATCTTCACTGAACTGCTCCAAAAGTTTCGTTGTGACCGCCTCCTTTTTTCCTCTCACAGGAGCGCCCTGCTCCCAGTGCAGATAGTCCACCGCATGGGTAAACAGCTCGTCGGTGCTGATGCCGTTGAGCTTCAGCAGCTCATATGCGTCGCTGTTTTCCCGTCTTGCCATTGCCAGCAGCAGATGCTGCGGCGTAATTTCCCGGCTGCCCAAAATCTTTGCCTCCCGCGCCGCCCCCCGGAGAAGCGCCCGGGACTCCCCGGTCAGCCCCTGGGGCAGGGGCAGCTCCGGCGTCCCCATTCCGTAAAGCAGCCGCGCCATTGCCTCCGTCAGATCCGGGTCCATGCCCAGAAGCCGAAGGGTCTGCCCCGCCGCCCCGGGTTCCCGCGCCATCACCAGCAGCAGATGGGCAGAGCCAACATAGCTGTGTCCCAGGGTTCTGGCCAATTGGGCGGCGCGCTGGATCAGGTCGGACGTCAGTATATCGTAATGCACGGTATCCCTCCCGCGTGATTGTTTTGCCTTTCCTTTTCCGGAAAATTTTCACCACCCCCGGTAAAAATTATTCAAAAATTTTTATAAAAAAGGAATTGCTTTTTTGGGAAACCATGCTACAATGGGGATACGCTGGTTGTGGCGTGCAATACATATTAGATAAATTGGAGGTAACACCATGGCTTACACGATTACTGACCGCTGTGTCGCCTGCGGCTCCTGCGCCGAGCAGTGCCCTGTCGAGGCTATTTCCGAGGGTGACGGCAAGTACGAGATCAACCCCGATGTCTGCGTTTCCTGCGGTTCCTGCGCCGATCAGTGCCCCGCCGACGCGATCGAGGAAGGCTAATCTTTCTCAGACCCGAATTGGCCTGCGCAAATGCTTGCGCAGGCTGATTTTTTGTTGTATAATGGTGCAAACATCATTCGGAGGCATTCATGGAGCAGTTACCCAACGGAATTACCCTGAACCTGCCGGAAGGCGCTTTTCCATTAAGCACCGATTCCATGGTGCTGTCCCATTTTGTCCGGCTCCCTAAGAATGCCCGGGTGCTGGATCTCGGCTCCGGCTGCGGCACGCTGGGACTGCTGCTGTGCGCCGTGAACGAAGGCTGCCGCGTCACCGGCGTGGAGCTGTCCCGGAACGCCCACCTTGCCGCCCTGGACAACATCCGCCGCAACGGTCTGACAGCCCGCATGGAAAGTATATGCGCCGATGTGCGGCAAGTTCCCGGCAGCTTTCCCCCGGGGAGCTTTGACGTCTGCATCTCCAATCCCCCCTATTTTTCCGGCGGCCCCGCCAGCCGCACCGCCGCCCTCGCCCGCCGGGAGGACGCCTGTTCTCCCGCCGACCTGTTCGGGGCGGCCGCCTGGGCGCTGAAATACGGCGGCGACTTTTTCCTCGTCCACCGTCCGGAACGGCTGGCCGAGCTGATCATTCGGGGTTCGGAGGTCAATCTGGAGGCCAAGCGGCTGTGCCTTGTGCGCCATCGGGCGGATTCCCCGGTGAATCTTGTCCTGCTGCAGCTGCGCAAGGGCGGAAAGCCGAGCCTAAAGTGGGAGGAGATCGTCCTCCACGACGCAAGCGGCGCTCCCACGGAGCAATACCGCCGAATTTACCATCTCTAGGAGGTTCCACATGGCCGGAATGCTGTATCTTGTCCCGACCCCCATCGGCAATCTGGGGGACATCTCCCTGCGCTGCCGGGAAACCCTGGAAAGCGCCGACTTCATTGCCGCCGAGGACACCCGGGTAACGCTGAAACTACTCAACCATCTGGGCATCAAAAAAAACCTTGTCAGCTACTACGAGCATAACAAGGCCACAAAGGGCGACCGGATCGTCGACCGCATTCTCGCCGGGGAGACCTGCGCGCTGGTTTCCGACGCGGGCAGCCCCGCCATCTCCGACCCCGGGGAGGATCTGGTCAAGCAGTGTGCCGAGGCCGGTATCACCGTCTGCGCCATCCCCGGCCCCTGCGCCGCCATTACGGCGCTGAGCATTTCCGGGCAGTCCACCGGCCGGTTCTGCTTCGAGGGCTTCCTCTCCACGGCGAAAAAGAGCCGCCGGGAGCATCTGAACGCCCTGCGCACCGAGAGCAGAACCATGATCTTCTACGAAGCGCCCCACAAGCTGGTGTCCACCCTGGCGGACATGTCGGAAGCCTTCGGCGATGACCGCCCGGTCAGTCTGTGCCGGGAGCTGACGAAGCTCCACGAGGAGGTCGTCCGCACCACCCTGGGGGAAGCCCTCATAAAGTACACCGAAACGCCGCCCAAGGGCGAATTCGTTCTCATCGTCGCCGGCGCGCCGGAAACCGTAAAGGAATCCGCCTCAGAGGGCGACGCCGCCGCCCGGGTCGCCCAGCTGATCGCCCAGGGTCTCAGCCGCAAGGACGCGGTCAGGCAGACCGCCGCAGAGCTGGGACTTCCCAAAAATGTCGTCTATGACATTGCGTTAAAAGACCCCGAATGACGTTACATCATTCGGGGTCTTTTTCAATATTCCGTCATGTTTTTGACGCATTCCTGGCAGATGTTCTTCTTCCGGTAGGAGATCAGCCCTCGGGAAGAACCGCAGAAAATGCACGCCGGCTCGAATTTCTGCAAGATAATGCGGTCACTCTCCATGTAGATTTCCAACTCATCCCGCTCCGCGATGTCCAGTGTGCGGCGCAGTTCAATCGGCAGCACGATTCTTCCCAGCTCGTCCACCTTCCGGATAATGCCCGTAGACTTCATTGCGGTCAGCTCCCTTCCTTGCCTCTCCAACGGCTTATCAGTATTATCATTATACTTGTTTTATCTACTATAGTCAAATACTTTTTGTAAGAAACCAAAAATTTTGTCGATTTTTTCCTGTTCTTTTCCGTTTCTTATCCGCATACCATGCGTTAAGGCGTCTCTGATACTAGTTTTCAATAAAACGGTTAAAAACCGTTTTATTCGGCTGCTGTTT
>ERZ773258.306-NODE-306-length-61477-cov-6.735958_pt1 | contig 61477 bp, 61 predicted proteins | sample MGYA00511962_ERZ773258 | MGnify/ENA primary metagenome ERZ773258 (study PRJEB29015, sample SAMEA2737755) | human gut metagenome | biome: human gut; feature: human-associated habitat; material: faeces | place: China | collected 2012 ... | reverse complement strand
CTAATGTATTATTTTCTATTTTTAACCATCCATTATAACTTACTAAATTATTTTTCATAATATCTTTTTCTTCCTTTGTTTCATTAGTTATTTTCTTTGTTTCTGTTTTTACCGCTTTATCATTATCACTAAACTTTATAAATATAAGAATACCTAATACTATTATAATAATTACTAATAATAAAATTTTTATCTTATTTTTCATTTATTTCACCTAAACATACTTTGAAATATTTACAATTATGTTGCCTTTCTTAGTTTCATTTATTATACCATTAAATTTATATTTTCCATATTTTCTTATACTAAATATATCATTTTCTTTTAACATATATGTTGGTTTAGTTAATAATTCATAATTTAAGTATATATCACCATTTTTTATCTTTTCAAGTGCATTACTTCTACTTGAATTAATTATTTTAGAAACTATAACATCTACTCTTATGCTTGGAACAATTATATTAAATTCTTCATATTCTTGTTTATAGTTTCTTAAATAATATGGATTCTTTTCTATTAATTCTACTTTAGAATTTCTAATACTCATTAAATTAGATTTTATATAATTATCAATACTAGACAAAATTATAATAAAATATCTGTTATTCCAAATAACAACATCACCAAACATTTCATCAGATATATTAAGTGAATAAAGAGTTCCAAGTATATCTTGATGTCTTAAATCATTACTTGATACAATTTCATATATTTTAATATTTGGCATCTTATTATATAAAATTATTTTTGTCGCACCAATAAATGGTTCATATATATTATATTTAACATTTTTTAGTTCTTTCTTTACCCTATTTAAGTACTTAATTTCAACAAAATTAGTACTATTTGAATATAATACTTTTTCTACTATTTTCTCTACTGTATAAATAATAATCACCTTTTCTTTTTATTGATGAATATTCAACCAATATTATTATCATTTAAATTTGTAAAATATTTTACTATTTCATTTTTATAAAACAATTCAAAATTTTCATATTCATCTTTCTTATAAAATAAATTTTTTATTTGTTCAATATATATATAACCTATACTTTGATGATTTTTTATATTTCTTAACACATAATCAGGTTCCATAATTTTTTCTGAAAAATATACTTGAACAGCCCTGACTACATATTCATTAATGAAAGAATATTTATCATAATAACTATTTTGTAAACCATTACTTTTAGCTTCATTAAATAAATTATCGATATTTACATCTTTAAAATATTTATATCCTAGTGGATTTACATACGAATGAGAAAACTCATGAATACATGTATTAATAACTTTATTTGATATTTCTTTTTCATCATTAACACTATTTAAACTAATCACTAAATCTTTTTTGTTATATCCAAAACTTCCATTTACAAAATTAAATAATTTTATTTCATTTTTGCCCATTGAGTATCCATAAAAATCAGATAATATTTTTGAATCATATTCTTTATAATAATTTAAAGATTTACTAAATTTTTCTATTAAAAATTTATAATATTCTTTATTAGAATTATAAAATTCTTCATAATTTGATTTAATAACAAATTCTTTTAATAAATTTTGTAATTTTTCTTTATTAAAATTACTATTATTCTTTTCTATTTTTTTTATATAATTGTCTTCTTCTATACAATAATTATCATTAAGTGATAATGCAATTTCAACAGTTCTATTATATGTATCAAAACCATATTTTTTTATATAAAACAAAAATTCATCAGTTATATTTGCTTTATATAATTTGTAAAATTTTTTATAATAATCTGAATCACTTTTTAAGAAAAAATATTTACCATAATCTTCATTAACATAACCATCTTTATAAGCACAATATAATAATCCAAATATCAATTCTATCCTTTTATCGAAATTTATTTTTATCATATTTTAGTCTCCTTTTTCTAAAGAATTTATATTATCTTACTTGGCATAAACATTTAATCTAGAATCCATAGATGTAACTAACTCTATAATTTTTTTATTTTGTTTTATTATATCTCATGATCTAATGAATTTATGTGGTTCACTTTTTAATATATCTTTTAATTGTTCAAATAATATTCATCCATATTTTTTATATTTTTATAATAACTTGAATACTTAAATAAATCATTGTCACTTTCAAGCATTATTATAACAAAAAAAGGCACTAAAATAAATATATTTTATCGTACCTTTTGCTTACTACATCAAAATCTAATATATAAAATAAATTTCTAACATATTCTTTTTTATCTATTTTATATTGAAGATAATAAGAATGTTCCCAAACATCTATTACTAAAAGTGGAATAAAATCAATTAGAGTTAATTCTTGATGTTTTTCTATTTGAATTATTAAAAGTTTATTTAAGTATCTATCATATCCAAATACTACCCAACCTGGACCTTCTATATTTAAAATAGATTCATTAAGTTCATCAATAAAAGCATCATATGAAGTAAAATCTTTTATAATATGCGCTTTTAAATCTTTACTTAATAGAGTTTTATTGGGCATAGGCGTTAAATTTTCAAAAAATAAACTATGTAATATATAAGCATTTGCATTAAAAGATAATGATTTTGATAATTTTTGTATATTAGTAAAATCATCTTTTATTCTATTATCGTTAAAGTCACTCATTAATTTATTTAAGTTATTAGTGTATCCTTTATATAGTGTATTATAGTGATAATTAAACATATCACTACTATAGTAAGGTTCTAAGTCTTTATAATTATATTTTAATTTAATCATTTCATACATAATTAATCACCTAATAAATATATATGAAAAAAGAATACAAAAAGTATTCCTTAAAGTCCAAATCTAGCAGCTCCTGTTGTTGATTTATATATTTCTGAAGCATCCATATCTTTAAACTGTTCTAATTTAGATATTCTAACAGAATTTATTAGATTAAATATTTGTTGTTTTATTGCATTATAATATCTATCATTCATTATTTTATCTTCATAACCTGTTATACCAATAGTTTGAAGATATAAAACTACCTCATTCCTTGTTATTTTTTCCATATAATATCCCCCTCTTTCGAGTTTTGTATTATATTATATAAATTTAATTATGTCAAATTTTATCATATTCTTCTAAAAAAGTATGTTCTTCTCCATCTTTTACATATCTTACAATTTTATCTAAATTAACATTTTCAAATGCTGTAAAAATATTTATATCTATATATTTATTTTGTTTTTTTAATTCTTTTATTATATTTTTTACTTCATATCTTTTTGAATCTTTTTGTCCTAAGCTATATTCTTCTGTTAATTTACATGCACAATTTAAGAATGTTAAATTATGATAATCTCTCCATGTAATTATATCTTTTTCTCTAACCAAATAAAGTGGTCTTATAAGTTCTAGTCCTTCAAAATTTTCACTATGTAATTTTGGCATCATAGATTTAACTGTTGAACCATAAAACATATTTAAAAGAATTGTTTCTATTACATCATCAAAATGATGACCAAGTGCTATTTTGTTGCATCCTAATTCTTTTGCCTTTGTATAAAGTGCGCCTCTTCTCATTCTAGCACATAAATAACATGGTCCTTGTCCAGTTCTTGACGCTCTTTCTGATGCTTCAAATATATCTGAATTAAATATTTCTATTGGTATATTTAATTTTTTAGCATTTTCTTCTATTAGTTTTCTATTTTCTTCTTTATATCCAGGATCCATACAAATAAATCTACATTCAAATTTAACGTTACCATGATTCATAATTTCTTGAAAAAGTTTAGCCATTAAAAATGAATCTTTACCACCTGATATACATACTGCTATTTTATCATTTTCCTTTATAAGTTCATATTTATCAAGTGCTTTTACAAATGGTCTATATAACTCTTTTCTATATTTTTTTATTATATTTCTTTCTACTTCTTTATAAAATTCCATAAATTTTTCCTACTTTACTAATTCATTATATATTTCATCAAATACTTCAAAAAATTTAACTAATTCTTGTTTAGTTGTTAAATGTGAAGTACTTACTCTTAAAGTACTTTTTGATAATTCTTCATCTTTTGTAAGTGCATATACAACTTTTGATACATTATTCTTTGATGAGCATGCAGACTTCGTGCTTATATATATTTCTTTTTCTTCTAATTTCTTAGAAAAAATATCTGAACTAACTCCTCTTACACTAAAATTAATTGTATTATATATACATTTTCCTTTACTATTTATTACTACATTATCATATTTTTGTAAATTTTCTTTTATATATTCATTTAATTCTTTTAAATATTTATTATTATTTTCCATATTTGAAAGTGATATTTCTAGTGCTTTTTTAATTGATAAAATTAAAGGAAGAGCTGGCGTTCCACTTCTATAAATTGTTGTACTTTTACCACCTAAAATAAGTGGTTCTAACTTAACATTATCTTTTTTAATTAGTACTCCAATACCATTAATTCCATAAAATTTATGTGGTGAAAAAGTTATTAAATCTACGTTTTCAAAATTAGTATCTAATTTACCAATACTTTGAGTTGCATCTGTATGAAAGAAACAGTTATCATATTTTTTTAATATTTCTCCAATTTTTTCTATATCCATTATTATTCCTGTTTCACTCTCAACACTTGTTATGCTTACAAGAGTAGCTCTATCATCTATTAAGTTTTCTAACTCTTCTATATCTATTTTTCCTTCATCATTAACATCTAGTATATCAACACTAACACCTTTATTAAGTAAATAATTAACTGGTGCGATTATAGATGAATGTTCTATAGAAGTTGTTATTATATGAGCATTTTTATATTTGGCTGCAAAACCCTTTATTACAAGATTATTACTTTCTGATGAACCACTAGTATAAATTACATTTTCAGTTTTACATTTAAATGCATTTGCAATATAACTTGTTGCTTCATCTATTTTTTCTTTTGCTTCAAGGCCTAATCTATGAGTAGAATTTGGATTAGCATAGTATAAAATACTATTTAAATTAAAATCTTCTAATACTTTTTTATCTACTGGACAATTTGCTGCATAGTCTAAATATATCATTTTACCACATTCCTTTTCTTTATTTATTATACAAAAATTATAATTATTGTACAAGAAAATATATATATAAATTTATAATAAATTTTACTAAAAATTACAAATATATACTTGATTTTTTTCAAACATTAATATAGAATAATATAAAAAGAAAGAGATATAATGTTAATGTAGATATTAATTTTATATTTACTTGGTCTGAGTAATCAATTAATAGAATAAAGGACCAAACCCGTGTAGGCGCCAAGCGCCGCTAAAAAAGGCAACCGTTATGGTTGCTTTTTTTATTTTTTATAATCTTTTCTTATTTAATTCTTTAGCTATTCTTCTTAATTCATCATTTCCAAAAAAATATAATTCTGATTTTTCATATTTTATATTTTTTTTATGTTTATAAATCGCTTTATCTACATATGTTAGCATATCAGATACTTGAAACAATCTTTTTTCAACATGATCGAACTTTACTCTATGTTCATAAGAATTAAATCTAATAAACAAAGAATCTAATATATAACCTAATGGTTCTTGTCCATTATCATAATACATTACTATTTTGTCAAATTTATTAAAATAACCCTCATTATTCTTTATCATCTGATTTACTTCATTTATTATTTGTTTTCTTAATACATTTCCATTATCTATAAATCTTTTGTCAATAATTATTGTGTGATATTTAACAGGTATTTTTCTAGAAAATTGATATATTGAATTAAATATACTTTTTCTCATCTTAATATCAAATTTAGAATAATCACCTCTTCGCATAATTAAATCTGACATATGAATCATATTAGTATATCCAATTTTCATTAATCTATTATTTAAATTATTCAATTCACCACTTATATCATTATCTTGTTCATGAAATGTAAAGGAAATACCATATAGCATAGAGGATTTCATACCATAACCAAATTCTCCTGTTTCGTCTACAAATATATTTAATCTTTTAATCATATAATGAATTTTTTATTAATAAACCCTACTATTCCATTTACTTGGAAGATCAATAACACTTTTTGGATCAATCATTTCTGAATTTTCACTATCTAAATGCCCTTTATACATTGTTAAGTGTAAATGTACTCCAGTTGCAATACCTGTTTGTCCCATTTTTCCTATAACTGTATTTTGATCTACTTTTTGATTTTTTCTAACATATTTTTCTTCTAAATGGTAATATGCGGATGTATAATTTTGATTATTATATGTGTGATGAATAATTATATAATTACCCATTGATGAATTACTTCCTGTTTTTGCAACAACACCTGGAAGTACTGGATAAATATTTTTATCACTACTATACATATCAATACCTGAATGAAATTTATTTTCATTTGATACTGGATGAATTCTATTACCATAATAACTTGTTATTGTACCAGAGTTTATTGGTCTTTCTGGCTTTATAATTTGTTTACACACACTATACAATTTAATATCACTATTTATATTAATAGTAGTTTTAGCATCATAACTCTCACCATTACCACTTTTTTTAGTATTCCAAGAACATATATTATTTTCTTTATTTATATCCTCTAGCTGAACATTTACTGTATCTTCAAATATTGCTTTTAACTTTTCATCTTTTTTAAATATATAATTTTCTATTGCAGTTTCGTTATTTTCATTTACCCAACCTTTAAATGTTCTTTTTATAAATACTTCTCTTTCATCATATGTTATCTTATAATTTGATTCTGGTATTTCTAATTTTTTTAATGAATTAAAACTTCCTTTTACTTCTGTTACTTTTCCATTTACTTCTAATTTTAATGTATATGTGTTAGGAATCCATTTAGCATAATATATAGCATCTTCTTTTACAGAATCATTTACTTTTTCTTTTAATGATAAATCTTTATACCATCCATCAAATGTATAACCTTCTCTTAGAGGTACATCTTTAGTTTCTACTTTTTCATTATAATTTATTTCTTCTGCTTTTGTATTTTCCTCTCCTTCTGAAATACTTAAGTCATATATTTCTAGATAACTATCTTTTGAAATATCTCCTTCTATCTTAAATAAAAATTCATCATAATCTTTATCTTCTGCTTTAAAAGTTTTTGTAAATTTATTAAAGTTTTCATTTACTTTTATCTTTTCTTCTTCTCCATCAAATCCTATCATAAGTTCTTTTTCACTATCAGACTTTAAATATACACTAAAAGTATATGTTTTATCTTTTTCTAATTTTATATTTTCTTTATACTTTATAACATTTTCACTTAAATTAAATTTAAATACGTTCTCATTATTAAATATTTCATCATCATTTATAATTTCATAATCTAAATTATATGACTTTTTATCTAATAAGTTTTTATACAAATTATTTTCTAAATAATTATAATCAAATTTTATTATATAACTATTTATTTTATATTTTGCATATAATGTATGATTACCTCTTTCTGTAACAACACTATTTTCATTTATTTTTTTACCTTTTTTATTATACCAACCTATAAATGTATAACCTTCTTTTTTAGCATCATTAAGGTTACCATAATATTCATTGTATGTTACTAGTTTACTCTTTTCATTTATTTCACCACCATTTGAATCAAAAGTAACTATATAACTTTCTTTAGTTTCTACCTTTTCTGCTTGTTCCTCTTTCTTTTCTTCTTTTATTTCTTCTGTTACTTTTTTTACAATCTTTTTAACATTTTCTTCTCCTTTCAAAACTACTTTTTCAGCTGCAAAATCCTCATCTTTTTCTTCACTAATATCATTTTCTTTTTTTGTTTCTTCTTTAGTAACATTATCATTATTTTTTGTTATTTGTTTTTCCTTATAGTCATAATAAATATAACCTGTCAAAAGTAAAGTAATAAAAAATAACAAGAATATTATTAAATATTTTTTATTCATAAAAACCTCCTTCAATAGTTATATTCTCTCTTTATAAGGCAAATTCCCCTAAAAAAAATAACTAATCTTAAAAAAATTAGTTATTTTAATCAAAAACGAATGATAATTTACCATCATCTTCTAATTTTAGTCTTGCTTTAAACTCTTTATTATTTTTAGAAATAAAACCTTCTATAACAGGAGATATTTTATTTTTTAGTATTTCACTCGCAACATTTTTATTAATTATTTTTTTGCATATCATAGTACTTATTTTAAAATTACATCCATCTTTATAACCAATACATCCATAGTTATATTTTCCTTTTATTACATCTTTACCACATAATGGACATTTTCCTATTACTTCTCTATAAAAACCTGTATCATTTTCAGTATTTTTACTATTAAATACTTCACTTATTTCTTTTTCTGTTAAAAGTACAACATCATTAATACTTATATTACCTTTATAAACTTGTTTTAATCCTTTACCAAGTTCACTAGTTTTATATTTATCCATACTTATATTCATTTTTTTAAGTTCTTCAATTAAATATTTACCGTCAGGAAGTATAGTATAAACATCTTTTTTAAGAGCAATATATTTACTATTAATTGCATTATTTATAATGCCTGTTCTTGTTGCTTCTGTTCCAAGTTCTAATCCTTCAAAGATTGCTTTATAATCTTCTGTATCATCTTTATTTTCATCCATTTCTTCATCTACTTTATTTTTATCTTCTTTAAATGGATTTTTTAAATAATTATTAAGTGTCTCAATTGTATAGTGTTTAGGAGCGGACTTCTTTTTTTCTTTTGGTTTAAAATTTATATTTACTTCATCACCAATATTTAATGAAGGAAGTACTTTATCATTTTTATTATAATCATCATATTTAGTCCAACCTTTTTCTATTATTACATTACCTTTTAAAGTAAACTCTTCTTTATCGCCTAATTTTATTACTATTTCTGTTTTTTCTATTTTACATTCTTCAGCTGCAAATACAGAAACAAATCTTCTCATAACAGCAGTATATACTTTTATTTCATCTTCACTCATATTTTGTTTATTAGGTATTTTATAAGTTGGAGTAAGCGCTGAATGGGATTCTATTTTACTATCATCAAATATAGTTTTTTTATCTTTAAATTTTACTTTATAGCCTAGTTTTGATACTACTTCTAATATACTTTTTATTTTATCTTTTTCATTGGTTGCTAAATACTCTGAATTTGTTCTAGGATAAGTTAAATAACCTTCTTCATATAATTTTTGTACTATTTTTAATGATTGATCCATAGGCATTTTATATTTTTTACCTAAGTAGTTTTGAAGTTTTGTAAGTGAATATAATTTACCTGGAGCAAGTGTATCTTTTTTTACTGTTTTTTTAGTTACTACTGCTTTTTCTTTATTATATAACTCACATAATTTCTTAGCGTCTTCTAACTTTTCTTTATCAAATTTTTCTTTTGAATTAAGTTCTACTACTTCCCCATTTGTTTCTTCATTAGATGCTATTCCATAATATATATCTGGAATAAATTCTTCTATTTGTTTATCTCTATCATATATTGCTTTTACTATTGGAACAATTACTCTTCCTACTCTTAAAAGTGTTCCTGTTTTAAGTGTTGCATATCTTGTTAAATTAACTCCATAAAGCCAGTCAACATAAGTTCTAGCAAATCCTTCATTAGCTAGATTATCATATTCTTTTTCATCTTTCATTTCAGTTAATGCTTTTTTTACAGTTTCTTCTGTTTGATCTGGAAGCCATAATCTTACTAGTTTTTTTTCACTATTAAGTGCATTGTTTATACATAATCTTACAATTATTTCTCCTTCTCTATCCGAGTCTCCTGCATTTACTATAGTGTCAATATCTTCTCTATTTACAAGTGCTTTTATTATGTTAAATTGTTTTAATACTCCGTCATCAATATGCTTTCTTTGATCTTTTTTTAAATTAAATTTAAACTCTTTGGGATAAAAAGGAAGATTATCCATTTTCCATCTTCTATCTTCTAAATTATCATAATCTTCTATGTCATATAGGGTAAATAAATGACCAAAAGCCCATGTTACTAAATAATTTTTATTTTCAAAATATCCATCTTTTCTATTCATTTTTCCAATACCAGAAACTATGTTTCTAGCAAGTGATGGTTTCTCTGCAATTATTAAAATCATTTTTTACCCTCCTTCTTTTTAATTGTACTATAATTTTTATTTTTTTTCTATTAAAAAAGGAATTTAATCATTCCTTAATATTGTATTCCCCATATTACATGATATTTAGCATCTTTACCACAACATACACATTTTTCATCAATTGCTTTTTCATTTACAATACATCTTGATTTGCAACCTTTTATTTGTTTTATTTCTTCTTCACATTTAATATCTCCACACCAATAAGCATGAATAAATCCTGGTTGTGTATTAAGTATTTTTTCTATTTCTTCTTTATTATGTGCTTCGAATGTTAATTCATCTCTTCTTTTCTTTGCTCTTTCATACATATCTTTTTGAATAGTTTCTAGTAATTTTTTTGTATAACTTACTATATCAATATTAATATTTTCTTCTATCTTTTCTCTTGTATCTCTTCTTGCAAATGTAATTTTATTATTTTCTAAATCTCTTTTACCAAGTTCTATTCTAACAGGAATACCATTTACTTCTGCTTCTGCAAATTTAAATCCTGGTGATTTATCTGTTAAATCTACATAAGCTTCTATTCCTTCTTTATTTAATTTTTCTTTATATTCATTACATAAATTTAATACTTCTTCATCATTTCCAATTGGAATTATTGCGACTTGTTTTGGTGCGATTTTTGGAGGTAATACAAGTCCATAATCATCTGAATGAACCATAATAAGCCCACCAATCATTCTTGTTGTTGTTCCCCATGATGTTTGATATGCATATTCTTCTTTATTTTCTTTATTAGTAAATTTAATACCATATGCTTCAGAAAATTTTTGACCAAAATAGTGTGATGTTCCTGATTGAAGTGCAACTCCATTATACATTAATGCTTCATTTGTAAGAGTATATTCTGCACCTGAGAATTTTTCTTTTTCTGTTTTTCTTCCCATTATTGATGGAATTGCTAGTATTTCATTATGAAACCAATTATATACTTCTATCATTTGATTTGCTTCTTTTTTTGCTTCTTCTTCACTTGAATGAATTGTATGACCTTCTTGCCATAAGAATTCTCTGCTTCTTAAAAATGGTCTTGTTTCTTTTTCCCATCTAAGTACATTACACCACTGATTATATAGCATTGGTAAATCTTTATAACTTTTTACATGTGCCGAATAATAATCTGAAAACATTGTTTCACTTGTTGGTCTTATTGCTAATCTTTCATCTAATTGTTTACTACCACCCATTGTTACCCAAGCAACTTCTGGAGCAAATCCATTTACAAGTTCTCCTTCTTTTTCAAGCATACTTTCTGGTATTAAAAGTGGCATTTGTACATTTACATGTCCAAGTTCTTTAAATTTTTTATCTAATATTTCCTTCATTTTTTCCCAAATAGCATATCCATTTGGTTCTATTACCATGCATCCTTTTACACATGAATAATCACATAATTTTGCTGCCCTTACAACATCTGTATACCATTTTGCAAAATCTTTATTTCTTTCTGTTATTGCTTTGTTTCCCATAATATTCACCCTTTCAAAAATAAAAAAGGATAGTACTCTTTTAAGGAGCGCATATGCACGGTACCATCCTTTTATTTACTTAATTTAAATAACGGTATTACCCGGAAATGTTTACATTTCTCTAAGAAAGTAGGAATCAATAAATAATATATTAGTTTCCACCAAACACTAACTCTCTATTTATATTTAATTTAATGACTATGTCTTTCTTAATTGATTTCAAAAATATAATATCATATTATACATTATATGTCAAAGACTTTTCTTTTTCTTCTTTAACAGAATATTTATTTAAATTTTCATAATAATTTTGTGCGCCATCAACTAATTTTTTATTTATATTTTCATCTGTTAAATCAATACCAATAATCTTAAGTACATCAATAAAATTCATATTCTTTATTTCTTCATCATTAATATGATCATTTAACCATACAACTTTATCTTTATTTCCATTTTCTAATAAATAACACGAAAATAATGTTCCTAGTAAATATCTATAACCACTACTAAACAATATGCTAATACACTTTCTATAATCATACAAATTAAATTCTTTACTTTCATTATTATATTGTATTTTCTGATAATCAAAGTATTTTAATAATCTAACACATGCACATTCAAATTCTTTTTTGGTAGATGAAACAATATGATATTTTTTTAAATCTTCATAAGAATTTTCTTTTATATTTCCAAACAAATTATATGATATAAATACAAGATCATATTCAGTAATTTCTTTTGATATCTTACCTGTATTTTTTATTCTATCAAATATATCAAGTTCACTAGGATTAATACCATTTTCTAATAATTCTTTTTGCGAAAGCATTTCAAAATATATTGAAAAGAATTCAGTCAATATATATCTATATTCTCCCATATTTTTTGATGAATTTGTTGAATGTATAAATTCATGAATTAGAGTAAGTACATCATTATAATTGTGTGTCCTTGCTAAATCTATAAAATAATCACCATTATTATAACTACATACACTATCATTTCTTATTTCTTCTTCATTATTTTCTATCTCTGAAAGTTTTTCATAATCATCACTTTCTTTTATAGTGATATTTTCTTCTTGTTTAAATAGTCCAAGACGCCCAGAATCTATTAATCTATCAAATTCTTCTAAATAATTTGGATTAATTTTTTCTATCTCACTTCTAGCTAATTCAAATACATCTTCAAATGTTAAATTATTTTTATGAAATTTATGTTCTAGGTCTATATCATTTAACTTTCCATAGAGCATATTATTAAGTATAAAAATTGATTGCATATTCTGAATAAAAAATCCATCATATTTACTTAAATAAATAAAAGCATCATTTAAATAATCATTTAATCTTTTATAGTCTTCTTTCTTCATATTTCCCCCTACTTTATTAATTGTTTTGTTTTTGTTTTATCTTTTTTCCATGTATCTAATAATTCTTTTGGTATAAATCCATCATGATTTATACATATTCCCATTTGATTTTTTCTTCCTAGATTACCATGAAAATCACTGCCACCAGATATCATCAAATTTCTTTTTTCTGCGAAATCCTTTATATAATCAATTTGCTTTTTAGTAAAATCATAATAGTAACATTCTATTCCATCTATATCACTGTATTCATCATATAATCTATCTAAAAAATATTCTGTATTTTCTAATTTATAAACATAAGGATGCGCTAAAAATAGAATTCCTCCATTTTTATGTATAATATTAATAACTTCATTTAAACTTGGTATATATTTTGAAAAATTAATAGAAAATATACTATATGGAGCACATACACATTTTCTAAAAAATTCTTTGCCATTTAAAGAATATGAAGTACCTAATTTTTTCTTTAATTCTTCTTTATCATTAAGCAATAAGATGTCATCATATAATTTTGATTCAAATTTTGGGATTTCTAAATTTTCTTTATATTTATCAGGATACTTTATATTTAATTCATCAAATATTTCTAAAACGTTTCTTGCAGATTTTATTGCTACCTTTTTCCAATCTACACTTTCTTTTTTATTTATGAAAAATTCATTAACAGCTTCTATATTATTAAAATCATAAGCAAGTAATTCTATTTTTTGACCATGAAAAGATGTTGTTATTTCTATACCTGTTTTTATGTCACCACTAAAATTATTTCTAACATTTTCATCCATTAATTCTATATGTGCCTTGCAGTTATCATGATCTGTAATAGATATAATTGATAAACCTTTTTCTTCTGCCATTTTTAATAGTGTACTTACATCATATACTCCATCAGAATATAATGAATGCATATGTAAATCTATTTTTTCCATATATATCCCTTCTTTAGTTCATATATTCTATCACAAAGATAAAAAAAAGCAAAATTATATTTTTTGCCCTTTAATTTTATATTCTCTATTTAGATGTAAAAAATAGCTTTTTCTAATTTTAACCTTAAAATTTTTGATTTTTAACTTTGATTGATTATACACATATTATTTTTTAATATATAAGTTTTAATTTTACTATTTTTGTAATAATTTGTAATATTTATTATTTTTAATAAGTTCCTTATGTTTACCATTTCCGACAATTTTACCATGATCAATAACCAGTATATTATCTGCCATTTTCATTAATTTAGGTTTATGTGTAATCATAATAACTGTATGATCTTTCTTTAGATTTTTTAACACATTCATAACATGCTTTGCAGTATTAGGATCTAAAGAAGCAGTTACTTCATCAAATAATAATATTTCAGATTTTGACAATAAAGTTCTTGCTAATACTATAAGTTGCTTTTGTCCACCTGATATATCTACTGCATCTTCTTTTAAAATAGTATTATATCCTTTAGGTAAAGACATTATGAAATTATGTATTCCTACTCTTTTACATGCTTCTACTTGATGTTCATGATTAGAATCAATTAAACTTAAATTTTCCTTTATACTCATATTAAATATAAATGGTTTTTGAGTTGTTATTGAAACATTAGAAGAATAAATCTTATTTGAATATTCATATATATTAATTCCATCTATATAAATATTTCCTTTATCTAATTTATATAATCTAAGTAATAATCTAAATATTGTTGATTTACCTGATCCGGATTTTCCAACTATTGCAGTCAAGGAATTTGCATGTATATCAAAACTAACATTATTTAATATTAATTTATTTTCATATGTAAATGATACATTTTCAAAACAAACATTACCAAATATATCATCTGTTACATTATTTCCAAATGATAACATATTTTTATTATTGTAATACATTACATTATACAATCTATCAATACGAACGCTACTAGCTGACATTTTGTTTATTCTTTTAAAAAATTCTGTATTTTCTGTTTCAATTCTATCAATATAACCAACAACCAAAATAAGCATTCCAACATTCATATTTCCTTTTAATATTTCAAAAATTACAATAACATATGAAGTAATTTTTGCAACTATAATAAGAATTGGCAAGATGCATTCATTTATATCCCTATATTTTCTTTTTAAAAAATATTGTTTTCTCCACTTTTTTTTATATGAATTTAAATAATCATTAAGTTTGTCTGACATGCTAAAGGATTTAATTTCTTTATTACCATCTAATATTTGAGTAAACATTTCAACTATTTTATCTTGTTGTTTTCTTTGACCATTTAAGTAATAATCTCTCTTCTTTTGACCCTTATCTAATAAGTACAAATATAGAATATTAAAGAGTAATACAATAATTCCAATATAAATATTGTAATTTAGTAAAATAATTAAAGAAATTATAAGACTTATAAAATGTGTTACTGCATCTACCATTCTATCATCAAACATACAAACTTCAAAAGTATCATTCGCAACCGTATTAATCAAATATGATTTTGAAACTTTCTTTGTAAAATCTTCATCATATTTAACAACACTTTCAATAACATTTTCTTGTAATTTTGTATACACATAATTTGAATTATTTCTGTATGCAACATAGTTCCAATGATATACAATATTATAAACCAAATAATTTATCGATAAATAAAATACATTTAAAAAAGCATTATTAAAATCTTGAATTGTAGCATACTCTACAATCTTTGAAGCAAATATTGGTATACTTAAAACCGTTGTGCTTCTTAAAAAGGCTGAGAAAAAAAGTGCAAATAATAGTTTTTTATCATTAGCATGTAACTTTAAATATTTTTTATAAATTTTAAAATATCTAATCATTATTAAACACTCCTAACTTACTTGCACTTTTTCTAGTTTGCAAAGCCCTATAATACTCATTACTTTCTAATAATTGTTTATGTGTACCATCTCCAACTATTTTTCCTTCATTTAAAACTATAATTCTATCTGCTTTTTTCATTAATTCTGGTTTATGAGTAATCATAATTATTGTATGATCTTTTTTTAAATCTTTTAAAATAGTATCTATATTAGATGAAGTATCTGGATCTAAAGATGCTGTAATTTCATCAAATAATAATATTTCAGATTTTGATAATAATGTTCTTGCTAAACTTATAAGTTGTTTCTGACCACCAGATATATTAGTCGCATTTTCTCGTAATATTGTGTTATACCCTTTTGATAATGAAACTATAAAATCATGTATTCCAACTCTTTTACAAGCCTCTATTTGATTATTTATATTTGTATCAACAAAATCTAAGTTTTTTCTTATACTCATATTAAATATAAATGGTTTTTGGTTTACAACACTTACGTTTGATTTATATATATCTTTTGAGTAGTCATATATATTAACACCATCAATTAGAATTTCTCCAGAACTAGGTTTATATAATCTAAGTAAAAGATTAATTATTGATGTTTTACCAGTACCACTTTGTCCTACAATTGCAGTTAAAGAATTAGAATTTATTTTAAAACTTATACCTTTTATAATTTCTTTCTTGTTATATCCAAATCTTACATTATTAAATTCTATAATTCCATCTATATTATCATTGTATATATTTCCATAACTTATCAAATTATTTGATTTATAATTTAAAATACTATTTACCCTATCCACACATATACTTACTTCTCTTATAGTTGATGTTGAATCAATTAATTGATCTAAATAAGAAGTAATTGTTTCAAAATAACCAACAATTAAAACTAAAACATCAACTGTTATTTTTTGTTTTGTCATTAAAAATAATAATATTAAATACAAAGCTATTTTGAAAAAATAAGTTATAAATCTAATATCATTATCTCTTATAGTTAAATAATTTCTTTTTTTAATATAACTATCACTATATTTATTTTTTATTTCATTAAGTTTCAACTTTAATTTTGGTAACATATTAAATGTTTTAATTTCTTGTAATCCTGATAAAATTTGTGAAAATAAACTACTATATCTATCAACCGCATGTTTTTGTTTTCTTAAATAAATAGATGATTTTCTATCAACATAATTTTTAATTTCTACATGTAAAATGGAGTAGATTAAAAATATTACAAAAACTAATTTATCATATCTAGCAACTATTATACATACAATAATTACTTGTATAATAGTTGTAAATAATTCAGAAATTTGATTACACATATCTCCTATATCTATTACATCTGAATTTATTGAATTTAATAGTTTACCTTTACCTATATTTTTAGTAAAATTATCATCCACTTGTACTAATTTATTTAATAATTTAGTTTGTAAACTGTTATAACAATAACTCATATTTTTACCATATACTTTTAAATTAATAAAATAAAATAATTTATAAAAGATGTATGAAATTGTTAATAATCCCAAACTTATAAAAGTCATTTTAGAATTACTTAATGTTGCATATTTTATAATTTTTGATGCAAACAAAGTATTTAAAATCAAAAATCCTTTATAACAAAAAGCAGTAAATATCATTTCAAATAAATATCTTGCTTTAGTTTGTGAAAGCTTTAAATATTCTTTTATAAATTTAATATATTCCTTTATCATTTACTTAACCTCTATACATATAATTACTACATTTGATTTTTATAATTACGTTCTTTCGTTATTATTAATATTAATTATAACATAAAATAATAAAAGAAAAAACCTAACTCAGTTTTTTCTTTTATTCTACTATAGAAAGTAAATCTATTTTAAAGATTTATTTTTCATAATATATATCTATATCAACAATACCATCAATTCCATCTACTTTACCTATTTCTGTTAATTGCCAAAATTTATAATTACCTTCATAACTTGTTTTATCTGTATAATGCGCAAGCCAAACATTATGATTATTAGGTAACCATATTTGTTCTAAATAATTCTTACTTCCATAAAGCATTCCTTTATATCCATTTTTTTCTATTTCTTCTATAAATCCATCCGCCATAGAAGTTAAATTATAAAAACTTAATTTATATGAATTATAATCACTAAAATCTTCCCAATCGAACGCTACTGGAAGAGTAACATCATATTTTTTTATTTGTTTTAATACCCATTTTGCATCTTTAATAGCTTCTTTTTTACTAGATGCATATGAGAAATAATAAACTCCTACAGGAATCTTATTTTTATTAGCATTTTCAATATTTTGTTTAAATTTACTATCAAGTACTCTTTCTCCATTAGTACCTTTCATGTAACCTACTCTTATAATAACAAATTCTACTCCTGCTTCTTTTAATTTTTTAAAATCTATATCTCCTTGCCATAATGAAATATCAATACCAATTTTTGTATTATTATCTTTATATTTATTAACAACATCACTAAAATTAACATATTTTATTTCTTCTTTTGTTTTAGTGCTATCATCATTTTTTGTTTGAACTGGTTCATATACTTTTAAAGTAAAATCTTTTTCAGTAATATTATTACTACTATCTGTTGCTTTAAATTTAAGAGTATAATTTCCTTCAGTATTTAAATCATAATCTCCAATTATTTCACATTTTGGACTATTATCATAATTGTCACCACAAAGTATATCATCAAGTAATGTATCTTCACTTCCCTTTTTTAAAGTATATGTATTACTTAGCCAAACAACAGGAGGAACAGTATCTACAACATTTACATCAAAACTATAATTAAGTTTTATATTATCATCATTTATAAATTTAAAATCTATTGTTTTCTTTCCAAGTTTACTTGAATCAATAGTATAATTATTAACTATTTTTCCATTTATACTTTCTATATAATCTGAAACCTTTTTCTTATCATTAAATTCTAAAGTTAAATCAGAAACTAATTCTATCTCAACTTTCGCATATTTAATTCTTAAATAAGAATATAATTTTATTCCTCCAAATATAAGTAAAATGCTTACTAAAATAATTACTGGTATTAATATTTTCTTTTTCATATTTTTCTCCTATATATTTATTATACACTAATTTTAAGACTTATAAAACTTTTATTTAGCTTTCAATTGTTTCTTCTATATCTTTATTGTAATTATAATTAGACAAACCTGTTATTGCACCTAAAAAAGACGCAAATAATGATATAGTACCAACAATTAATGTTGGATCAAAGTTATATAATTTTCCAAGCCCAATTATTAATGTAATAGTAGGCGCTACTCCCGTAAATAAAATCCATTTTATTACATTATAAACTTTATCTTTAAATTTAAATTTTTTTATTTTTTCAATCATAATTTCACTCCTTTCTATTTTAATTTATTCTATATTTTATCTTATTGATTAAGAAAACAACCCCTGTTTTTATATAATTTTATTAAGGTTGTTTTTTAGTCTAAAAAATAAAAAACTTGAAATTATAACAATTCCAAGTTCATTTACAATATTGGTACGGACAAATAGTATATCCGAAACCTTAGGAATAGTTGATAAACAACTAATCACTAAATACATTTTACCATAGATATCGTTTATTTCAACATTTTTTAGTTAATTTTTTTGCATTTTTGCGATTCAATATATACCATTTAATGAATTCATCTGTAGCACTTGTTCTATTATCAGGTCTATTATTTCTTTCTTCATCAGTCATTTCTGCTAGTGTTTTAATACAATTATCTGGTACAAATACATACCATAGATTTGATTTTGCTCGTTTATTTTCATGTCCCCTTAATTCATTTGATAAAGAACCTCTGCTAATTCCAAAAAATTGATAGTATTCATTTCCATCAAAGAAAGTAAGACAATCTAGAAAATAGCAACTTCTATCTGTTACATCTTTCATTGTTTCTAAAAGTTTGCTCACATTAGAACTAACACCACTTCTTTTTACAAAGGCACCTGGATATCCTGGATTATCAGGATAATGTTCTATATAGAAACCTGAGTCGGCAACAAATACAGGACTACCTAATTTTTCGTATGCTTGCCTTGCTTTTTCTTTAGATATAAATTCAATATCATTAACATCTGGCTCATCTAAATCACATTTAAAATAATCAATAGTAATACCAGCATTTTCAAATTTTTCTTTTACTGAAACATATTTACCATAATTACCAGTTATATAAGTTAAATTTTCCATATTACATTTCTCCTTTATATTTATATAATTTCTTTACCAAAGTTGGATTATATTCTGGTTGTGTTAAATCTATATTCTTATCTTCAGCTATTTTTTTAGATAAGAAATACATTTGTAAAATTAAATAATATTCCTTCCAAAATATGTTATCACTTAAATCATTTGTATCAAAAACAGATATATTTGAATATTCACTATTGATAGATTCGATTAATAAACTATCTAATTCTTTTAATCCGTGTGATAAGTAAATTAATTTACTATTTGGGTATTGAAATAATAAATTACTTCTTCCATGACAATATGAACCTTTATCATGAATTACTGCTGGTGCTAATCCGACTTCAGTTAAATTAGATTCTAGAACACTTGCAGAAGTTTTTGTTTCATATCCACTCATTATTTGAATTAATGAAGTATCTTTAAAATCTACATTTAATTTATTTATTTTTTCTTTACTTCTTGATAATAATTCTTTTATTTTATCATTTATTCTTTTTATTTCGTTTGAACCTAATTCTAGATTTAGTGAAGTAGTAGAATCAAGAAGTAATGATATTGGTCCTAGACTAGTAACTAATGATATAAAACTTTTTTCTCTATCATAAAGTTCATTACTCCAAGATACTACTTGATAATTAGATTCTTCTTTATTTTCAGTAATTAAATACTTATTACCTCTAAAATCTAATAATGCTTCACTAATTACATTAGTATTTCCACTAGCAGAAATGGCAATTAAATTAGAAAACATATCTCTATTTGCTTTATAAAAGTAATCTCTTGGCTCAATTACCTCACAAATAATTCCAGTTAATCCTAATCTTTCAATAATTAGTTGTAAATAATATGCTATTACTTTAGAACCTCCAGTTGCCATAATTAATGTTGGTTTATTATCTATGGTTAAATCATATAGCATTTCTCTTATATCATTATATTTACCTAAACATGGATCATTAACCTGCATTATTCTTTCTTTTAGTTTAGAAAAATTTAATTCTGTAGGTTCAGTATGTGTATGTTTAATCATTATAAAACCTCTCCCTTGCTAATTACATATTAACAAAAGAAGAGGAAATATATATGTCAGTTATAAAAATTTTCTAATAATTTTATTTCTTTAATGCGATTTATATAAAAATGTCTTATCTCTTGTTTTTTCTCACAATATGCAGCGACTCCCCATTCTGATCCAAGTAATATTAAATCGTAAGGATGAATAGTTCTTGCAGAAATCTCTTTTTTATCTTTAGAATAATATTCTATATAACACTTTCTTTTTTCTTTGATTGCTTTATTAACTATATTATAAAATTCTTTGTTTTTAATATTAATAGCATTTGGTGTTATAAATCTTTTTGGAACATTTATATTTTGATTTAAGACATATCCACCATATGGACCTTTAATTGTATCTATGTATATACCTGCTTTTTCTATTTCATCTTTATAAACTCGAATCATTCTAGGACTAACTTCTAATTTTTCAGATAATTCAAATATGCTATATTTTCTGCCTGAACTTAAATATTCAAGCATAGTTAATACATTACTAATTTTAGACATATAGCACCTCCAAACTAATGTAATCTATTATACCATAAAATTAATTTGTTTCATCAGCTAACATTTGAATAAAATTTGAAATTACTTTGGTAACTGTTTCAAAATTGAATTCTGTATTTATTGATGGAATATGAATAAAAATCATTTTTGCATCTAATGATTTATCATTAATATATTTCATGCCCTCGTAATATATATTATTGCATAAATAATTCCCAGCATTTTTTGATATAACATATTCTATATTGTTTTCTTTCAAAAAAGATGCAAGTTTTTTATACGGAAATAAAGTCTCTAATTTATCATCATTTTTATTACCAAATAATTCTATATAAAGTTTATTGCTGTTAGATTTTTGACCAAATGAAATTATGTATTTGTACTTACTTTTATCAATTTTTTGTTTTAATTCTTTTTCACTTGTTATAAAACTATTTGTTAATTCTAATTTATCAGTAAGGTTAGCACGAATATTATTTAATAATATTGAAGAAGAATTGTTTTTACCTTTAAATGAAGTTATTAAAACTTTAGAATAAATTTTCCTTAGTTTATTTTCTTTTTGTTCAATTTTAACTTGTACTTTATTTGATTCCACAATTATCTTATCTAAAAATTTGTTCATAATGGAACAAGCAGTCCAAACGTCAAGATTAGAATAAGTAAGAAAGAAATATGTTGAAATATGAACTAATGATATTGCTACATTTTGCATAGGTATAGATAATCCGTAATTTGAAGGACCAACTAATTTTAATTTTTCTAAATTTGGAATCAATCCTAAAGATTCTTCATTTGCTTTATGATTTCCATGAATATAAGTAGATGATAATTTGTAATATCCATACAATTTATCCATATCAACTCTATCTTTTATTTCTTGAAATATAACTCTATTTTTGTTAAATAAATTATTTACCCATCCGTAATCTCCTTTAGCATAATTTGAACCATATTTGCTAATCATTAAGTTATAATTTTGTTCTAATATTTTAAATGATTCATCTGTATGATCCTGATGTCCTCTTTCTCTAGAAGTTTTTTCATCTTTATATTCTTGAATATGATAATAATTCAAATATCTCTCACACAAATCATCATTATTTTCATCATATAATAGTTTACCAATTACTGACAATTCATAAATAGTTCTCCAACGACTAAAAGCCCCATCAGGATAACCATTTTTTATTAATGTTAAACATTCTCTAGATACAAGTAATGCTCTTGCTTGAATATTTTGTAATGCATTAAATAGCAAATTATTATTCTTGTATGCTTCTTCGTAAAAAGTCTCAGTAAAAGAATAAGTATAACTTGATATTAATTCAATTAATGACTCAAAATAATCAATAGGTTTTTTCCAATTTTTGTAAAGCCTATTATTGAAATCCTCAGTATATTTTCTTACATCTTTTAGTTCATTGTCTTTATCTTTATCAAAACCATTGTAAAGAATATCTGAACTATTCTTAATTGAATATTGAACTAATTCAGTAATAAAGTTGGGATTTTCTTTTATTTTTTGTTCTACTTTATCTCTATTGTCTAAAATCATTTGCAAAAATGCTTTGTGTTGTTCATTCATTAGAAAACCTCCTTATATATTTATTATACTATAATTATTTCATTATTTATCTCTCAAAATCATCTTTTTCTTTGCTTAAATCTAATTCTTCAATGTCATCATCATCTAAAGCATTATCATCATACATTTCATTAACTACATCAATATATTTATCATCTTTATCATACCAACTATGAAGTTTATCGTGTAAGAAAGATATTAGTTTTTCAAATTTATCTTTCCAATAATTTAGCGTATTTTTTAAATCATGTATTTTAGATTTTAAAAATGATATTTCATTGTCTTTTTCTTTAATCGTATCATTTAATGTTTTAACTCTTAAATTAAGTGCTTCATTATTTTCAGTTAAAGTTTTTATCTTATTATTTTTATCCTTTAATTGTTCATGAGCATTTACTAGTGTGTTAGATAAAGTTTGTATTTTATCATATTCTTTGCTAGTATTATCTACTTGTTCGATAAAGCCGATAAAAGAATCTTTATCTTCTTTTGACAAAATATAATTATCCTTGTTTAACTTAGATATTTTAAGTCTATCTATTTTATCTTTTATATCTTTAGAGTTTTGTTTCAACTCTGAAGATTTTTTATTTGCTTTTTTTAAGCTTTCAGTATTTTTTTCAATTTGTTTTTTTATTTCAATATAGTTATCCATATCAGATACATGAATATCACGATTTCTACCTTTTTGTTTTTGCTTTAAGGCAGAATCTAAACTATATATTTGGTTAAATTCTTCAATACATAAAGTTCTCATTTTATTTTGTAATCTAATTAAAGATTCTTTAGTAAATACATCTGATTTACCAACTTGTTTTTTCATACCATTTTTATTCTTATATTTAATTGGAACACCAACAATATGTAAGTGTGGACTGGTTTCATCATAATGAATAATTGCACTAGCTACTTTAAAATTAGGAACAAGCATTTCTAAATCATCAACTTGTTTTTTATAAACTTCTGACATTTCCTTTTTAAAATTTTCATCTTTGGTATCCCAATATTCTTTGTCTCCAAGTTCAAGTATTATTTCACAAGCAAGATCTTTCTTTTCATTATTAGATACATTATCAAAGTAATTATCTATCATTCTACTAGGTCTAGATTGTCTAGAATTGTATTCAAGTCTTGCTTCTTCAAATTCACTTAAATATAATTCTTTTACATCATCTAGTGGAGAAGAAGTACCTCTTACTATTTCTATTAGTTCTTGATTATCATCATATTTTCTATAATTATGTTTATCTACTTTTGATAATTGTCTTACATTTTGAATAGCATTATTTGGTAAAGAAGTTGTTCCGCTTAAATTATTTTTACCATTTTGTTTAGATATGTTTTTTCTATTTTTATCGCTACCTAAATGTAATGAATAAGCAAGTTCTGACATAGTTTTTCTCCTTTCTAGAAGTGACCACTAGAGTGGCCATTTTGTTCATCCAAAATTTCTAACCCCCTAGGAATTTTGTACGTTCCATACAAAATATCCAGTGGGCTAAGGTTTAACACCTTAGAATCCGTTTACTTTATTTCGTAATAGCCAAAACTTCTTAATGGTTAAAACTACATAAAGTATTAATTTTTAAATTGCTATCGCCACTTTCATTGAACTAAAAGTTCAACAAAACGTGCCACGCATTTTAAAAATCTTCTTCGGTAACATTATCTGGTATTGTTTTAAATACATCTCTAATGTTTGCCTTTATATCATTCGGGTTATTCTTCGTAGCAAGCATTCCCATTGATAACCAATTTTCATTTCCATTGTTATCTTTTTGTAATGGGAATACTCTTATAGGAACTTCATTTCTTTGAAGTGGCCCTATATCTAATTTTTCTGTTTCTTTATAATAAGTTCCTTTATATAGATTAACTTCATAATATTCATTTAATCTATACAAGTGTTGCATTACATCTTTAATAGGTAAGTATTCACTATATCTTATATTTGTATCGACACATACACCATTAAAATCGTATGTAAGAGGTCTTTTTCTATCAATATAACCTTTTGAATATAATTCATCAAAATCATTATAGAAAGTACTTCTAAAATTAATTTGTTTTACAACTAATTTTCCATTTTTAATTTCTAACTCGACATCATCAATATATCTCATAATTATATCTGCTTTATCATCTCGATCTAATAAATCCCAGTTATCATTAAAAGCATAATAAGATATTGGTAATTTAATTTTATTGATAAAGTCCATATCTCTTTTTAAGAGTATATCTTCAGTAGTAAAGTTTAATTGTTCTGCTTGTGAATTCTCTAATAGTTTAGAGTTAATATTTTTAATTTGATTTTCTATTAACTCTAATTCATTTCTGTATTCTTCTTCTGTAAATATTGAATCAATATATGCTTTTCTAATTCTATCTTTTTTATTATTTAATGATTTTAACTCTTTTTCTAATTCTTGTTTTGGATTATCTAATTTGGATTTTAATACTGGTAAGAAAAACTCATTTACAACATTATCGTATTCTAAAATATCAGATAGTAATACTTTAACTGAATCTTCAATAGTTTCTTCTTTAATATTATTCTTACAATCTTCGCACCTATAATAGAAATACCATTTATCATATTTGATTTTATGAGTAGCACCACCAGCAAGTATTCTTCCACATTTAGGACATCTTAATTTTTGCAAGAAGATATAAGTTTGTGTTCTCATGTAATTCTTTTGGTTTTTCTTCCTTTGTGCTTGGCAGTTTTCCCATAATTCTTTACTAACTAATGGCTCAACTACATTTTCATAATATACAGGTTTATTTATAGTTTTACCTGACACATAATCTCCTTTATATAATTCATTAGATAAAATCTTTAATATTCTTGTATCTTTCCAATTAGTTTTACCTTGTATTTTTTCCTTATTAAATATATTTGCAATAGTGCTATAAGAATTACCTTCAAAATATAAATTAAATATTCTAATAACTATATCTTTTGTAAGTGGATCTGGAACTAATTTTTTATCAACTCGTTTAAAACCAATTGGACAAACTGCTGGAATATGACCTTGCTTAATTGCACCTGCCATACCAACTTTAGTTCTTTCACTTGTTCTTTCTATTTCATTTTGTGAAACTGACATCATTATTCTAGTTACCATTTTTCCATTAGCTGTTGTTGTGTTAATATCATCATTAGCACATACTAAATCAAATCCATACTTTTCAGAAGTTTTAAGTAAGTTTTCCCAGTCATATATACTTCTTGATAATCTATCTAGTTTTAAGGCAATAACAGTGTTTATTTTGCCGTTTTTAGCATCTTCGATTAATCTATCAAATTCAGGTCTATAATTACCAGTTTTAGCACTTATTCCTGCATCAGTATAATAATCATATATCTTATATCCTTTGAACTTACAAAGTGCTTCTAATCGTTCTTTTTGCTCTGGTAAACTAAATCCTTCTTTGGCTTGGTCTTCGGTTGATACTCTCAAATATAAACCACATATTCTTTCTTCATCTTTCATAAATCTTCAACTCCTTTTCAATTGTTTGGCACTTTAACTTTAAAAAGTTAAGCCTATTCTCAAAAAAAAGAGGCGTCAAAAGTTAAACTTGCATTTATACTTTTAGACACCTCATAAAATTATCTTCTTCTTTTTGTACTTTGTTGAAATTGCTCATTCACGTAGCTTTCGTAACTCACTGTTTTTTGGTCTTCATATGTTATATGTCCTTCTTTGTACTCTTTTGGAACACCAGTTGTTACAACAGCTCTACCATAAGCATCTTCATTAAAACCACAAACAACTCTTTTTGGCTGTATTTGTTTTTTTAATAATAAATAGTCTTTTTCAGTCATATAAAATCCCCCTTTGAATTGCTTGCTATTCTAGCATAAAATGTTTCAGGTGTCAAATTTTGCATTTCACAATGTTGTTTAAAAAGTTAAATGCAACTTTTTAACTTGAATTAATAAAACTTGCATTTAGTCCTTTAATAGTATTTAATAAATAATCAATTAATTGTTTTCTTTTTTATCAAAGAAAGGACGGATAAATATGAAAAAAAGACTATCTGTAGAAAACAGAATGTTGATTGAACAATTATTAAGATTAAATTATAAATTAAAGGATATAGCTTATTATGTTGATTCTACTTCTTCTACTGTATCGAGAGAAATCAAAAATAGAAGAATAACTGGTAAAGGTGATTTTAAAGAATGCAATAAAACAAAAAGATTCCCATATGTTTGTAACGGATGCAACATTAAAACTTATTGTCGCAAAAAGAAATATTATTATAATTACATTAAAGCTCAAAAAAATTATAATTATTTATTAGAAAAGTCTAGAATAGGTATTGATATGTCGATTGATGAAATCGATTATTGGAATGATTATTTTAAAGACAAAATTAAAAATAAGAACCAACCTATTTCTCATATTTTTAATAATATTAAAGATGAATTTCCTAGATCAATTCAAACATTTTATAATTATGTTCATAAAGGTTATTTTTCAAGCATTAATGATGAAATGCTTCCTAGAGCTTATAGTTATAAACCTAGGAAAAGAACAAATGAAAAACCAACTATTAGATTTGATAATGTTATTAGATTTGGTAGAACATTAAAAGATATGAATAAATATATAGAAATTCATCCTAACTCTAATATTGTTGAAATGGATACTGTTATAGGTAAATTTGAAGATAAAAAATGTATCATCACTCTTTATTTTAGAAATAGTAAACTGATGCTTATGTTTTTAATAGATAAATATAAGCCTGATTCAGTATCTAATGTATTTAAAAAACTTAGAAAACAATTAGGATCAGAAATATTTAAAATATTATTTGAAGTAATATTAACAGACAACGGTTGGGAATTTTCTAAGCCTGAAGATATTGAATTTGATCAACTAACCGGTGAAAAACAAATTAACGTATTCTATTGTGAACCTTATTCTTCTTGGCAAAAAGGTGGAATTGAAAGAAATCATGAATTTATAAGATATATTATTCCGAAAGGTATAACTTTTGATAAATTAACTAATGAAAACATTATTGATATGATGAATAACATAAATAATGTTTCAAGAAAAAGTTTAAATTTTCATACTCCTTTTGAATTATTCAACAATATTTACGGAAATACAATAACAAAAAAACTTCATCTCGTTCCTATAAAAAAAGATGAAGTCAATTTGAGTTATAAACTACTCATAAAATAAACTAAAAAAAGAAAACAATTGATTGAACAAATTTGACTATTTAAAAGTTGCATTTAATTTTTGAAAAAATATTCAAAAATCTCTTTTGCATGCAATAATTTCCTTTTTTCAACAATTATTATATATTATTTTAGTAAAAAAACAAGATAAAACTTGCATTTCACCTTGTTTTTTCAATAATTATATGAAATTTGCATTTACCTATTTAACTAACTTTTGCATTTCACAATAGAATAATTCAACTAAAATTATTATTTAACATTTATAAATTTTATATTTTGATAATAGTATTTAGATAGTTTTTAAATAATCTTCTAATTCAGATAATTTGATTTTATTAGATAAATTTTCAATAAAGACTTCGTTAGAATAATTAAATATTAAGAAAGTTATATTTTTTATAATAATTCTATTTGGCTCAATATAAGTTAAATTAGTTCTATCTATCTTCCTTATATTTCCATTAATAATTGTTGGTGTTGTTTTAGCAAACTCACATATCAGTTCTAATTTCTTTCTTAATGATTCTTCAATAGGCAATTCTTCTTTAATAATATTTACCATAATACCATCCTTTCTTTTAGGATAGTTTTTAATAACAAAAAAACTAATCCATTTCTGAATTAGTTATTTATCAAACTCGAAACTATAAAAGTTCGAGCAGAATTCCTCTTGGTAGCGACGGGGGGATTCGAACCCTCGACCCTTCGGGTATGAACCGAATGCTCTAGCCAACTGAGCTACATCGCCATTTCAAATAAGCAATATGATTATATCAAAATTATTTGATTTTAACAATAGTTTTTTTATATTTTTTATATAACTTACCCAATTATTAACAAATTTATACCCTTTTTTATATTTATTATTCAAAAGATTATATATTTAGTTTTAATTATATTTTTAATTTCTTCTTCACTTATAACATTTGGATTATATTTTATGCTAATTATAATATTAAGCCAGACATATTTTTCTCCTATAATATTTTTAATTAAATTTATTATATGCATTAATAAAACAAAAAGAAAGTATTTTGTTATCTACTTTCTTGTTTTCTTTAAAACAGATGCTGGCTCACTAGCCATTGAATTTGCAACTTCAAAATCAATATTATCATGTTCTAATTTATGAGATGCTGTTTCCATTAAACATTCATGACAATTTTGATTAAAATACATACATCTATTCTTTGATGAAATCGTTTTACTACCTTCAATACATAAATCATGAGATTCCCATAATTGCACTACTTCTAATGGAGTTAATTTTCCCTTAGAATGAATCTCATCAATTTGTTCTTGTGTAATTGAATTATAAAAATAATTAACTTTCTTTTTAACGATAATATGTTCACATAATCCTTTTAATGCAACTACTTGACCTTTATTTCCTCTAGTATAAATTGCTAAATTTATTACATTATCTTCAATATCATCTAAATACATTAAGAAGAACTTTTTATATTCATCATAGTCCTTAAAAATATATACCTCATTTTCTTTGCTATCTTTAACATACATATGATTTTTCTCTTCAACTTCTACTACAGGTATATGCTCAACTTTTACCACTTTTGTAATATATAGATATAACCATGTTTTAAAATCCAATTTTGGTGGTTTATTATTCTTTTTTTGTAAACGTATAATACCTTCTAACATTCTAGCAGAGAAGACATCATTTGTATGAAAATCAGTTTCTTTAATTTTCGAAATATTATAAGAATAACTTTCATTTTCAAATTCATCAATTTTTTTCATTCTTTCTTCATGTGCTGTTTCTAACCATTTTTTTAATTCCATAACTTCTGATTCTGTCATTTTCATTTCAGGTAATACTTCACCATATTTATCTACAGAATCTTTATGTTCCATATAATATTCATATAATCTTAATTTTAGCCACTTTTCATAATGTTCTTGACTAGGTTTCTCTAATATTTTTTTCTCACCACTAGAAGGTGATAAAGAGTAAGCCGGTAATACAGAATATAAATTATAAAAAGAAATTTTCATATGTTTTTCTCGCCACTTGTTAGCATTTTTTTCAATGCCTTCTTCAATTGCATCTTTATCCATTCCAATTGCTAATAAAGTATCTACTACACCCTTTCTAAATGCATAGTCACATTTAGTACTAAATAGAAATAATTCTCCACCTAAACTTTGATCAATAACCCAATTTTCTCCACCATTACGCATCCAATCTATTTGCCAGCTAACTATTTTTTGCTCATATTCATATCTTAACTTATTAAAATTACTAGAATTAACAATATATTCTAGAATGGTATCTTCTCCCAAAGAATATAAATTATATTTTTTTGTTATTAAACCTGCTAACCATTTATCATCTCTTAAATGACATGGTAAGTTAATTTCTTCTAACATTTTTGACTTAGAAAAACAACTGATTTTCCATTTTCCTTCTTGTGGAAAAAAATCTTTTAATGTTTCATCTAAAATTTTTTCTATCTCTATTTTCATACCATAAACCTCCTGAATTTCTTATATTATAACGTACTATAAAAATAAATTATATTATTTTTTTAATCTTCTACTGATTTTTTTAACTAAAGTGACTGGTTTGCTATATAGCATTTCATCAATTTTATCATCTAATCTTCTTTTTGATTCTTCTGGTGTTAAACCTGCCTCAACAAATGTTCCATCACTAAACATTACTCTTTCACCCTTTTTTACCTTAACAAAAGTTGAATGTTCACCACTTCCAATCATCATAAGAACTTCATCTTTTTTAGTTGGTTTTAAAATTTTTTTATGTACTTGAAGAATTTTATGTTGTTCATCACAATCTAATTTATCAAATTCTTCATATGGGATTCCCAACTCTCTTTCTAATAAATCTTTTGCTATTTCTGGAGCAGTCTTTTTATATGTAATTGCCTCTATAATTGAATTAATATCATAAATATCAAATTGTTTTTTATATCCAATTCTTTTATTTATTAAATTATAAACAAATGTACTTTCTTGAGTTGATAAACTTTTTTTACAATCTCCACATATTTCATTTTCTTTAGCATTTATTCCATTTATTTCTTTATATCCAAATGCTGCTTTTCTTAATAATCCTAAATGTATTGAAAAAATATCATCACTATTTCTTTCATTTATTATTCCATTATATAAATCATATATTCTATATATTTTATCAGTACCATTAACAACATCATAAATATAAGAAATTTCTTCGCCATTTATTTTAGTATAAGTTGAGTAAGGTGAATCAGTGTACCATCTAAGAGAACCAACAGTTTTTCGTAATGTTTTAAAATGACTTTCAAAGGTAGTTTTCATCTTGCATAATTGTTCAAAATTATTAATATCATCAATTGATATATTTTTATCAAAAACATACCTATTAGAAACTAAATCAACCAAAACTTTTTCATCTTCTGATTCTATTGTGAAATCATAATATTTTTCTATTACCTCAATGATACAACCATTATCTCTTTCCTCTTTTATTACATCAATTACCTTAACATATTCATTATTATCATCTTGAGGTAAATTAATAACTGTAGATTTTTTATCATCAAATCTAAATAGGATATTACTATTATCAATCACTGCAATTGTTTCATTTCCTTTATAATCTACAAAAGTTATAGTGTTATCTCTTAATGTTTTTATAGTCATATCATTTATAATATCTGCAAATACATTCTTATTATTTTTTAATATTGATTTAAATTTAATTATTTCAAACATAGAAAAACCTCCTCTGTGTTTTATATTATACACCAAATAACAGCAATTTGATATATACTAACTTTTTATTTTCTTTATTTATTTTTAATCAAAATTTTATTGTTTTCGTTTATTCTTTCTTGTAATAATTCTAATTCTTTAATACCATTATTATTTTTTAATATTTCCATTTGATTTCTAGCAGAATTATTTAAACTAATTAATCTTTCACTCTGTAACATACCGAGTTTTATAAACTCTGCATTTGTATTTTCTAAATTATTTAGTATTACTAAATGTAGTAAATCTGTATAGTCTCTAATATTTCCTTTTTTAGCAAGTTCTGGATTTTCTTGTCTCCATTCTTTAGCAGTCATTCCAAATAATGCAACATTTAATACATCTGCTTCTTCAGCATATACAAATTTTTTTTGTTCTTCCGTTAATGTAGGAACTATATAATTTTTGACTGCATCAGTATGAACTACATAGTTTAATTTAGATAATAATCTATTAGCATGCCATTCAATTTTTTGTTGATACATTTCATTACTTTTTAATCTTTCAAATTCTTTTATTAAATAAAGTTTAAATTCAGGACTTAACCAACTAGCAAATTCAAATGCTATATCAGGATGTGCAAATGTTCCACCATCATATCTTCCAGATTTTGAAACAATTCCAATTGCATTAGTTTCTTTAATCCATTTCTGTGGTGACATTTTAAATTTATTACTACCTGCTTCATTTTTAAAGGTAGCGAATTCGCCCCCTTTAAAATTTTTGTTATTCATGCTTTCCCATAGTCCTAAATAAGAAATAACTTCTTTATTTCTCATCCAATCTCTAATTGGAAGTCTTGGTTCTTCTGCATCAGCATATCTCGCTAAATCAGTAAGTGATATATAATCTACATCTCCAATTCTCATTATTCCTATTTTATTATCTATAACATTTATTTCAGTTTTTACTAAATCTTTTGCCATATTTTTGCTCCTTTCTAAATAGTCAGACTTGTCTGACTAATCATCTCCTTATATCAATTTTACCATAAAATTTAGTTAATTATCTTTATAATTCAAAATCATCTTTATTTTTAGTTCTTTATCCTCAATCTCAAATATAATATACCTTCTTAGAACACTAAAAAACTAACTATTTAGTTAGTTCATTTATTGCTCTCGGAACTATTTGCCCGAGTTTCCTATCAACCTGGTGCGAGAAATGGGAATCGAACCCACACGGCCAAAGGCCAAAGGTGTTTGAGACCTTCGCGTCTACCTATTCCGCCACTCTCGCATAAATCAATTATAACATAAAAAAAAGAGATTTCAAATAGAAATCTATCAAATTAATGGACATATACTGGGGTACCTATTTCAACCATATTATAAAGTTTAGATACTTCACTTCTTGGCATATTAACACATCCATGACTACCATTATATGTATAAATATTTCCACCAAATCTACTTCTCCATGATGCATCATGAAGTCCATATGAATTACCTTTAAATGCAATCCAATAACTTACAAAGCTTGTATAATCTGCTCCTTTTAAATTAACATTTCTTGCTTTACTAAGTACTTTATAATCCCCTGTTGGTGTTGGACTTACTCCTCTCATTCCTGTAACTATATTAGTTTCTAATACTAATTTATTTCTTTCATAATAATATAATTTTTGTTCTGCAATACTTACCTTTATATAAGATAAATTATTCTTTTTATCAACCGTTACTTCTATATCCTTTTTAGTTTCATTATTGCTAGAATCAGTAACAGAATATGTAATATTATAGTTACCAGCCTTTTTAATATCTATATTAGAATGTACTTTTACTTTATTTGTAATATCACCATCAATATTATCATTTGCATTAAATGTTGGCATTTCAAAATTTTCATTTAAATATAAATATATATGATCATCTGAATTAACATTTAATTCTGGGCTAACTAAATCCTTTACTGAAACCGTTCTAATTAATTCTTTTTTTATAAATAAATATTTATATTCTAAAGTATATTTTACAGTATATTCACCAAATTTACTTGTATCTACATCAGATTTTACCTTAACTTTATTCTTAATATTTTTACCATTTAAAACAGCAACAAAACCGGGTTCCTCATAATTTGCATTTAAATCTAAGTTCATTATTTTTTCGCCATTTAAATAAAATGTTGCATTATTATAAATATTTCTTACACTTAAATACATTAGAAAAAATAAAATAAAAAAAAGAAGTATTATTAAAATCTTGATAACAATAATATTTTTCTTTTCCCCTTTTTCCACTTATACCACCTATTAACAATGATAACATATTATAATTAAAAAAAGAATACTAAATATAATTTTTCAACAAATAAAAATTAAAACTAATTTTAAAGAAAGCTTATTCACTTACGGATATATATATTATTAATAATAAAAACTATAGTTTTTTTATTATCTTTAACATATTATTTAATAAAATTTAATTTAACTTATTCTATAATGACCTATAATATCATTACGATATTCTAATATATCTTCTTCATAATATCTTTGATAAGGATTAGCATGATGAATTATAAAAGAAATACCTTTTTTATTTCTCTTATCAGATACTATGCCAATATGATTTTTAAATACAACAATATCTCCACCTTGCCATTCTTTTATCTTATTAATATCATTTGTTAAAACAATCGCATTATTGTCTAAATATACTTTTAAATTTTGTACTCTTCTAAAATCAATATTTTTATCTATAACATCAATATCATATAAATTTCTATTTGATTTTATATGTTCATTTACTAAATTCATTAAATCATAACCTGCGCCTTTTAATCCAAATGCAACAACATCGGTACATACACCATATTCATCATTTGGATAACCTGTAGCATAATATTTACTTTTATATTTAGGATTTGTTTTTATATAATTCCTTACATTATTTAATATATCAGTTTGATCATCTATGCCATCATTATCTTTATCAGTTTTACTTATATAAGTCTTAATATTAAAATCTTCATTAGTATATTTTTTATGTGGAATATAATTAAAACAATATAATGCATATAAAACAACAATTATTAATACTATTAAAAAATTTGTCACAATAATTAATATTTTCTTTTTCATAAATTCTCCATTTCAACAAATTACTATTTATCTATTAAACAATTCTTATTTCAATAAGGAAATAGCATATTTATCATAATTATTAAAATCTGAATGACTTTGTTGTAAAAATTCTTTATAATGTTTTAAATAATCATTTGCAGATTCAAAATCATATTTAAAATTTTTATTTATCTCTTTACATAGTAATGCCTCAATATAACTTTTTAGTCCATTATTAGCATTTGTTTCGATTAAATCTTTAATTGCATATTCAAATGTTTCTTTTGGATGATTTAATAGTTCATTATATTCTTTTTGACTTGTTTTAATATAATCAAACGGATTTGATGATGTATGAGGTCCATTATTAACTATTGAATCTATTATACTAGATACATTAATTCTTGTGTTTTTAGATTTTTCACCTTGTTCAAACTTTATATATTTTGAGTTTACTATATTTTTCTTAAACCATTTTTGTTCTTTTTTACTATTATCAATTAATCCCACAATAACAACCTTATTTTTTTCATCTACATAATTATAACTATAATTATTATATTTTTCTGTACCATTTTTTTGAAAATAATCAATTATTTTATTATTAATATTATTTAACTCTTCAACACTTACATTTGTTTTTGTTTCACATCCTGTTAAACATAAAACCACAATCCCACAAAATAGAATAATTAGAATTATTTTTTTCATAATTAAAGCCTCCACATCTACATTCATTTATAGTTATTATAACATAAAAGAAAGCAGTTTCTTATAAAAATGCTTTCTTATTAATTATCTTCAAGTATTATTTGACCATCCATAATTGGTATATTTGGGAAACTAGCATCCATTAATGTAAAGTTTCTTAAAGGTGCACTTGGATTTTCTATTTCAACAACTTGTGATTCTGTTGTCATAACAGTTGATTTAACTACAGTATCAAATGTATGTCCTCCATCACCAGATATTTGCTTATAATATATTGTAATATTTCCTGATGCAGAAAATGGAACATTATTAAATACAGCATTACCATCTTGATTAGTTACTATTTCTGAACCTATTACATTTCCAACATTATCAGTTCTAACAAATTTTGCACCAACAATTTGTACACCAGTATCAGGATTTCCAGTATCTGTAACATGAAGTGTTAAAGTTCCTTTAGCACTTATAGTAAATGCATATGTATCAGTACTATCTATAATATCAACACTTGTTGGATTTAAAGTTGAAACATCATAACCTTCTACAACAGCAGTGGCCTTATATGTTCCTGTAACAAGTTCAATACTTCCTTTACCATTTGTTATTGGGATTGTATGTCTTGCCATAATATTATCTTTCCTCCTTCTATTTTCATATTAGGATAATTTTTATCCTTTAATAAAACTGTAATAAGATGTTCTTTTCTTTTATTATTACCAATATTTATACAATAAGTTTTATTACTTTTTGCTATTAAAGGTACTATCATTATTACTAAATTAGAATATATTATTAATCTATAAACCTCATTATCACATATTGGTATCTCTATTTTTCCAAAATTATCAGTCATTCCTTCAAAAACAATCTTATTACATTTATCCTTTAACTTAACTTTTATATTATTTGACTTTATACTCTCATTACCACATAATTTAATATAAATATAATCATTTTTCATAACTCACCTCATTACAATATATTTTATGAACTAATTTTATTTTTTGTAAAGGCATTACTCTTCTATACTCCATATTATTAAAGTCGAGTAATCTTCATCCTCAAGTAAATTATTACATGGTTTTAAAAATAATCCTTTATCAATTGAAAAGGTAACATTACTTACACTTACATTTCCACCATTATCATTTGATTCAAATATCATCTCTTTATTTGTTTTTAATAATATTTCTTTATTATCAAATTTTTTAAAAAATAATGAATCTATTAATATTTTTCCTTCTTTTTCTATCATTGGATTTGTAAAATATAAATATAATTTCCAATTAGAACTATTAACTCTACTATCAACAACAGTTATTACTGTTTTATTTTTTTTAGGTAAAATAATTGGATTCAGAGAAGATGGTATCATATTAAATGGAATATTTTCTGTTACTTTTAAAAGAGTTAATTCTCCCATAAATGGTACTGTAACTTTTCTTTCGTTATAGCAACTATTTAAACAAGATGTTATTTTAACATTTGTATTATTAGGTATAACAGCATCAATACTTGCTTCAAACAAGCCATTTTCATCTGCTTTAGCTGTTAGAGTTTTATTACTATATTCTATCTTAACATCCGAATATGGTATAGTATGCCCTGATATAGCATTTATAGAATCATTAATTGGATGAATATTTGTTTTTATAAGTCCTATAGTTAATATTTTTATATTTTGAAATCTAAAACTATTTATATCTGATAATGAACCTAATTCACTTTCTGTAAAATTATGTGATGTTACCGTTGTACTATCTTTACTAAATATACCTGTAATTTGTGCTGGATTATTCTCTTTATACCAATAAAAAGCAGGTGTATCATCAATACTGCAAGCATCAAGATAATCAAGAGCATATATCCACATATTTATTCTGCTAAATTTAAATATAAAATCAACAGGATTATTTGTATATATAACATTTGCATTTTTTGTATATATATTTATATATTTTGGATTATCTAAGATAAATTTTTGATTTGTACCTTTAAAATAAATATTATAATTATCAGTTGGAGTATTCATATACGTATTTATTACTGATAAGCTTGCGCCTTCTTTAACCGTAAAATTACCAAATACATTCCACATTGGAACTCTTTGATGACTTTTTTCTATAAATGTAAATTTTGACATTTCTTCTATTAAAACATTTCTAGCACCATGTGTTGTTGTTATTGCAAATCCATTACCAGTAGTTAAAAGGAATTCTGCTCCATGACCTACTATTAAATCTAATCTATTAGTTCCATTCATAAGTTCTTTATCAGTTGTTATATTAACATTACTATTAGGAATAATTTTAATATAAGATGGTATAACATCATTAAAAAAGAAAACAGTATTTTTATTTGAACTACTTGAAATTGTTGTATTTCCTCCTATTAAAATTCTATTAGAATCACATACTTTTTGTGCTGATACACTATTAGTATCTTTTACATTTATAATAGAATCAATAATTTTAGTTGTTCCATAATAATTACATGAAAGTTCTATTCCATTAAAATTTATATTATTATATTCTACTACCACACTAGAATAATTTGGATGAGATGGAACATATATTACTCCATAACCATGTGAAGATACTATATTCATATTTTTTAATATAATTTTTTTATTAGTAGTACTTACCTTTATAACTTCTGATTCTAAACTCAAATTATTTGTATAAGTATATTTAACATTGTTATAAGTCCCATCAATAATAACTTTGCTTTTTTTATTATTTATAATAAATCCACTTGTTACTGTAATATCATTACCTAAATATACATAATTATAGTTATTTTCTTCACTTAATACTTGTTTCAATTCATCATTATTATTTACTACAACAGTATTATCATTTATTATTTGCATATTATCACTTTCCTTTACTATAAGTTATTCACTAAATAAAACTTAGCATAATTAATTCATAACAAAAAGAGTAGAATTTTCTACTCTTAATGTATTTTTATAACACTTAACATTGCATTTGTACTTCCATTAAATGATATATTGACATTCATAGATGATTTTACATTTAATGTAATAAGATCATCTTTATTAAGTGATACAATTGTTGAACTATTTATACAATTAACTATTTGTGCTTGAAATTCACTAGTTGTATTAGTGGCAGGTAAAAGTAAATCATTTGCCTTTACAGACATAGTTAATGAACACTCTTCATTTGTTCCACCGCATAATGTATAAGAAACAAGATAAACTCCGTTTTCTTTTATTTTAATTGAATTATTATCAGGATATTCAGTAAATAACGCTACTCCTTTTTCAGGTAAAGGAATCACTGTATCTGTTGCTTGTGGTAAAGTTATTTGTGTTTCTGTCATTAAATATCGCATTCCATAAGAAGATGTAAATTCTGTTCCAGGTGGACCTGCAGGACCTTGTGGTCCTCTTTCTCCATTATCTCCTTTATCCCCTTTTTCTCCTTTTGGAATAAAAAATGCTAAATGATGGACCCAATTTTCAAAAGTATCCATAACTTCTGCTGGTTCGCCTGGTTCAATAGTTTCTGTTTCATCTATTGTGATATGTTCTGTTCTACCTATTTCGCCAGGGAGTCCTCTTGGTCCAGTTTCTCCTTGTTCTCCTCTTGGCAATTTAAAATCTAAAACTAAATCTATTGGTGTTCCACTATTTACAACTTCTGCCTCTTCATTTGGTTCAATAGTTTCAACATTACCAATTTGAATAGTTGCTGGACCTTGATTCCCTTTTTCTCCTTTTATTCCTTGTGGTCCAATATCTCCTTTTTCCCCTTTTGGTCCTGTTGGCCCTTGTAATCCAATTTTACCTTCTATACCTTGTTCTCCTTTAGGTATTTTAAAATTCAAAATAACATCTTCATCTGTTCCTACATTTTCTACCTTAGCTTGTTCTTTATTTTCTACTGTTTCTATAATACCAATTTTTATAGTTGAAGGTCCCTGAATTCCTCTTTCACCTTGAAGACCTTGATCACCCTTTGGTCCTGTTGGTCCTTGTATATAACATTTTTTACATTTTTTATTTTCTTCATCTATTTTTCTCTTTATTTTTTCGAAATCATCATTACAATTATTATACATTTTTACCTCCTTTTTACATTATATTAATTAATTGAGCATTTATGATTAACAAAAAAAGTACTTTTTAACTATAAAAAAACTATAAAGTTTTTGAACTTTATAGTTTTATTTTACTAATTCTTCTAATTTTTTAGCAAGCATTTCTCTGCTCATAGCTGGATTTGCTTTACCTCTAGTTTTCTTCATTACTTGTCCTACAAAGAAGTCTAATATTCTAGGATTTTCTGGATCATAAGTTTTTGCTTGATTTAAATTTTCATTAATAACTTCATCAATAACACTTTCAATTTCTGATGAATCTGTTATTTGCATCATACCTTCATCTTTAACCACTTGTTTAGGTGATTTTTTATCTTCTAAACATTTATAGAATACATCTTTACCTTGTTTACTAGATATTGTTTTTGATTCTATTAAATCAATTAATTCTTTTAAATCTTCTTCTGTCATAGAAAAATCTTTAATTGATATTTCGTTTGTATTTAAATATGAAAGTATCATACCATTTATCCAGTTTGCTGCTTGTTTTACATCACAACCAATTTCTACTGCTTTTTCAAAATAATCACTAATTGGTCTTTCTTTAACTAATATATTTGAATCATATTCACTAAGACCATATTCATTCATATATTTTTTCTTTCTGTCATAAGCAAGCATTGGAATACTTTCTCTTATTTCATCAAGCCATTCTTTGCTTAATTTAAATTTTGGAATATTTGGTTCAACAAAATACTTATAATCAACAGCATCAACTTTACTTCTCATTGAAATTGTTGTACCTGATTCTTCATCCCATCTTCTTGTTTCTTGAACAACTTTATCATATTCTCCATTATCTTTTAAATGGCTTTGTCTTTTGATTTCATAATTAATCGCATCTCTTACTCCACCAAAAGAGTTAACATTTTTAATTTCTACTTTTGTTCCCCAATTATTAGGATCATTTTCATCTTTATCAGGATCCATAATAGATACGTTTACATCACATCTAAGTTGTCCTTTTTTACTATCTGCTTCAGATATATCTAAGTATTGATAAACACTTCTCATATGTTCTAGAAAAGCAACTGCTTCATCTGATGAATGAAAATCTGGTTCTGTTACAAGTTCAAGAAGTGGTACACCTGCTCTATTATAATCTATTGTAGTTGTATCAAATAAGTGTTCTGAAGATGCAGCATCTTCTTCTAAGTGTAAATTATTTACTCTAACACTTTTTTCTTCACCATTACATTCATATTCTACATGTCCATAAATACCTACTGGAATTGGTTTTGTTTCTTGTGTTAATTGAAATCCTTTTGGTAAATCTGGATAATAGTAATTTTTTCTTTCAAAATACATGTATTCAGGCTGTGAACAATTAAGTACCATACTTGTCATTAAAGACATTCTTACAGCTTCTTTATTTACAACTGGAAGAATTCCAGGAAAAGCCATATCTACTGGTCTTATATTAGAGTTAGGTATTTGTGAGTAATCATTTTTTGCACTTGAAAATACTTTTGAATTTGTTTCACTTATTTCACAGTGCATCTCTAAACCTATTTTTGCTAAATACTTACTCATTCTTTTCACCTCCTGCGATTTGTCCTTTATAAGGCATTGCGCTTTCTAAAGCATATGCAATATTTAAAACATTAGCGTCATCATAACAATTACCTGTAATATTTACACCTACTGGCATATTACTTACAAATCCATTTGATATTGTTATAGATGGGAATCCACCAAAATTGCCTATTTGAAGGTGTTCTTCTAATATTTCTGTATCTTTAGTTAAGATATCTTTTGAACCATCTAAGTGTTTTGCTGGTCCTGATCCAACTGGAAGAATTACAGCATCATAATCTTTAAATAATTTCTTCCATTCATCTACAACAAGTCTTCTTACTCTTTGTGCATTTCTAAAATATCTTTCTTGATTTTGTGATTGAAGTACATATGAACCAATTACAAATCTTCTTTTTATAAGTGGTGAAAAACCTTGTGTACGATAATTTTTTACCATTTCTATCCAGTTTTTACCTTCTGCTCTAGGTCCAAATATTATACCTGTTAAGTTAGACATATTACTTGTTGCTTCAGCACATGATATAACAACATATACTGCTGGTACAGCACTTAATAATGTTTTATCTACTGATACTTCATCTACTTCAAAACCTAGTTCTTTTGCTTTTTCAATTGTCTTCATGAAATTACTTAAATGTTCTTTTAATTCTTCTGTTGCATTTGGATAATTATTTATATCACATATTTCTTTTACATAACATAATTTTTTACCCTTTACGTTACCAGTTATAGATTCTCTTAAATGTATATCACTTGAATCCCAACTAGTCATATCATTTTTATCTATACCTTTCATTTCATCTACTACTATTGCAGCATCTTTTACACATCTTGTAAGTACTCCAAGGTGATCTAAAGATGATGCGAATGGGAATAATCCATATCTACTAATCATTCCATATGTTGGTTTATATCCTACTATACCACAGTAAGCTGCTGGTTTTCTTATTGAATCTCCTGTATCTGATCCTGTTGCATATGGATAAACGCCTGCGGCTACTGCTGCTGCAGATCCAGATGAAGATCCTGCACACATTCTTGTTTTATCCCATGGATTAGTTACTACACCAGTATGACATGTTGTTCCTGTTCCACCCATACCAAATTCATCCATGGCTGTTTTATTTATAAGTACAGCTCCTGCATTATTTAACTTTTCTACAGCAGTTGCATTAAAAAATGGTACATAATCTTTAAGTGTATTAGATGATCCAGTTGATAATATTCCTTTTGTAGAATAGTTATCTTTAAGACCATATGGAATACCACTTAATAAATTATCAGTTACTTCTTTTTCTTCAATATTATCTAATATTGTTACAAATGCATTATTTTCTTCTTCTACTTTTTTAGATAATTCTAATGATTCGTCTATTAATTCTCTTTCTGTTACTTTACCTTCTTTTAAAAGTTCATGTAATTCTTCAATACTCTTATTCATATATTTCATTTTATTCCACCACCTTTGGAACTTCTACTTCTCTACCATTATGCATATCACAGTTTGATAGTAAATCATCTATTGGTACTGATTCTTCAGCTACATCTTCTCTAAGCTCATAAACGAAATCATCTAAAGTATGTGTCATTGGTTCTACATTTTCAATACCTTCTATTTCATTTATTGTATTTATTGTTTCATCTATTATCTCAAATTCATCTAATACCATTTGGTTTTCTTCGCTCGTTAAACCAATTAATAATTTATCTGCATAGTCATCTACCATTTCTTTTGTAAATTTTGTACTCATGCTAATCCTCCTTTTTTAACACTATTTTGTAAATTTCAAAGCCTTGTTTCTTTTTTTAACAACAATTAAAATTTCTTCACTATCCATATTAATTATCTCTTCTTCATTCATATTTAAATAATCAGCAAGTAATCTTTTTGAATATATATCAACGTTCTTTACAGCTCTTGCTATATCAAATTGTGGAGTTGAAAGAACAGTTTCATAATTGAATTCAAGAGAAATATTTTTATCACCATTTAGATATCTTTTAAACTCTTCTTCAATTTCCTCATCTTGGAAAGTTACTGTCAAATTTCCCATATATTCACCATTAAAATATCTTTGAAGCATTTTTATAATTTCTTCATCCTGTAAACTCATTGAATCAATTTTATTTATATCGTTATCATCTCTATCATTATTGCCACTTTTCAATGTTGATTTCCATGCTGATAACTTAATTAAACGATTAATATAATAACTTATTTTTAAATGGTTACTTATCCTAGTTAATCTAGATTTTTTTCTATTCTGTATTTCATCTACTATTTTTTGATATTCCATTTTTGATGCTTTATCAATATATTCATCTGTATAACCTTCGCTTAATAACTCTTCTCTTATTGTCATATTAATCCTCTATATCGATTTTTATTCCTAATTCCTCTAATTGTTCATCATCAAGTACGCTTGGTGAACCCATCATATTATCTGCACCTGATGCACTTGCTGGGAATGCTTGAACTTCTCTTAAGTTTGGTTCATCATTTATAAGCATTAATATTCTATCTATTCCAGGAGCCATACCTCCATGAGGTGGTACACCATATTTAAATGCTGTAAATAAACTATTAAATCTCTTTTCAACATCTTCTTTTGTATATCCTACTACTTCAAATCCTTTTACTAATGAATCTAAATCAGTATTTCTAATTGCTCCTGATGCCATTTCATTACCATTACATACAAAGTCATATTGGTAAGCAAGTATATCATCAATATTTTCTTTTTCATATTCTTTTATACCATTATGTGGAAGTGAGAATGGATTATGACAGAATTCATATTTTTTAGTTTTATCATCATATTCAAACATAGGGAAATCATTAACAATACATAATTCTAATTTATTAGGATCAATTAATTCTAATTTTCTTCCTAGTTCATCACGAATAAGTCCAGCAAATTTTCTTGCTACATTAAGTCTCTTATTTGCAATAAAGAACATTACGCTGTTTTCTTTCATATTAAATTCTTTTATTAAGTTTTCTCTTTCTTCTTCACTTAAGAATTTATCAATAGGTCCTTTTAGGCTTCCATCACTCATAAGTGTGATATATCCAATACCAGGCATTCCTATACTACTAGCATAATCAACTATTTCATTAAACCAACTATTTGGTTTTGTTCCTATATCATCTACTACTATTACCTTAATAATACTTCCTTTAAATGGTCCAAAACTAGTATGTTCTAATACTTTACTAGCATCTTTTATTATAAGTGGATTTCTAAGATCTGGTTTGTCTGATCCATATGAATCCATTGCTTCTTTGTAAGCTATTCTTCTAAATGGACGAGGTGATACTTCTTTATTAGAAAATTTAGAAAATACATCATAGAATATTTCTTCACCAACTTCTAAAACGTCATCTTCTGTTACATAACTCATTTCCATATCTAATTGATAAAATTCTAGTGTTCTATCTTTTCTACTATCTTCATCTCTAAAACAAGGTGCTACTTGGAAATATTTATCTACTCCACCAACCATTAATAATTCTTTATATATTTGTGGTGCTTGTGGTAACGCATAAAATTTACCTTTAAACTTTCTAGATGGTACTACAAAGTCTCTTGCCCCTTCTGGTGATGATACAGTAAGTATTGGTGTTTGTACTTCTGTAAAACCTAAATCATACATTTTATTTCTTAAATAATGAAGTACATCACTTCTAAGTTTAATATTATTTGATATTTTTTTACTTCTCATATCAAGATAACGATATTTAAGTCTAACTTCTTCATTTACTTCTTGCATTCCATCTATTTCAAATGGTAATGTATGTGCTTTTGGTGATAATACTTCTAAACTTTCACATTTTATTTCTATTTCACCTGTTAATAATTTTGTATTAACTGTTTCTTCATCTCTTCTTATTACTTCACCAGTTACTTTTATAACAGTTTCTTTGCTTACTCCTTCTAACATACTTTCATCATGTACTACAACTTGTGTAATTCCAGCATGATCTCTTAAATCTAAGAACATTACTCCACCATGGTCTCTTATTGTTTGTACAAAACCAGATAAAACTACATTTTTACCTAAGTCACTAATTGTAAGTTCGCCACAAGTGTTAGTTCTATACTTATTTACTTTCATTTTCATTCTCCTCCTATAAAATAAAAAAACAGTTATCATCCCTAAAAATTAAAGGGACGAATAACTGTTATATCCGTGGTACCACCCAGTTTATCATATTTCTATGATCACTCATTAAAGAATAACGCATCTTTTTCCTCGCGCTTTTTCCTACTATTATTTCAGAAAAAGAACTCCGAAGTGTTCTTTCATATTAATATCAGTATCCATTCTCACCATTTAGGACTCTCTTTTAAAGCATCTTAATATTACTTTTCTTCATCAACGTTTTTGACTAGTAATATATTATCATAAGTAAAAATCATTGTCAATCATATATAGTATATGTATTTACATTAATTTCTATCATTTTTTATATTCTTTTTCCAGCATCTAAAATAAAATTAGATATTATTAAGTTATTTTATCCTCATTACTTAAATATACTATAAACTAACAATAATTTTTACTATTATATATATTCTCTATTAATATGATAAAATCCTCTAAATTTATAATAAAAGATAAAATAAATTAATATTTTATCTAAAACAATTGTCTTCTTTTAAACGTTTTTATAAGTTTTTTTGTATTAGTACTATCTTCTAAATTTAAATTAAGACTTTCTTTATCCACAAATATATTATTTTCTTCTGTAGGTTTTATTCCTAATATTTGCTTTTCTTTTATCCAATAATAATTATCATTTTCAAGTCCTATAAGGATTTGGTTTTCAAAAGCATCAGAAATATTATTTATTTCAACCCCTTCTATCATAGATCCTATCTGAAAAAGTGAAACAATTGAAATATCTCCATCTTTAAGATAATCAAAAAATCTATTTTTCATACAAACTTTTACTGTACCTATGTATAATTTTGCCATTATTCCATCTCCTAAAAATTTTATTTCATATTAATATCAGTATCCATTCTCACCATCTAGGACTCTCTTTTAAAGTATCTTAATATTACTTTTCTTCATCAACGTTTTTTGTTTGCAAATATATATTATCATAAGTAAAAATCATTGTCAATCATATATAGTATATGTATTTACAGAAATTATATTGATTTTTCCATGACATTTTTATAAACATCTATAAACTTAATATAATCATCTATATCAATTGAACCAATCTTGAATAAAATATTTTCTCTAGGTATATTATACAATACATCACACTTTACTATACTATCACATAATAACCCATTTAATTTACTTTTCTTTAATAATTCATTATATTGATATTTAGATAGATTTTTTTGTTTATAAACTCTAGATGATATTATTAATCCAAAATATTCTATAGAAACTAATTCGTTCATTTCTTTATCTATTATTACAAATAAATGACCATTTCCACTAGAACCATCTTTATACTTATACTCTGAAACAAAAACAATATCACCAATTTCATAGTTGTTCTTTTTTATTTTTATATTATTTACAAAAATAATTAGCCTTTCCTTTATGCTTTTCTAATTCTACAGGATTATTTTTAAAAGCATCTGTACACGGTCTTATAATCTTTTTATCTTTTGCTTTTTTAACTATATTTTTTACATCATCTAAAATAGAATCAGATATAATTAAGTTATTTTCTTTATTTTTCATAAAACCTCCTTGTTTGCTCAATTATACTATAAATTAACAATAATTTCTACTATTATATATATTCTCCGTTTGAATTAGAAAATCCCCTAATTTTTTGTAAAAAAAATAAAATAAACTAATTATTTTATCTTTTAAGTGCTAATTCTTTTGTATCCCTTGTTCATACCAAGAATAATTATTTAAATTAATTTCATCGCTATTTAAATCTAATCTTGATACTATATCATTAATTTTATTTTCCAGTAACATTATATAATAATATAAAAGAAAAAACAATCTATAAAGATTGTTTTAATTATCAAATGGCGCTCGATGTAGGACTCGAACCTACGACCCAACGGTTAACAGCCGTTTGCTCTACCAACTGAGCTAATCGAGCACTTATCAGTTGACAATAACAATGATATCATTACTATTCGTTTTTGTCAACATGATTTTTTTATTTTTTTATTTTTTTTGCATAATATATTCTATTATATAGTCTGCAGCACCTTCTACACCTAATGAATCAACATTAATCATTAAATCATAATTAGATGGATTATATAATGAAGAACCTGTATAATAACTATAATGTTTATCTCTCATTTTATTTATTTTTTCTATTTCCTTTTTAGCTTTATTTTTAGGAATATTATAGTATTTTATTGCCCTTTTAATTTTATCTTCTTCACTACTATATAAGAATATTTTAATTGTATCTTTATTATCTTTTAATACATATGGTGCACATCTACCAACAATTACACATGACTCTTTTGATATATTTTTTATTACTTTTTCTTCTGCGATAAACAATTTATCATCATTATTATATTCAAAACTTCCAAGTACTCTATGCTTTTGTTCATTTTCTTTAATAAATTCTTCTGATAAACCTGTTTCTTTATTTACTTCACTAATAAATGCTTTATCATAAAATTTAATACCTAATTTTTTAGAAATTATTTCACCAACATATCTTCCTCCACTACCATATTCTCTTGATATTGCGACTACTACCCTTTTGTTTAAAACTGGTTTTAAATTTTCATTATTATATATTATTTCATTTTTTTGTGTCATATTTTCTAGTTTTGTAATTTTCTTATATTCTGAAGTAAATACAAATATTACAAATATAAAACATACTGTATCTGCGATTGGTCCTGCATATAACGCACCATAAAGTCCATAAAATTGACATAATATAAGTGCTAGTGGAATAAATAATATTATTTGTCTTGCAAAAGAAACCATTGTTGCTTTTTTTACATTACCTAATGATTGAATAGTTATTGATGAACACATTTCAAATGAATTAAGTGCGCATACTAGTAAGAATATTTTACAGAAAGCAATTGCAAACTCCATAAACAATTTATAATCATCTGATGATTTATTTATAAATATTGATACTATCTTTTCTGGGAAAATATAAATACATAAATTGAATATTATGCCTATAATAAATCCAGTAATCATTACTTTTCTTAATGTTTCTTTTACTCTTTTATAGTTACCAGCACCATAATTAAATCCTATTATTGGTTGTGCGCCTATTGCAAGTCCTAATATAAGCGATACATATAAACTATTTATTTTAGATATTACACCATATACAGAAAGTGGAATATCTTTTCCAAATTTACTAGTTAATGCATATTTATTCATTATATTATTCATAACTACAAAAAGCGCAAATACTGTCATTTGAGTTATAAATGAAGATAACCCAAGTGATAATGTTTTTAATGTACATTTTCCTATTTTAAAATCTTCTTTAGATATTTTTACACTTTTTATTTTTGAAATATAGAAGAGTGCTATTACAAATGATACTATTTGTCCTATTACAGTTGCTATAGCACCTCCTGCGACACCCATATTAAATGTAAATATAAATATTGAATCTAATATAATATTTAAAATTGCTCCTACAAGTAAACAAATCATTGAATATTTTGGTGAACCATCTGCTCTAATTATTTGAGATAATCCTGAATAAATAATCATAAAAAAAGAACCAAATACAATTATTCTTCCATATGTAATTGCAGATGAATAAACATTTTTAGTGCATCCAAAAGCATATACTAAGTTTGGAAGTAATAACTCAAATATAATTACTACTAATATTGATATTATAAAAAGTAATGTTATAGATGAACCAATACTTTTTTTAGCCTCATCTTTTTTACCTTCTCCTAGTCTTAAACTAAGATTTGCAGCAGCACCATTACCTACTAAACCTGCTAATGCATTACATATTATTATAATAGGAAATATAACATTTGTTGCGGCATTTCCTATTATTCCAACACCTTTACCAATAAATATTTGATCAACTATATTATAAATTGAATTTATAATCATACTTATAATACAAGGTACTGAAAACGCTAAAAGTAATTTTCCTATCTTTTCTTTTCCTAAATCTAACTCTTTTTTCATAAAAACTCCTTCCTTTTTTTGAGCAAAAAATAACGTAAATCCAAAAGCTTGGACTTACGTTTTAACTGCTCAGCCGTGAGTAATTATAACACAAAAAATTTTTTTGTGTAAGTTTTTTTGTTAATTTTTTTATTTAACTACAATGCTTACTAGTTTTTTAGGAACAATTACTTCTTTTACTATTTCTTTACCATCAATATAATTTTTTACATTTTCTATTGATTTAGCAAGTTCTTTCATTTCATCATCACTAGTATTAGCGTTTACTTCTATTTTGCCTCTTACTTTACCATTTACTTGTACAACCATTGTAAATGTTTCATCAATAATTTTACTCTCATCATAATCCTCTAATAATGATTTAGATAATTCTTCACCTAAATTATATTTTTCATTTAATTCTTCTGTTATATGAGGCGCAAATGGATTTAGTAATTGTAAGAAAATTCTATATTCTTTTTTAGTAATCTTTTTATTTGCATTAAATTCATTTAACATAGTCATAAGTGTACTAACTGCTGTATTATATTTTAAGTTTTCAATATCTTCTGAAATCTTTTTAATACCTTTATTTATAATTTTTTCATTTTCTTTAGAAATAATATCTTCATCTATTATTGTTTCACCTAAATTATATACTCTATCTAGAAATTTAGCACATCCATTAAGTGAATCTTCATTCCAAGCTGCATCCTTTGAATAATCACCTATAAACATTTCATAAAGTCTTAATGCATCTGCACCATACTTTTCAACCATTTCAGTTGGATTTACAACATTACCTTTACTTTTACTCATTTTACTTCCATCACTCGCAAGTATCATACCATGAGCAATTCTTTTGTAAAATGGTTCACTATAAGGTACTAGACCTTGTTCATGAAGGAATATATTCCAGAATCTTGCATAAAGTAAATGTCTTGTTGCGTGTTCCATACCTCCATCATATAAATCAACTTGTCCCCAATATTTCATTTTATCCATTGAAACAAATTCTTTATCATTATGCGCATCCATATATCTTAAGAAATACCAACAAGATCCTGCCCAGTTTGGCATTGTATCTGTTTCTCTTTTAGCATGTCCGCCACATTTTGGACAAGTAGTATTTACAAAATCATCAAGAAGTGATAATGGACTTTCACCATCTTTTGTTGGTTCATAACTTTCAACATTTGGTAAAACTACTGGTAAATCTTTTTCATCTACTGGTACCCATCCGCATTTTTCACAGTGTACCATAGGAATTGGTTCACCCCAGAATCTTTGTCTACTAAATATCCAATCTTGAAGTTTATAATTTGTAAATTTAGAACCTATTTTATTTTCTTCTAAATATTCATACATTTTATTTAATGCTTCTTCTTTATTAAGACCATCAAGGAATCCAGAATTAATATGTACTCCATCACCTGTAAATGCTTCTTTTTCTGTATCTCCACCATCTAATACCGGTATAATTTCAATACCAAATTTTTTAGCAAATTCATAATCTCTAGTATCATGTGCTGGAACTGCCATAATTGCGCCTGTTCCATAACCCATAAGAACATAATCACTAATATATATTGGTATTTCTTTATTATTAATTGGGTTAACTGCTGTTAATCCATCAATTTTTACACCAGTTTTTTCTTTAGTCATATCAGTTCTTTCTATATCTGATTTACTTCTTGCTTCTTTTTGATATTCTTTTACTTCTAAAATATTATTTATTTTATCTTCATATTTTGAAAGTATTGGATGTTCTGGTGAAATTACCATAAATGTTGCGCCAAATAATGTATCACATCTTGTTGTAAATACTGTTATTTTTTCATCTATTTCTTTTATATTAAAATCAACATGTGCTCCTACTGATTTACCTATCCAGTTAATTTGAGCTGTTTTTACTTTATCTAGTATTTCCGTGTCTTTAAGTCCATCAATTAATTTTTCAGAATAATCTTTCATTTTTAGCATCCATTGATTTTTTAATTTTTTCTCAACAGGTGTATCACATCTAACACATTTCCCACCTTGTGAATCTTCATTAGATAGACCCATTTTACATTTAGGACACCAATTTATTTCTTTTTCATCTTTATATGCAAGTCCTGCATTAAAGAATTTTATAAATTGCCACTGTGTCCACTTATAATATTCTGGTTCACAAGTACTTATTTCTCTTGACCAATCTACAGAAAGTCCAAGGCTTTTTGCTTGACTTCTAAATACATTAATACATTTATGTGTCATTATAGATGGATGTTCATGATTTTTTATCGCATATTGTTCTGCTGGATTACCAAATGAATCAAATCCAAATGGAAATAATACATTTAATCCTTTACTTCTTTTAAATCTTGCTTGTACATCACTTGCTGTAAAACATCTTGCGTGTCCAACATGTAAACCTGCTCCTGATGGATATGGAAATTCAACAAGCATATAAAACTTTTTCTTACTCTTATCTTCTGTTACTTTAAAAGTTTCTTCACTCTCCCACTTATTTTGCCATTTTTCTTCTATTTCTTTAAAATTATACATTTTCTTCACTCTTCCTTTCTAAATGTTTTAAATATTTTGCTAAAAAATAATATGTTACCCATATAAAAGGTACTATTAATACAAGTAATATTAAAAATTTATATATATATTTGTTTAATTTATATACTATCATAACCATAATAGTAAGCATTAATGAATTAACTAAATTCATTATTCTAAGTACCCTTTGGTATCCTATTTTTTCGGTATTTACTTTATAATAACCTTCTAATATTTTAATATCTGCTGATAAAGTTTTCTTATCATATACTAATTTTTTTCTTCTATATAAAAAATAGTAAAACAGATAAATTATTATAAAAAATATTACAAATAAAATTATAAATTCTTTCATACTTCACCTCTAAAACAAAAAAAATCTATGAAATGTAAGGACGACAATATCGCGGTACCACCTTACTTCATAGACTTACTATGCTCTTTAATTCCTTTAACGCAGGGAAATACGTTTAAGCTCCAAAACAAGTTCATAAATTTTTACTTGTTAGTTTCCACCAAGCACTAACTCTCTATTTAAGTAAAATATTTATTACTACTTTTCTTCATCACTCATTACTAATGATTATAATATATTTATTTTGTTTTTTCAAGTACATTTTTATGATACAATAAAAAAAGAGGCGATAATTATGTTTAAATATACACTTGATAATAAAAGATATCATACACTTAATTATTATTACCAAAAAAAATATGGATGCAAAGTATTTAAAGTAAGTTTAAATGCTCACTTTTCATGTCCTAATATTGATGGCACTAAAGGATATGGTGGATGCATATACTGTGCACATGGATCTGGAGAATATTATGAAGATGATACTGATTTATTAACTCAGTTTAATGAAGTTAAAGAAATGTTACATAAAAAATGGCCAAAAGCAAAATATATTGGATATTTCCAAGCAAATACAAATACATATGCTCCTCTTTCTGAATTAAAGGAAAAGTATGAACTAATATTAAAACAAGATAATGTTGTAGGTCTAAATATCGCAACTCGTCCTGATTCTATTAGTGATGAAGTACTAGATTACTTGGAAGAACTTAATAAAAAAACTGATCTAGTTATAGAACTTGGTCTTCAAACTATACATGATAAAACAGCTAAATTAATTAATAGAGGAAGCACTTTAGAAGAATTTGAAAATTGCTTAAAAAAATTAAATGACAAAAATATAAATGTTGTTGTACATATTATTAATGGTTTACCTTATGAAACAAAAGAAATGATGATTAAAACTGCTAAATATTTATCAAATAAAAAAATTCTTGGTATAAAAATTCATATGCTTCATATATTAAAAGACACTAACCTTTTTAAATTATACTTAAAAGAAAACTTCCACGTTCTTACTAAAGAAGAATATGTAGATATTGTATGTGACCAATTAGAATATTTAGATGAAAAAATTGTTATTAATAGAATTACAGGTGATCCTGATAAAGATGAACTTATTGAACCTACTTGGCTTACTAAAAAGTTTGGTGTTCTTAATGACATTGATAAAGAATTAAAAAGAAGAGATACATATCAAGGATTTAATAAAAGTATATTAAATAAAGTAAGACAAATTATAGATAAAACTCTAAAAGAAAATGATATTGCAGTAGATATGACAACTGGTAATGGAAATGATACTTTATATTTATGTGATATTTTAAATAAAGGATTTGTTTTTGGATTTGATGTGCAGAGTGCTGCGATTAATAACACTGATAGATTATTAAAAGATAATAAAAAAGAAAATTATAAACTATTTAATGAAAGTCATGAAAAAATAAATGTAACTTTAAAAGATTATAAAGGTAAAATAAGTTTAATACTTTTTAATCTAGGATATTTACCTAATGGTGATAAAAATATTATGACAAATCATATAAGTACTGTTAATGCTATTAAAAATTCTTTTGAAATGCTTAATAATAAAGGAATTATACTTATAGTTATTTATCCTCATGAAGAAGGTAAAAAGGAAGGAACATATATAAAAAAATATCTAGAAGATAATAACATTAATTATAATGAATATCATAATACTGATAATATTAATGCACCATATTTAATAGAAATAAAACGAGGAAACTAGTCCTCGTTTTTCTCACTTTTTAATAACTTTAATGCTCTATCCTTTTCTTTTTTAACCCTACCATATTGAAGATCTATTATAGAATCACATATTTTATAATAATAAAATATTATTATATCTTTATATATATCTTCATCTGTTTTTCTAATTGCTGATTTATATGTTTCTTTTTCTTCTATAGGCACATAAATTGGTGGAATATTTGCAAGTTCAAATAACATATTTGTAAAACCTCTAATACATCTACCATTTCCATCATAAAACGGATGAATTTTTAATAAATCAGTATTTAATATTATGCATTCTTCTATATATTTAAATAATTCATCAAAATCACTTGTACCATTAAGTTCTTTTCCTCTTTGAATTAATTCTTTTGTATACGATTTTAATTTTATTATTTCATACCTAATACATGACCATTCCATAAGATTTGCCATACTATTATTTATGTGTGCATCAGAATTTCTAAAATGACCTCCAAAATCTTTATTAGGCGCATATTTATATAATTGCTCATGAAGTTCTAAAATTGTATAAATATCCATCCTACTTGTATCATATCCATGTATAAAATTATACATTTCTCTTAGTCCTCTTCTCTCCCAAGAAGTATGTGCAGCCTCTACTTCATTTTCGTTATAAATATATTTTTTCATAAAAGATTTTTTTAATAAATCAAAGTTTACATCATCTGTTGCTTGGTAATAAAATTCTATAAGATTTTGTGGTAAATACTTATCTTTGCAATAGTTATCTTTATAACTTTCTAAATATTTTTTAAAACATTCATATAAAATAATCTTATCTTCTAATTTGTCTTGTTTTTTCATATACTACTTCCTTGATAATTATGATATCATAAAAATAAATAAAGTCAATAAAAAAACAATATCACTAAGACATTATTTTTCTATTACTTTCTTCATTTATATTACTTTTTTCATAATAACTATCAATTTTAAATAACAAGTTCTGACATTCATTATTTTCTACTCCATTGTTATCTAAATTATTTATCATATAGCTTCTATCAAAGTATCTAGAATCTACAAATGACTTTATCATTAAATCAGTTAATTTTGGCATTCTTTTTAAAATATCATCAATAGCTATTATAGGCATTCCTTTAATTGAATCTAATATTAATAATTCTGCTTCTGATATATTTAAATCATCAACAAAACTTTTATTAGTTTTTAAAATTGTTGCATAACCACTATACATAGCACAGTAATGTTTTTTTACTATATTTTTTAATAATTCTTTTCTAATATCTTCTTTACTTAAACTAGATATATAATTTCTAGCATCTTTATTTTTTGTAAAACCATTTGGGTTATCATGTAATGCATAATTTTCCAGTGCCGAAACTATATTTTCATAGCATGCATAATCGCCACCCTTTTCCATTGTTGTCAAAACAGAATAATCTATCATACTAAGTTCTGTACTCTTCATTTTTCTTCACCTATTTTATTGTAACACTTAATTATAATTAATTCATAATTAAAACTGAAATTTTACATTTTATTACAAAAAAAAGCAAGTTATCTTGCTTCTACAATTAATTTAATAGCTGTTCTTTCTTCTGAATCAATTAAGATATCAGTAAATGCTGGTATACATACTAAATTTTTACCAGATGGTGCGACAAAACCTCTTGCAATTGCAATTGCTTTAATAGCTTGATTTAATGCACCCGCTCCTATTGCTTGCATTTCTACTGATGATTTTTCTCTAAATACATTTGCAAGTGCTCCTGCAACTGAATTTGGATTTGATTTTGATGAAACCTTGATTGTTTCCATATTTCTTGCCTCCTTAGTATTACACTAAAGTATATGAAGAAAATAAAAAAATATTTACATTTTATAAATATTTTCAAAATTGTAGTTTATATGATAATGGTTCACATTGTATTCTATTCCTATATTTATAAGGATATATATTTACAATATCTTTTGTGTTTAAATTAGTTGAAATAACTAAATAATCTGTTTTTTTTCCATTTATTTTTCCAACACCCGGATCTTTAATAATATATCTATCAAAGATATCAAAATATGTAGGTTCAATATTTTCAATTTCTTCTTTTGCATAAGCTATTAAATTTTTAAAATTTACTTCTTCTTTAAAATTTTTTCTTCTTTTAACTATTGTTTCTAATACGCTTTCATTATAAACAACTATTTGAGATGAAAAATATGGAAGAAATTCATTTTTCAGTATTAAGTTTATCTCTGGATATTTTTCTTTATAAATATATCTTCTTAAAATTGCAACTTCTACTTCATTATCACGCACATATTCTTCTGGTATCAAACAAAAATACTTGTATGCTTCTTCATAATTTTCTTCTTTTATTAAAATTACAATATATTGTATAAGTGATTTTATCATTCCCTTTTCATATGAATCAAAAAATAATTCTTTAGATTTTTGATAATCCATTTTACTATTATAAACAATCCCTAAATAATATTCTATTTCCATATTATCCATATATCTTTTAGATATTTCAATTACTTCATCATAATTACCTTGTTTGATTAATATTTTTATATAAGAAATTATCGCATATTCTTCATCTGGATACATATGCATAAATTTTACTAATTCTCTTCTTGCAAAATCTATTTTTTCATTTCTAAGTAAATTTTCTATCGATTTATAATATTTTTTTCTTTTTAATCTTTCTTCACTTTTATTATTTTTCACAATATACCCCCATATAATAATTATTTTTCTTTTCATAATCAAGAGTTGTCTCTCTTCCATGACCTGGATAAATTATAATTTCATCATTATATTTATATATTTTGTTGAGTGAAAATATCATATCATTAAAATTTGAATATTCTAAATCCGTTCTTCCAATAGAATTTCTAAATAAAAAATCTCCAGTAAACATAATATTATCCTCGTAAAAATAATATGTAACTAAATCATTTCTATGACCAGGAGTATATATTACTTCAAATTTAAATTTATCTAATTCATATTTTGATTCATTAACACTAATTAAATTTTCATATGATATCTCATTATTAATATTATTATAAAAAAGAGGTATATTATATTTATTTAATACTTCTTCTAAGGCTCCTATATGATCAAAATGTGCATGTGTTACTAAAACAGCTACCACATTTAAAGATAATTTTTTTATTATTTCATCAATTTTATGAAACTCATCACCAGGATCAACAATTATGCAACTATTGTCCTTGATAATAAAATAACAATTTTCTTCTAAATTTCCTACTACTACTTTTTTTACTACCACTTTACTTCACCTATTTAAATATATCTAAAATTTCTTCTAAAGATGTTATATTTTTAAATTTACAATTTCTTTCTTTTTCTTTTGTAAACTTTATTCCTATTCCTCCAGATTCTTCCCAATCTATTAAATTACCTGAATAATCATCAACAAGTATTGCTCCTTTTGTTTGAGTCATTTTTGTTTTTGAAACTCCAGATGGAACAGGTATTATTGTTAAATCATTAGTAATACCATCTAAAAATTTAATTTTGGCTTTTGCTTCTTTAAGTGAATTTACATGTGTTAAAATTGATATATTAAATTTACCTGATTCACTTAGTTTTTTTATAGCATTTACACTATCATTTAAAGCAACAGAATCATCTATTAATTCTTCCCAATCTATTTTAGAAAATAATTTACTCATTTCTTTTGTTTGAGTTTTATAGTCTAAATTAAGTTGTTTAGCAAGTTTATAAACAGGAGGTAAAGTATCTAATATTACTCCATCAAAATCTATATATAAGTTTCTCATAAAATATCCTCCTCATTTTTTACTATATCCCAGTTTGGTAAATTTTTAAAAGTCATTACTTCTTTTGTAACTGGATGAGTAAATTCTAATTTATATGCATAAAGCATTATTTGTTTCTTATCTTGAAAACCATATCTTTGATCACCATATATTGGATGATTAATATTGCTTAATTGAAGTCTTATTTGATGATGTCTACCTGTTATTAAATTTATTTTTAATAAAGATAAGTTATCTTCTTCTTTTATTACTTTATATTCTAATATTGCTTCTTTTCCATTTTTTTCATCTATATATGAGTTATGTGTTTTTTCATTTTTTGACATTTTATTTATAAGTTTGCCATTTTTTTTATCTAAAGTTCCATGAACTACTGTTAGATATGTTTTATGTATTTTATTAGTTCTAACTTCTTCACTTAGTCTTGATGCTGCTTTACTTGTTTTTGCAAATACCATAACTCCACCTACTGGTCTATCAAGTCTATGAACAAGTCCTAAATAAACATTACCTGGTTTATTATATTTTTCCTTTATATAATTTTTTATTATAGTAAGCATATCAAGATCATTTGATGAATCTGCTTGAACTAACACATTATATGGTTTAATAACTACTATAATATGATTATCTTCATATAAAATTTTCAAATTATTCATCTTTTTCCCATCTTCCATAAATACCACATGGTAAAACTAAATCACTATTTTCCATAGGAAGACCAACTTCACCACTACTTATTTTACCTTTATATTTTTTATTTATTGTAAGACTTAATATATTCTCAAGTACTTTTGGACTCATTCCTGTTGTATATGAATTAATTAAGAAAAATAATGGATCATCACTTAATACATCTTCACATAGTTTAATTAATTTAAATAAACTTTCTTCTATATTCCAAACTTCTTTATTTGCTCCTCTACCAAATGATGGTGGATCCATAATAATCGCATCATATTTATGACCCCTTCTTATTTCTCTTTGAACAAATTTAATTACATCATCTACAATAAATCTTACATTTTTATCTTGAAGATTTGAACTTATTATATTTTCTTTTGCCCACGCAGTCATACCTTTTGATGAATCAACATGTACAACGTCTGCTCCTGCATAAGCACAAGCAACTGTCGCACCACCTGTATACGCAAATAAATTAAGTACATTTATATGTCTATTACTCTTCTTTATTTTATCTATCATATAATCCCAATTTACAGCCTGTTCTGGAAATAAACCTGTATGTTTAAATCCCATTAATTTAATATTGAATGTTAAATCTTTGTAACTAACTGTCCATCTATCAGAAATATTATTTTTGTATTCCCAGTATCCACCACCTGTTTTACTTCTATGATAAACAGCATTTGTTTTATCCCATAATTTTGGATTCGTTTTTTCATCCCATATTATTTGTGGATCTGGTCTTGATAATATTATTCCATTCCAAGACTCAAGTTTCATTCCACCTGACATATCTAATATTTTATAATCTTTCCAAGAATTTGCTAAATTCATCTTTAATCACTTCCAAATCTATATGTATTATACCTTATAGAAGCAAAAAAAACTAGATATAACTAGTTAATTTTTTTACTATCACCCATTTTATAACTTAAATACTTTTGTACTTCTTCTTCACTTGTATCTTTAAAAAATTTTATTGCATTCTCTATTCTTTTAATCTGATTTTCATAATTTTTTAAACAAAAATCAATAATAGAATAATCATTTATAACAAACTTTTCATATGAATTACATACATGATACTTAATAGTATTTATTAAAATAAATAAACATAATAATATTGAAATATAATTTTTATCATTACATATGCATATTATACTAATTATAGACTCAATTATTACTTTAATTGAACAATTTTGTTTTTCATAATTAATATCTTCAAAAAAATCATCAACATTTTTTGAAAAATCATCAGTATTAATACATTCTGATTTAAAATCATTTGATATTTCTCTTAATATTTTTATATATTCTGTTTTATTCATACTAATTTGCCTCAAAATAAGAATTTATTTGTTCAAAATTTTTACTATAACACTTCTTTTTAACTTCATTTATATTATTTTCTTGATCAAATTTGTTAATTTCTTCTTCTACTTTTTTATATTCTTCATCAAAACTTTCTAAACTTTTATCTAGTAATTCATTTTGTAATTCAATTTCATATTTTTGTGTTTTTTTGTAAATACCAAGCGTAATAATACCTAAAAATAAAACCTTCATCCTAAAAAGTTTATATTCGAAAAAATACATATTATGAGTAATTCTTAAAGATTCTAACTGATCTTTTAAATTATAAATTGCTTTTTTATTTTCTTCTTTTGTACTATTAATATCATTTAATATAACTTTTAATTCTTGTAAATATCTAAATAATTCTTTATCATTCATACAACATTCACCTTTTTCTTAAGTATATAGTATAAATAGGTAAATTTCATTTGTCAATTTTTTTGTTTTTTATTTTTACAATACTGATATAAATCATTACAAGTTAAAGAATCATCTAGTGCTCTATGTGAATTATAATTTAATCCTAAATATTCTTTCAATGTTTTTAATCTATGGTTTTTACTATCATAAATTGTTATTCTAGAAAGAAGTAAAGTATCAACTATTCTATTTCTTAAATGTTTTAAATGTAGTTTTGTAATATTTGCTTCTATAAAATCATAATCAAATTTTACATTATGACCAATAATTGTATAATCTTCAATAAAATCTAAAAATTTAGGAAGTACTACCTCTATTTTATCTTTTCCTTTTAAGTCATCATCTGTAATACCAGTAACATCTGTTATTATTTGATTTAATTTTATTTCTGGATTTATTAAATAACTAAACTCATCTATTTTCTTATTATCTTTATATTTTATAGCACCTATTTCAATGATTTTGTCTTTTTTAGGATTAAGACCACTTGTTTCTATATCAAAAACAACGTAATCATCAGGTAACTCATTTGTTCTTAAACTCTGATACATATTAATCTCTTTCTAGCACATTAAGTAAAAGTGCATTTATATTATAATTGTTTATGCTTATTTTTTCAAGAATTTAATATATAGTTTTATTAATAAATTTTGAAGAAATGGAGCTCTATACATTTCTTTTGGATTTTCTTCTTTTACTGCTTTTATAATTTGTTTTGTAATAGAATCATACTTTCTTTTAGCAGAAAAATCTAATATTTCATTTT